>Ga0224557_1002160_pt1 | contig 17298 bp, 10 predicted proteins | sample 714S31014metaG_FD_180677 | JGI IMG/M metagenome (GOLD analysis project Ga0224557, IMG submission 180677) | Peat soil microbial communities from Stordalen Mire, Sweden - 717 S3 10-14 | ecosystem: Environmental > Terrestrial > Soil > Wetlands > Peat | place: Sweden: Norrbotten County, Stordalen...
TCAAGGCACATGGCCACGCCAAGAAACACCACTTGGCCTGGCAACTCACGCACAATAGTTGCAAGTTGGCCGGAGAACAACGGCGGTACCAGCGTCCCGAAGGCGGTGCTGAATCCCAGAGCGATGGTGTATCCCAGCGCGATGCCAAGATACCGCACGCCAAGCCCAAACAGTAGTCCGCCGATCCCCCACATCGCTCCCCAGAACCAGGTGTAGAACAGAACTGTCCCGCTGGCGCCATAAAGAATCGCGACAAACCTCGGTACCAGCAGCGCGGCGAAGATGGGCGGGACTAAAATCCAGCTGAAGACCCCTTGTAGGAGCCAATAGACCTCCCAGGACCAACGCCGTATCCCGCGAAACGGCAGATAACAGCTCGCCGCTGAAAGGCCGCCGGTCCAGTGCAGCAGGACACCAAGAAACGGATTTGGATTCAACCGCAACCCCCGTGCAAAGCTGCCCAATCCTAGTTCACAGTCTCCGCTGGTGGCAGGTAGAAGACTGCCGATGTAACCTTATAGTTTCCGCTAAGCGGAATTTCCCGTTCGTGAAACTTAGGGGGATTCCGCATTCGCCGTTGCGCGTTCCGGAAAACGGAATATAGAATTCGATCACTTTGGAGCCGCGGAATGAAAAGCCCTAGCCATTCAACCAAGACTCCTCCCGTGATCACCCAGGCCCATTCGACTCCAGTACCCAGCCGCCGGAGCGATCGTAACGAATCGCAAACCGTGTTGCGCGCCTGCGAAGTTCTGAAGGTTTTCCGGTCGCTGGGAGAAGAACTGAGTCTTGCCGAGGTTATTGAGCGCACTCATCTGCCCAAAACCACGTCCTTTCGTCTGCTGCGTACGCTAATTCACGGCGGATTGTTGGAGCGCGCGAGTTCCGGAGTCTATCGCAACCGTTTCGGCCCGGTCACGGCGCATCCCTTCCGAATCGGCTTCGCGGCTCAGGGCGATTCCGACTTTTGCCGCGCTGTCTTGCAGAGTGTTGAGACTGCGGCTGCGCGCGAACACGTCCACCTAATCACGGTGAACAACCGCTACTCCGCTCGCGAGGCCCTGCGCAACGTCGATATCCTCATCGAGGAACGTGTGGACCTGGTGCTCGAATATCAGACCTACGAACGCGTTGCCCCAGCCATCGCCTCCAAGTTCCTCGAGGCGAACACGCCCGTTATCGCCATCGAAATCCCGCATCCCGGCTGCCCCTACTTCGGCGCCAATAACTACCGCGCCGGCTTGATCGGCGGCAAGGCCCTGGGCCGTTGGGCGCGCGAGAATTGGGACGGCAAGGTCGACCAGCTCGTCCTGCTGGAACTCCCGATTGCCGGATCGCTCCTCGAACTCCGCATCACCGGCCTGGTCGACGGTCTGCGCGCCGAACTCCCTTCTATCGTCAATGTTCCTATTGTTCACCTCAACGGCCGCGGAGACTTCGAAACGGTGCTTGAGGTCATTCGTCAATATCTGAGGAGAGCGCCAGCCCGCCGCACGCTGGTCGGCACGGTCAACGATGTCTGTGCTCTGGCCGCACTGCGCGCCTTTGAGGAGGCCGGTGCGAGCGAACGATGCGCAGTCGTCGGCCAGAATGCCATCCGCGAGACCCGTAATGAACTGCGCCGCCCCGGTACCCGCCTGATCGGCACAGTCGCCTACTTTCCGGAGCGCTACGGCGACGCAATCATCCCGCTCGCACTCGGCATGCTACAGAAAAAATCTGTGCCTTTCACCGTCTTCGTCAAACATCAGCTCATCACGCCGCGCAATGTCGATCTCGTCTACCCGCTCGACGAACATGGGGACGCAAGACTAAGCTTCAACGGCGCCGCACCTCGTTCCGCTGCTACGGCGGCAGCCGCGCGATGAACCCGAGAGGCTTCTGTATGCAATTGAACCGCCGGTCTTTCGTGAAAACCGCCGTGCAGGCTACGGCGGCTCTCACGGTTGCGCCGCGGCTAGTGGGGTCGACGGGCGGACCGTCTCGCGAACCCCTTCGGCAGTTCAACTATGCCGATGTCCAACTTACCGGCGGACCTCTTGCCGAGCAGTACGACGCGCTCCACGCCCACTATCTTGCGCTCTCCAATGACAGCTTGCTCAAGGTCTATCGCCAGCGCGCAGGCTTGCCCGCGCCCGGCAAGGACATGGGCGGATGGTACGATCGCGACGGCTTCGTCCCTGGCCACAGTCTTGGTCAGTACATCTCCGGCCTCGCTCGTTTCGGCGCCAGCACCAGAGATGCCGCGTGCCACGAAAAAGCCCACGATCTCGTCGAAGGCTTCGCTGCCACATTGGGACCTGACAACCAGAGCATCCTTCGCGCTTCCACGAATCTCTGGATCTGCTACACGCTCGACAAGCACTTCGCCGGCCTGATCGATGCCGCGACTCTCAGCAACGTGTCCGGCACCAAGGATATTTTGAGCCGCGTTCTAGCAGGTGCCCGGCCGCTTCTCCCCGCCCGTGGCCGAGACCGGATTGGCAAGAAGGATCCGCCCTATGACGAGACCTACGTCATGCCGGAGAATCTGTTCACTGCCGCCGACCTCACCGGCAATCCCGCGTTCGGCGATCTCGCCCGTCGCTATCTTCTGGACCGCGAACTTTTCGACCCACTCGCCCGCGGGGACGACCCCTTTCCCGGTCAGCATGCCTACTCCCACGCCATTGCTCTCAGTTCTGCTGGGAAAGCCTGGCTAGTCCTTAGCGACCCGAAATACAAGCAGGCTCTTCAACACGCTTTCGAACTCCTTACCACGCAGCAGCAGTTCGCCTCGGGCGGTTGGGGACCGAACGAGACCTTCGTTACGCCGCATCGCGGCGAGCTCTACAACTCGCTCTCCAGCACCGTCGATCACTTCGAGACGCCGTGCGGAGCCTACGCGGCTACCAAACTCGCCCGCTATCTCATTCGCCTCACCGCATCTCCCGCGAACACCAGCCACGCCGACAATCTCGAGCGCGTTGTCTTCAACACCATCCTCGCGGTCAAGCCGCCCGACTCCGATGGCGACTATCCCTACTACTCCACCTACTCGCCCGGTGCGCAAAAGGTCTTCTACGCCAGGAAGTGGCCGTGCTGTTCCGGCACACTTGCACAGACCGTCGCAGACTATCCGCTGAATCTCTACTTTCAGGCTGACGACGGCCTGTACGTCAATCTTTTTACGCCTTCCCATCTGCGCTTCACCTTTGCGGGCACCCCGATCGAACTCACGCAGGAGACGCGCTACCCGGCCGAAGACGCGACTGTTCTGACGCTCACTCCGGCCAGCGCTACTGCTTTCACGGTCTACCTGCGTGTTCCCGGCTGGCTTACTCAATCCGCATCGATCAGACTCAACGGCAAGCGGCTCCCCACGCCCACCAGCCCCGGCAAGTACGCCTCCATCTACCGCACATGGCGCGCGGGTGATCGCATCGAGCTTACGCTCCCGCAGTCCTTCCGCGCCGAGCCTATCGACGAACTCCACCCTGAAACCGTCGCCCTCATGCGCGGTCCGGTGCAGTACGTCGCTCTCAATCCCACTCCCGAACTCAGCCAGCAGCGCCTCGCTCTGCCGTCCAGCCTCAAGAAACTCGCTCCTCAATCTTTTGTCGAGAACTACGCAGGCAATGAGATCGTCTTCGTCCCGCTCTACCGCGTCCAGAACGAAACGTATGCAACGTACTTCAGCAGAGCCTGACGCATGAGCGACCGAATCTACGCCCGCTACTGGATCGAGACCGCCTACCCGCTTGCGCAAGCTTCAGCCACCATGGCTGGCGAGCAGTCGACTGGAACCTTCCTCCGTGTGCCCGGCGAGACCGACGAACTGCGTGAACGCTACGCTGCCCAGGTTGAGTCCATCGTCGAGGGCGAACCCGTCGCCGCGCCCAGTCTCCCCGGCTCCGGCACCCCGCCCAACTGGGATGGCCTTCGCCGCACCGCCGAGGTCACGCTCTCCTGGCCGCTGCACAACATCGGCCCGTCGCTGCCGAATCTTCTCGCGACAGTTGCCGGCAATCTCTCGGAACTCAAAGCCTTCAGCGGCCTCAAGCTCCTCGACCTCACGCTGCCAGCTGCATTCCTCACGGCATACCAAGGTCCACAGTTCGGCGTTGCCGGAACCCGTGCCTTTAGCGGCGTACACGGCCGGCCACTCATTGGCACCATCATCAAGCCATCGATCGGCATGTCACCTGAAGCCACGGCCGAACAAGTGCGCGTCCTCGCCGACGCCGGCATCGACTTCATCAAGGACGACGAACTCCAGTCCGACGGTCCACACTGCCCCTTCGAAGCCCGCGTTACCGCCGTCCTGAACGTCCTGAAGGATATCCAGCAAGAGGCTGGAAAGCAGGTGATGTATGCCGCCAACCTGACCGGCGATCTCGACCAGATGCTCCGGCGCCACGACCACATCGTCGCCAGCGGAGGCAACTGCCTCATGGTCAGCGTGAACTCCATCGGGCTCCCAGCCATGAAAGCTTTGAGGCAACATTCACAGCTCGCCATCCACGGTCACCGCAACGGCTGGGGGATGATGGGCCGTTCGTCCGCGCTGGGCATGTCGTTTGTCGCGTTCCAGAAATTATGGCGCCTGGCCGGCGTCGACCACACCCACGTCAATGGCCTCCGCAACAAGTTCTGCGAGTCCGACGAGTCTGTCATCGCCTCCGCCCGAGCCTGCCTTACGCCTATGTTTCCACCACCCTCACCTGGATGTGAGATCATGCCCGTCTTCTCCTCCGGCCAATCCGCACGCCAGGCGCCGGAGACGTTCAAGGCCCTCGGCTCGACTGACCTCATCTATGCCTGCGGCGGCGGCATCCTTGGTCATCCCATGGGTGTAGCCGCCGGAGTCCGCAGCCTGCGACAGGCGTGGGAGGCAGCCGCCGCAAACATCCCGCTCGAAAGCTATGCTGCCACGCATCCTGAGCTCGCTGCTGCCTTGCAATTCTTCGGAACCTGACCGAATGTCCATCCTCTACACCTATTACGGCGACGACTTCACCGGCTCGACCGACGTGCTGGAGCAACTTGGCGCAAACGGTGTTCCCGCCGTCCTCTTTGTCGGCGTACCAAAGCCGGAGCATCGCGCCACCTTCAGCGGTGCGCAGGCGATCGGCATTGCCGGAGACAGCCGTTCCCGCTCGCCGGGGTGGATGTCCGCCAACCTTCCCGCCATTTTCCGTGCACTCCAGCGGTTTGGAGCCCCGATCACTCACTATAAGGTCTGCTCGACCTTCGATAGCTCACCCACAATCGGTAGCATCGGCCGCGCCATCGAGATCGGCCGCGAGGTTTTTGCGCCTCCGTTCGTTCCCATCGTCGTCGGTGCGCCCCACCTGCGCCGTTACGTCGCCTTCGGTCATCTTTTCGCCGGAGCACCCGATGGCGCCGTTCAGCGCATCGATCGCCACCCGATGAGCCGTCACCCTGTGACTCCGATGCATGAATCCGACCTGCGCCTGCACCTCGCTGCCCAGACCTCGACGAAGATCGGCCTCATCGATACCTCAATTTTGAAGTCTGGGTCCGGCGCGGCTTCCGACGCACTCGACGCTCTCATCGCCAGCGGGCATCAAGCCGTCATTTGCGACACGATCGACGATGAAACGCAGTCCACGGTGGGCAGCCTGCTTTGGAGTCGCGCGCAGCAGCGGCCACTCTTCGCTGCGGGGAGCTCCGGGCTCACCGCCGCCCTCGTTTCGGAATGGAATTGTCTGGGCCTGCTCAGTGTGCAGACATCATCAGCGCCCATCGCTGTCGCCAAGCCGCTGCTTGTTCTTAGCGGATCCTGTTCCGCGGTGACGGAGCGGCAACTGCGATACGCCATTGGCCATGGTTATCACCCCATACCGCTGGACCCTCTTGCCCTGCTCGACGAAAACAACTCAACCCGCAGCGCCGCTCTCGAATCTGCCAGCCGGTCTCTTGCCGATGGCCGCGACACCATTCTCTACACGGCCCTCGGCACTCCCGCATCTCCCGCATATGGAGACTCCCTTGGAATCGCGCTAGGAAGTCTGATTTCGGAACTGCTCGAGCGAAACGCCAACTCAATTGCGCCGGTCCGCCGTATCCTGATCTGTGGCGGTGACACCTCTTCGCACGCAATCCAGCAACTCGGAGTTCACGCCCTCACCTGGATCGCCAATGTCCAGCCCGGCAGCCCGCTCTGCCGCGCTCATGCCGATTCCCGGCTCGATGGCCTCGAACTCGTCCTGAAAGGGGGCCAGGTAGGCACCGCGGATTTCTTCGATCATGTCCGCGGCAAGTAGCGCTGCTCTGGGCGCTCCCTATACCGGCTCCGGATCAACCAGCCCTTTAGTGCAATCAACCCGCGCGAACACAAGGGCTGCTACGAGCACCATCACCGCAACCGCTCGAAGCGGAAGGTTGTAGTCCCCCGTGGCCCTGACAACATACCCAAAGAACACTGTGCAGAACCATCCGCCAAGATTTCCGGCGGTGTTCATTATGCCAGTCGCTGTGCCACCGAACCGGCCGCCAAGGCTCATGCACATCGCCCACGCAGACGGCAGCATCAGGTCCATTACGCCGAAGCCCAGCGTGGCCAGCACCACGATCGCCACGTGTCCCTTTACCAGGCTCATCCCAAGAAGCAGACCGCTGCTGGCGGTCAGACAAATACCGGTGACCCAGCGATAAGCTCGCCGTCTGCCATAGCGCTCGACCAACCGCTCGCTGGCCACACCACCAATGAGATTCCCGATCAGCCCCATGGCGAAAGGAAATGAGGTAAAGAACCCCATCTGCCCGACGGAGAAGCCGGCGCCCTGCGTCAGCCAGGTGGTAAACCATCCGAAGAAAAACCAGCTTCCCCACGCATAACAAAAGTACGCCGCCACGATCAGCCACATCTGCGGCAATGCGAACAGGCGCGCCCATGGCACGCTCTCATGTATGTCCCTGGCAATCTGACCCGCTCGAATTTCCTCAAGTTCGGCGTGAGTGATGCCCTTCATTTCTTCCGGCGCGTCGCGAAACCACAACCACCAGACTGCCGACCACGCTATCCCAACGCTGCCGAGTACCCAGAAGATCATCCGCCATCCCAGATAGGCTCCCAGCGGCACCAGCAGTAAAGGCGCCAGCACTCCGCCCAGTCTGCTCGCTCCCCACACAAATCCCTGAGCCCGCGCATGTTCCTGTTTCGGAAACCATCGCGAGATCACGCCCGCCGCATTCGGATAAGCGCCTGCCGCCCCAACTCCGAACAGAAAACGCGAGCCAACCATCTGCGCGAAGGTCCTGCAGTAACCGGTCAGCGTCGTGAATCCCGACCACCAGACGGTGATCCGGGTAAGTTCGATCCGCCGGCCATTCTGGTCGCCCATCGCGCCGGAAGGAATCTCGAAGAGTGCATTCGCCAGAACGTACGCACTCAGCACCCAGCCAAATTGCTCGGGCGAGAGGTGAAGATCGCCACGGATTCCGGACTCGGCCGTAGGGATCGCCATCCGATCGAGGAAAGTGATGACCGACATGGCACAAAGCAATCCAAGAACGCCGTGGCGTTTCCTCAAGAGCGCGCCTTCTGGCCGTTCGATCCCACCAGTTCGGGCGTCCCGCCGTCCAGTCTTGCCAACACGTCGCGCGCCTGCAGCACAGCCAGTTCGGGGCTGCTGAGCACCGGCATCGTCAACGTGCCACGGGGCATCGTCTTCACCACTCCGGCCATGGAAGCCTGGGCGAGAACCACCACGTCCACGCCCTTCATCTCATGTTTCAATGCGTGACTCAAAATGCGATCATGAGTTGTTGCGTCCCCGGCCAGGACCGCGTCGAACGCGCCATCGCAAAGCGATTCCACAACTTCAATCTCGATTCCGGCCTCGCTTGCCTTCTCTTGCAACAACGCGATCGTCGGTTCCAGGGTTGTCGTCAGGGTCGCCATCACCCCGATCCGGCAGCCCATTCTAACGGCAGCTTCGGCCATGGCTTCGTCCACTCGAATTACGGGGATATCAAAGAGTTTCTGCGCAAGCGCCACGCCCGCGCCGATCGAGGAACACGTCACCAGCACCGCGTCTACCCCGGCCATTTCGGCAGACTCGATCATGGCGAGCAGCCGCCGTATGGTCACGCGCCGCAGACGTCCCTCACGTATTGTGTCTTTAATGAGGCTCTCGTCCACCATGTGGAAGATGGTTGTCTCGGGTATGGATTCAGCGCACAGCGCGCTGAAAAGAGGAGTCAGCGTAGGGCTCGTATGAATCAGTGCTAGTGTTCGTGTCACGTCGGTTCGTTCTCCACGTATGGCATACCGGATAGATCCGGCGATGCCATCGACTTCTCCCGTTCTACTCGGAGCGCGGCGCATAGTAAAGCAAAGATATCTCGCAATTTCTGTCTCCTCGGATGAAACAGGTTTTCTAGGAATGTGGAACCGCATTGCGGAACTCGCCCACCACGTTCGCAGGTCTTCAGGGCGAAGCGCTGCTTGGATTGCCCTCTCTGCTGGCCTTCACTGCCTCGTTCGATGTATGTTCGAGTCACCTTGAAGGCTGCCTTGTCATCGCGCTTATCGCTTCTTCTTCTGCTGCTCTCGATCGCGGCATTAGCCTCTGCTCAATCTCCGATGGTCCGGTTAGGTGCCGCTTGGTACCCCGAACAGTGGCCCGAGGCCCAGTGGGACCACGATCTCCAACTCATGCAGGACGCCCACATGAACGTCGTCCGCGTAGGCGAGTTCGCATGGTCGACACTGGAGCCGAGCGAAGGCCGCTTCGAACTGGACTGGCTGGACCGCGCAATAGCACTCGCCGCGAAGCACCACATCGCCGTCGTCATCGGTACGCCCACCGACGCGCCGCCCGCCTGGCTAACGGAAAAGTATCCGGATACTCTCGGCATGAACGCCGACGGGCAATGGCGTCAGCATGGTGAACGCAGGCAGTTCAACTACGCCAGCCCGCGCTACCGCCAACTCTGCGCACTTATTGTTGCGCAGCTCGCCCGCCGCTTTGGCCAAAACCCCAACGTCATCGGCTGGCAGATCGGCAACGAATACTCCGATGAGTCGTTCGACCCCTCTACCCGGGCGCTGTTCCAACAATTCCTGCGCGACAAGTACAAGACTCTCAACAACCTCAACCATCAGTGGTCCACCGCGTACTGGTCGCAAACCTACACGTCGTGGTCGCAGATCCCGATGAAGAACTCGAACGAAAACCCCGGCCTCCTGCTGGACCACAAACACTTTGTCACAGCCACGTGGCGCAGCTTCCAGCGCGCGCAGATCGACGTGCTGCGCCCGCTCATTCTTCCCACGCAGTTCATCACGACAAACATCGGCGGCCTGGGCTGGTCGGATAACTGGGATCATTACGCGATCACGGCCGACCTCGATCTCGCCAGTTGGGACGATTACGTTGGCCAGGGGCATCTGGACGTTACGAGGAATGCGATGCTGAATGACTTTGTGCGCGGCTGGAAGCGCCAGAATTTCTGGGTGATGGAGACCGAGCCGGGCAGCGTGAACTGGGCTCCCGTGAACAATGCATTATGGCCGGGCGAGACCCGCGCGCTGGCGTGGCAGACGATTGGGCATGGCGCGGATGCGGTGCTGTACTGGCAGTGGCGTTCCGCGCTCAACGGGCAAGAGCAGTACCACGGCGCCATCGTCGGACCCGACGGAGAACCGCTACCGATCTACTCCGAGATTGCGCAGCTTGGCAAGGACCTGGAGTTGACACGTGACGCGCTCGCCGGCACCGGCCCGCACGCGAAGATCGCCATTCTCCATGACTACGATTCGCGCTGGGCCATCGACTTCCAGCCGTTTACAAAGGACTATGACCAGGAGCAGGTGCTGCTGCGGTTCTATCAGCCGCTTGAGAAGATTGCCGCGGCGAACGGTCAGGCCGTCGATATCATCGATCCGACGAGTTCGGTCGATCTAGCGCGATACAAGCTTCTTGTTGCCCCTTCGCTCAACGTCATTTCCGCTGAGCTGGCCGCGAAGCTACTTGCTTATGTTCGCCAGGGCGGGACACTCATCCTCGGCCCGCGCTCCGGCATGAAAGACGAGTTCAACTCGCTCAACCCGCAGCGTCAGCCGGGACCACTGGCAGAGGCGCTTGGCGCGAAGGTTGGGCAGTATTACGCGCTGGAGAAGCCAGTTCAGCTCTCCAATCCCGATCATCCAACTGTTCCGGTAACCACGCCTGGCGTGCTTGGTACCGCCGACACTTGGGCTGAGCAACTTTCTATCGACTCGCCCGCAATGGAGATCAACGCGATCTATGACGACCCCGGTGGTTGGCTCGACGGCAAACCCGCTTTTGTCTCCCGTGCGATAGGAAAGGGCCTCATTGCCTACCTCGGCACCCTTCCCGACCCCAAGCTTCTCCATACCTTCCTGATGCTTTCCTCACCGCAGGTGCCAAAACTAGTGTTCCCCGGTCAGGATGCCATCGAACAATGCACCCGCTACGGGCCATCCGGCTCTGTATCCATCTACATTAATCACGGCTCCGAGGCTGTCTCGATACCGCTCCAGCGGCCAATGCGCAATCTTCTCTCCTCGAACGCTACGCCGGTCTCCGAAATCACTCTTCCACCGCAGGGCGTTGCGGTTCTCGTGCCGGAGAAGACGCAATGATTTCGCGGCGGCGGTTTCTTGAGGGGGGTCTCCAGGCCGCTGCTGTAGCGGCTTCCGGACCCCTCGCATACGCAGCTGTAGATCCGGTCGCACCTTACCGAACGCCTTACAAATACCCGAAACTGGTTCTCAGCGCCACTGGCAAGAAAGGCGACTTCGACGAGCGCAGCGTCGACGATCCCATCGTCTTTCGCGCCAACGGGCGCTTCCACATGCTGTACATCGGCTACGACGGAATCGGCTACCAGACCGGGCTCGCCGGTTCCGACGATCTCCTCCATTGGAAGCGTGAGGCTCTCGTCGGCCCTCGTGACGCGGCTTCCGCCTACACGAAGTACAACCTCGCCATCAGTTCGATCCTGCGTGACAAGAACCTGCACGGGACGGGCGAGGCTCTCAAGGTCGACGGCGAGTATCTCGCGGCGTGGAATGCGTACCCCTCCGCCGGATATGAGGAGGGCGCCGCGGTCATCGGTCTCGCGCGCTCCCACGATCTCCGCCACTGGACCCTGACGGAACCCATCCTGCATCCCGAGGACGGTGCATCCTGGGAGCACGGCGGCCTCTACCGTCCTGACCTGCTGCTGGATCGAGGGACGTATTACCTCTACTACAACGCCAAGACCGACCCGCTGCCGAAGCCGGAAGGTGGCGGCTGGCACGAGCAGACCGGCGTGGCCACCCGTACCGATCTCAAACACTGGGGACGTTCGCCGCTGAATCCCATCTTGCGCAACGGCGTGCGCGGATCCGCGACTTATCCGGTCACGAACCCGGTCCACGATCAGACCCCGCCCGCTCCCGATAGCCGCGACAGCCGTTTCGCTTCGAATCCTTATGTTGTGAAGAATGGCAGCCGATACGCGATGTTCTATTTTGGCTTTGGATATCGGCGCCCAGGGCGTGCCTGCGAGATGCTTGCGCTGGGCGACGACCCGCTTCACTTCACCAAGGTTCCTGAGATTCTCATCGATACCGGTGCACCGGGCAGCGTTGACGAGACCTTCGCGCATAAGTCTTCGGTTATTTACCATCAGGACACGCTTTATCACTTCTACTGCGCCGTCGCGGGCAAGTACCCTGACGAGGTCCGCGGCATCGCGGTCGCACGCTCCCGCCCGTGGTAGCCACTATCGTCTGTCAAACGTCTGCGGTCTCTGCTATGGTGTCGCCGTGAAATCTCTTTTTCTCTTCGCGGTCGCAATTGCCACCAGCCCGGCCTTGCTGGCGCAGACACCTCCGTCTCAGAACTCTGCCGCCAACATTGCCAGGCAGGTCGAAGGAGTCCGCGCAGAAACGAACCCGGCCAACAAGAAAGTCCCTTTCCACGCTTCATGGGACTCGCTCGCCCAATACCGGACACCGGACTGGTTCCGCGATGCGAAGTTCGGCATCTTCCTCCACTGGGGTGTGTATTCGGTTCCAGCCTTCGCCAACGAGTGGTACTCCCGCAACATGTATTTGCCCGGCAACAAAGCCTACGAGCACCAGATCGCAACCTATGGCCTGCTCACTTCGTTTGGCTACAAGGACTTCATCCCTATGTTCCGTGCCGAACGCTTCGACCCTGCTACATGGGTCGATCTCTTCGCACGTGCCGGCGCGCGCTACGTTGTTCCCGTGGCCGAACATTGCGACGGGTTCGCGATGTATGACTCCGGCATGACCCCGTGGAATGCTGCCGCGATGGGACCACACCGCGATGTCGTCGGTGAACTCGCCGCTGCCGCCCGCGCACGTGGGCTGCGCTTCGGGGTCTCTTCGCATACCGCCGAACACTGGTGGTGGTATGGCGTGGGTCGGGCGATCCCGTCCGACGTCCGCGACGAAACTCCGCTGACCGCTGAGTTCTACGGGCCTGCCGCTCCGATGAGCCTTCCTGGGCCCGACGGCAAGGCGGACGATACAAGCGAACCCGACCCTTCTCACCTCGAGCGCTGGCAGCCGCCCGACCAGGCGTGGCTCGACAACTGGCTAGCCCGCTCCACTGAACTTGTCGACAAGTACCACCCCGACTTCTTCTACTTCGACTGGTGGATCGGCCAGCCCGCATACAAACCCGCGCTGCAGCAATTCGCAGCCTACTACTACGACCGTTCCGCGGAACGGAATCAACAGCCCGTTCTCACCTACAAGGAAGAGTCGATGCCCGCCAACGCCGCCACCCTCGACATTGAGCGCGGCAAGCTAGACACACTTCGCCTTCTCCCTTGGCAGACTGATACTTCGATATCGATTCACTCCTGGGGGTACGTCGAACACGACGAGTATCGCACCGCGAAGTCGCTCATTCACCAGCTACTCGACACCGTGTCCAAGAACGGCAATCTTCTGCTGAATGTCGGTCCCAAGTCCGACGGTACTATTCCGGATGAAGCGCGCGGGGTCCTCCTGCAGATGGGCGACTGGTTGCGGTTGAACGGGGAAGCGGTCTTCGATTCCAGGCCGTTTGCCGTCTTCGGCGAAGGTCCGACCAAAGCGCCGAAAAACTCGACGGAGAAGAACTCCGATATACAGACCTACACGCCTGAGGACATTCGCTTTACCACTTCCCGTGATGGCAGAATCCTGTATGCTACTGCGCTTGGCTGGCCTGCTTCCGGGTCGCTGACTATCCACACGCTTTTCCGCGCCAATCCCTACCTCCCCGCGCCGGTCTGTGCGGTGGAACTCCTTGGCTCGCCTTCATCAGTCTCATTCAGTCAGCTACCCGACGGACTTCATCTCACTCTGGCCGCCACTGCACCGCCCGGAGACATCGCTTATGTCTTCCGCATCGCAACACAGTGTTCCGCTTCTGCCCGGCCCTGACGGCTTCGAGGCAAATCCCATTCCACGTCGCGGAACAGATTTCTGCAAAAACCCTTGATTTTGGCGTTCATTCGCGATCCCCCCAGTTTATTTCTGTTCCGCCTTGACAGTGTTTCGTCCTCTCCTTAGGTTGACCTCCGAATAGGACTTCTTCCAGATTAAGGCCCGAGTTTTTACTCGAACTCCATTGTTTTTCGGAGGTACACCATGTTGAATCGCCACGTTTGTCGCAACCTGTTCCGCTGCGTTGCACTCGTTCTCTTTCTGGCTGCGGGCCTTGGCCTTCACGCGCAGAACACCACTGCCGGTGCAATAACAGGTACCGTAAACGACCCGACCGGTGCCGCCGTGCCAGGCGCCCAGATTAGCATCATGAACCAGGCCACGCACCAGCTCTCGGTTGCCACCAGCAGCAGTACCGGCTCCTACTCGGTTGAGAATCTGCTCGATGGCGACTACACGGTTGTGGTCTCAAAGGATGGCTTCAAGCAGGCCTCCGTTACGGACATCCATCTGAACCCAGGACAGCGGCGCGGTCAGGACGTCAAGCTCGTGGTTGGCAGCGTGGAGTCCAAGGTGACCGTGCAGGCTGACGTCATCGCTGTGCAAACGGAATCTGCCGAAAGCGGGGGCACCATCTCCGCCAAGGAGGTCTCCAACCTGATGCTCAACGGTCGCAACTTCCAGCAGCTTGCGACGCTCGTGCCCGGCGTCACCAGCACCAACGGCGCCAACTCGCAGGTCAACGCCGGCTACCTTGGCCAGACCTCGCTGATCGTCGGTGGAGCTTCCTCGGAAGAGACGACCTACACCATCGATGGCGTGTACGACATGACGCCGACCTCGCTGATCAACGTCAACATCACGCCTTCTCTGGACGCCATCAACGAGATGCGTGTCCTGACCAACTCGTACTCCGCTAAATACGGCTACGCCGGTTCGGGCCAGATCCTGATTGACACCAAGTCGGGCACCAGCACGTTTCATGGTTCCGGCTTTGAATACGTCCGCAACAATGGCTTCGGCGTTGCGCGTCCGTACTCCGTCAGCGGCCTCCCGGTTACCCAGTCCAGCCTTCATCTCAACATCTACGGCTTCTCCTTCGGCGGCCCGATCTTTATTCCCAAGGTCTATAACGACTCCCGAACCAAAACGTTCTTCTTTGCCGGCGCGGAATTTAAGACGGACCACTATGCTTCACTGCTGAACTCGCGGTCGGAGTTTACCCAAGCTATCCGGAATGGCGACGAGAGCGCCAACAATAAAGTCTCTGGCCAGACTTGCGGCACTTCACCTTCAGCGGCTGCTCTCGCGGCTGGGTGCACCGCCGCATTTCCCACGGACCAATGGCTGCAATGCGATAGCTACTGCCAGACCCTGCTTACTGCGCGCAACTTGTCGGCAGCGAACTGCTTATCGAAAGACGCCAATGGGGTCACGAACCAGGTCAACCCCAACTGCTTTGACTCGGCGTCGAAGTATTTTATCAACCCTGCCAACAACTTCCTGCCGCTTCCCAACGTGCCCCAAAACAACAACACCTCCTTTGCGAACTACATCAACACGAATCCCGAGAAGGACAGTCAAAACGACACCATTTATCGAATTGACGAAAACATAAACCAGAAGAACCTCGTTACCGTCCGCTACATGCATGAGGAAGTCAATGACATTCGTCCGGCACGAAACTACAACGACCCTTCCCCGGACCCCGGTGCCGTTGCCTATACCCCGGCGCTGAATGCCCTGGTGCGCTGGAACTATACAATCACGCCGTCGATCATTAATACCGCTAGCATCGCTTACACCTATCAGAAGGTCCAGTTGCTTCCGACGGGGAACTATTTTGTACCTGCAGGGACGTTCAACCAAGCCTTTAGCAACGGAGATCTCCGACTTCCCGGTGTGAATATCGGCAGTTGGTCATGGCTGGGAGTAGGCGCACAACCGAACTTTTCAAAGACCGGCGATGGCATCTTCTCCGATGACTTCACCTGGGTGCATGGCAGGCACGCCGTCCAGGTAGGTGGGCTCTACATGTGGAACATCGTTCGGCTCAACTCCAGCGCTTTTGCGCAGGGCAACTTCGCCTTTGGCGGGGCCCATACCAACGACGTTGCCGCCGACTTCCTGCTCGGCTTCCTCAGCACCTACTCGCAGTCGAACGTGCAGCGCTACGGCAGCTTCAACCAGCATTGGTTCGAACTCTATGCGCAGGATGACTACAAAGTGATGCCGCGCCTCACTCTGAACCTCGGCGTGCGCTACAGCTTCTACTCGCCATCGACGATGCAAGGCAACGCCATCTCCAACTTCAACGCTGCAACCTTCAACCCGGCGGTTGCGCCGGCGATTACACCCGGCGGCGGGTTTGTCTTCAACAGCTCCAACCAGCCGCTCACCTCCGGCGGCGCCCTTGCGAACTACCTCACCAATGGCGTCATTGTGGCCTGCCAGAGCGGGACGCCATGCGGCTTTACGACACCCGAAAAGGGTCTCTTCGGTCCGCGTGTCGGCTTCGCCTACAGGCTCAACGATAAAGGCACGATGTCAGTGCACGGCGGGTATGGCATTGGATACACGCAGGTGGGCATGTTCCAGGTTTCGGGACTCATTAGCAACTCGCCGTATGTTTCGACGCCGTCGTACTCCAACACGCAGTTCAGCAATCCCGCCGGTGGCACAGCCGGCGCTCCCGGCCTGCAGGCCCTCGCAGGTCTGGACAGCACCTACCGTCCAGCAATGCTGCAGAACTGGTCCCTGACGCTTGAGAATGAGATTGTCCCTCACGGCATCTGGACCATCGCTTACGCCGGCGACAAGACCGATCACATCTTCTCGAATTCGGTTGACCGCAACTTCGCCCTCAACGGCACCAGCACTTACTCAACAAACTGCGCAGCCAATCCTAATAATTCCAATCCCGCGTCTTCCTCTGCGTGGCTCTATGATCCTTGCATCAACGGAAGCAACAACACGGTGCCGACAAATCCTGGATATAACCCAAATGCATCCCTGATCAACGTCAACTACTACCGTCCGTATCCCGGATATTCGTCTATCAATTCCGGCGTCTCCATTGGAACGGCGAACTATCATGCACTGCAGACCGGCTTCATCTATCGGCTTGCCGACTTGCAGCTCAACGCCGCTTACACGTGGTCCAAGGCGTTGGGCGATCAGGATCAGACCAACACGGGAAGCGTTGCCTACGGCTTCGATTCCAACATCGGATTCCAGAATCCCCGCAATCCCAAAGGAGATTATGGACGTCCTAGCTATGACCGCCCGAATGTCTTCACCGCGGCGTACGTCTACGAACTGCCCTTCTTCCGTCACTCGAGCAACCTTCTTGAGCGAGAGCTTCTCTCGCACTGGGGCACGTCTGGCCTGGTCACGGCGCAGAGTGGCTTTGCCAATACGGTGACCCTAAGCTCCTCCTACTCCGGTCTCGCCACCCGGCCAAACCAGATCGCGCCGCTCATCCGAAACTCTGGAAGTGGCAAGAGGGCCATTGGTCAGTCAGCGCTTTACAGCTACGCTTCTTTCGCGGTTCCTGGTTGGGGCACCTTCGGCAACTCGGAGCCGGGCGTTCTGCGCGGGCCAAAGGAGGTAGTCTTCGCGACCGCGGTCAACAAGACCTTCCCAGTTACTGAACGCGTAGGCTTCCAACTCCGCGCCGAGGCGTTCAACGTCTTCAATCATCCCAACATTAACTCGATCAACACCAGCTTTAACTTCAACTCGTCCACAGACGTTACTTCGTTCGGCAATGCCACCGCTGCGGGCGACATGCGCCAGATGGAATTCTCCGGACGTGTCACCTTCTAGCTAACCGGAGCAACTTATTCTGAGACGAGGGGCGCCTG
>Ga0224557_1002162_pt1 | contig 17282 bp, 12 predicted proteins | sample 714S31014metaG_FD_180677 | JGI IMG/M metagenome (GOLD analysis project Ga0224557, IMG submission 180677) | Peat soil microbial communities from Stordalen Mire, Sweden - 717 S3 10-14 | ecosystem: Environmental > Terrestrial > Soil > Wetlands > Peat | place: Sweden: Norrbotten County, Stordalen...
ATTCTACGTGGCGATGCAACATCTCCCAGAGCAGAGGGGCCAAAAGTAATCGCGCAGATCGTGAATGACAAGGCTCTCACATGGGGAGCTGGATTTGCACTTGCCGTGCGTCGGAAATGGCCCAAAGTCCAAGAAAAATATCGAGTTTGGGCGGAAGAAGGGCGAGCGAATTTGAAGCTAGGTAGCATTCATATCGCAGAGGTTGGTAACGAGACATGGATTGCCAGCCTTATTGCGCAACATGGATACGGACCCTCGCCCACGCCGAGAATTCGGTATGGGGCACTTGACCAAGCTATGTCAAAACTGAGCTCGACGGCAGCAAAACTCGGCGCAACCGTACATATGCCGCGACTGGGCTCAGGTCAAGCGTGTGGGTCGTGGTCGATTATCGAGGAAATGATCAATGAGCACCTTTGCCGCGCTAACCTCGAGGTCTTCGTCTATGACCTCCCAGGTGATGCAGCAAAGCAAGAACACCAGACGTTGCTCTTCTAATGCACGGGGTAACGTAGGAAGGCCCTACTGAACGTGGCTAATCAAATTGTTCTGCTATCTGGGAAAATCGCGACGGGAAAGTCTACTCTCTGCAACGAGCTTGCCCGGCGATTCGGTACGGTGACGATCAAGACGAATGCGCTCTTAGCCAAAAGAGCGGGAAAGATCGCCCCAGAGCGTGGCGCTATGCAGCTTTTTGGAGAGAAGCTAGATAGGTCCACCAAGGGCACTTGGCTAGTTGAAGACTTGGCGCGTGAATTGGCGCAACTCCCAGAACAATCAGTTGTCGTCATTGACTCAGTCCGAATTCTCAACCAGATTGAGGCGATTCGTCACGCCTATGATCCACGGGTCGTGCACATCCACCTTGACGCCAACATAGATGTATTAAGTAGCCGCTATGAAGACCGGAAAAAGCTTGGCGCTAAACTGCAGGAGCTCTCGTCCTATGCCGAGCTATCGAAGAACAAGACCGAGGCTCACGTTGGAGAACTTGCCGAGGTAGCGGATGTTGTGATCAAGACAGACCGCTCGACGCCCACCGACGTCGTTGTCAGAGCAGCCGCGCAACTCGGTCTATTTGGCGGTGAGTCGGAGAGGCTCGTTGACGTTCTGGTTGGAGGTCAGTATGGCAGCGAGGGGAAAGGGCATATCTGCTCGCACATCGCAAGCGAATACGACCTCCTTGTCAGGGTGGGTGGCCCAAACGCTGGTCACACAGTTTTTGAGAGCCCGACGCCATACAAGCATTATCAACTTCCTTCAGGTACGCGGCGCTGCGACGCCAGCATTCTGATCGGTTCAGGAGCCGTTCTGAACGTAGAGAAGCTTCTAAAGGAAATTGCAGATTGTGAAGTGTCATGCGAACGCTTGTCCATCGATCCTCAGGCAATGATCATTGAATCGAAAGACAAGGCCCTCGAACAAAAGACGATAGTCGAGACAATAGGATCGACGGGACAGGGCGTTGGTGCTGCGACGGCGAGAAAGATCATGCGTGGCAAAGGTGTCCGCCTCGCAAGAGAAATTCGTGAACTCAAACCGTACCTGAAAGACGCTCGCGAGGTCCTTGATAAATTCTTCCGCGACGGGAGACGCATCTTTCTCGAAGGTACTCAGGGAACAGGGTTGAGCCTACACCATGGCCTTTATCCGCACGTCACGTCCCGAGAAACTTCGGTGGCTGGATGCTTGGCCGATGCTGGTATCTCTCCGAGCCGAGTGCGAAAAGTAATCATCTGCTGTAGAACGTACCCGATTCGCGTGGAAGACCCGAAGAACGCCACATCGGGCCCAATGTCACTCGAAATTTCTTGGGCAGACGTGGCAAAACGATCCGGAATCCCGCTCGATGAACTTGAAAGGAACGAGCGTACAACCACGACAGACCGTAGAAGGAGAGTCAGTGAATTTGACTGGGATCTATTTCAGCGCGCGGTCACACTCAACGCACCTACCGATGTGGCGCTCACATTCGCGGATTACATAACCGTCAAGAACCGCAATGCTAATCGGTTTGAGCAGCTAAGCGCGGAAACGATCAACTTCGTTGAAGAGCTTCAGCGCGTCGCATCCGCGCCAGTGTCCCTCATTTCCGCGCGGTTTGATAGTCGGAGCATCATTGATCGGCGAGCCTGGTGAGGAGCTAGATGGCCATTACACAAGAAGAATTCATCTTGCAATACCCGCGTCTATACCATATGGCCCAGGCGGGAAGTTGGCCCTCAATCGAACGCAATGGGCTTCTGAGTACCTCAGCGCTTCTGGACCTATTCCAAATCAAAGGAGAAGTGCGCGAGGCTATTGAGAGCCGGCACCGTCCGAGGAGCATTACGATCACACACCCGCGTTATGGGAGCGCAACCATTCGAGACCAAATACCTATGAGTGAGTGCGCACTGCTCAAATGCTTGGTTGGGACAACGCCGCGCGAATGGTACGAGCTGCTCAACCGGCGGGTGTTCCTTTGGACGACCGAGGATCGCGTGAACACACTTCTCGGTGCAAGAGCCTACAGGAATCATGAGCATGATGTCCTGATTGTCGATACACGCGGATTGATTGAGCGTCATGGTGAACGGATTACCCTCTCACCGATAAACTCCGGGAGTACCGTTTACAACCCTCAGCCACGAGGATTGAATCTGTTCCGACCACTTGCTGAATTCCCATTCGAGGCTCGCAGAAAATACGGCAAGCGTGCCATTGCGGAATTGTCAATTGATTACGCCGTGGCAGATCTGCGCGACTTCGTTCTTCGAGTGGAACGGCGTGCCGGAACGTTGACAGGTAGAGTCCTATTTGCGCGGAATTAAGCGGGGAATAAAGGGTCAGTATCAGAGGGTCAAACTGTCTATTCGGCTATTATTTTCAATAACGTACAGATGTTTTGTGCCGACCAAGAAATCCATTGTCTACAGTTTTGTACCGGTGAAAGTCTCCAATGACATTGACAAGGGTATTCGTCGGCACATACTTTAAGTGTCACAATCAGGCGACATTCACATATGCCCAGCAAGCGACTGACGCTTTCAATTTATCTTTTGAAAAACGGCATTATTGAGGCCACCGCCCTCAAGGCAACCGACCCCGAAAATGCACATACGGCGACCTTCAGAAACGGACAAACAGGGTCGTTGCACATTTTGCCGACACACCGCAGCAAACCGTCGTGGCATTCATCGCTCGCGGAAGTGGTCGAAGGCCTGCCTGAAATGTGGACGAATAGTGCATCAGCACTCCTAATCGTTCCCTATCGCGACATCTTTTTTGCATTGAGCTTCGGATACGGCAAAAGCCTGTTGGCCGCAGGCGTCTGGGAGGAAGACTTCGGCCTCAAGGTCACGCTGAACTCCGTAGACCCGACCAAACTGCGTAGCGTAGACCGAATGAGCTTCGATGCAATCGGTCAGCACAGCCGAATTCAGGCAAGCAGAGAGGCGGATATCCGCGAATTTGGGCTTGATCTGGAGCAGGATATGCTCCGCGCGGTGAGCGGGAAGCCATCAGACCCAACCCTCGGAGGGCATTTGACCGGTAGGGATGCGTTGCAAGTTTCCATCACAATCGACATCAAAGATTTACCGGAACTCCTCGCGCGGTATTACGAACAATGGCAAAGCACCGCATACCGGGCGCGCTTTCCATGGGTGGACCAGATAAGCGACGTGAAAGACACGGCTTTAATCGGGCAATTGAATGATGCCCTCGTCATCAATCTGCAGCAGAGAGAGTTCACTAGGCTTTGGCTTTCAATCCCAGAGTTGATTGATTGGACCGCGATTGAGGGATTCAAGTTTCGTGATGCAGCAGCTGCAGCGTCTCACCCAGACGTCCACATTCGAGAATATTTGGATGAGGTGAACCCTCGCAGACTGGACATCGGATACCTGAAGCGCAGACAGATTGAGGCAGTGACCTCTGATGGTCACGTGGTGAAGGAGTGGTCGGTGTTTCGTTGTCTTTATGCGGAAATTGAGCGTGGAGACGACACGTATCTCCTTACGAATGGGAAATGGTATTGCGTAAGCGACACTTTCTTGCAAAGGGTAAATTTAGCGTTCGATGCGATTCCGCGCGCAACGTTTGCGCTACCGAATTACAACGATGAATCCGAGGGTGCATACAATGTCCGCGTACGAGATGGGGAACCGACTCAGTTCGCATTGATGGATGGAGAGTTCATTCAGTGCGACGGGCCGAATGACCGCGTTGAGTTCTGCGACTTGTTCGATCTTGCGAAGCACATTATTCATGTGAAACGCTATACGGGTTCAAGCGCACCGTTGAGCCATCTTTTTGCCCAAGCGCTCGTGTCAGCAACTACATTCAGGAGAGATGGCGCTTTTCGGACGGCAGTCAACGACATACTTCCTGCCACGTTCCGGCCTGTTGATGATCAACCGCTTTCAGGGCAATACGAAGTGGTACTCGGAATCGTGAGTAAATCGGTGGGACCGCTCAAGCTGCCCTTCTTCAGTCGCGTGAATATTAACAGCACTAAAGAGCGAATTCAGGACCAGGGCTATAAGGTGTCTATGCTGAAGATCCAAGGCACGCGTAAACAGCTCCGGCATATGCTGCACGATGACGATGCCGGGAGTATCGGCGGGCAGCGTCTCCAGCACTGACTTCAACGCTTCCGTGCCGCCGGTCGAAGCGCCGATGGCCACCACCTTTTCCGTCGTCTCGGCCATCGCGTGCGTCGCGGGTGAGAGAATGCAGTCGGCGTTCAGCTTGGGTTCGACCGTGTGGCTGGGAGTGAGCGTGTGCAGCCTTGCACCCGCCGCAGCCTTGACTGCATTGCAGATTTCGATGCGTGATTCCTCAATAAATCCTTTGGTGCCCAGTTTCGGTTTAGTGATGATCTCCCGGAAACCATCATATGCTGCTCAAGCGCAGCGGAGCGCGCTATTACGTGGAGATCAAGGATGGACCGCTGGTCTGCCGCCACCGGCCATCAGTCGATGTACTTTTCCGCTCTGCCGCTCGCTATGCCGGACGGAATGCCGTTGGCGTCATCCTCACCGGAATGGGCGACGATGGCGCGCACGGAATGCTGGAGATGAAGCACGCCGGTGCCATGACTATCGCCCAGGACGAGATTACCTGCGTGGTCTTTGGAATGCCGAAGGAGGCCATCAAACTGGGAGGCGTTGACAAAGTCCTGCCATTGACCACGATTGCCGGAGCTTTGCTCAACTTCGCGCGCTAGGAAGTATTTCTCACCAGCGATAAGATTCAGAATGCCGGAGTAGGCCGTGCGCGCATTTGCTTTCGGCGGAGCAGGCACGGCAATATGAACCGCGCGTCTTTCTTAGTGGATCCGACAACTGGGATCCGGCCGGCAATCATTACTGAATGATTCAGCAGGACAATTCGTCCAGCCATCTGCCAAACTCGCCCGAGCAAGTGAGATTGGGCATAGGAGAATGAATGGAATGAATTATGATTTTCGCGATATCACTGCATTGGTAAGCGCGATCTGACTTAGGCCTTAGTAGTACTTTTCTCGCAACGCCCGCGCATCTCTCACTAGGCCAAGAAACCTGCTCGCTAACTCATGAATCCGATCGACCTGTCGAAAGTGCAAAGCCTCCCTGGGCAGCAGCTCTCCACCAAGTCCGATAGCCGAGGCCCCAGCCTGTATAAAGTCGTACGCAGTCAATTGATTCACGCCGCCTGTGGCAATCAACGGGATCTGCGGAAGCGGCACCTTGAGCGCGCGCACGTATTGCACGCCTCCTATATGACCTGTGGGGAAAATCTTGACAAAATCCGCACCGGCCTTCCAGGCCGCAATAATTTCGGTTGGCGTCAAAGCTCCAGGAAGCACCATGACGTTGACTTTGTTTGCATAAGCCACCACCTCGGGCACAAATCCGGGGCTGGTCAAAAACCTCGCGCCGGCGTCGATGCACGACACCGCCGCTTCTTCGTCGAGTACGGTGCCGGCGCCCACCGCTAAGTCGGGAAAGCGCCTCGCAAGGTCGTCGATCACGTCCAGCGCTCCAGGTATGGTCAACGTGATCTCGACAACGGAAATTCCGGCCGAATAGACAGTCTCGGCCGCAAATTTCGCCATATCACGCGATGAAACACGCACTGAAGGTAGAATGCCATTTTCTTCGATGCGGGCTCGAACTTCATGTCTCTTCATTGACTCCACCCTTCTCAGCGTTAGTAAGGTAGACAATGGGCTTGGGACTTTTTACCGCAGGTTTGATTATCATTGAATTTCTTCCCGCCCAACGGCAAGATTCATTTGGCCGGTGGCCGTCATATACGCGCCGATCAACTGCAGATAGGCAAGTTGAACGACGCGATAGTCCGCCTGCGCATTCAGAAAGTCCATCAGTGAAGCGCCTCCATGCTGATAGGCAAAGGTCACCGTGTCGCGCACATAGACTGACTGATCTAGGTACCGCGCTTTGTATGGCTTGATCAGTGCAATATTGCTGCGCACCAATTCATAGGCATCGTCCACATCGCTGAAGACTTGAGCTTTTGCAGCCTCGGCAGCTTCCTGGCTTCTGTCGATGTCAATCAGCGTGCGCTTCTTCTCGCCCTGGTTCTTGTCGAAGATCCGCAGCGGGATGCTGACGCTAAGGCCCAGTGTCTGGGTACCATTCGGATTGTTTGTCGAGGAGTTGTGCGTGTACCAGGCGCCGAAAGTCGGATCGGTGGAACCATTGGCAATGGCGAGTTTGTGGTTCGTCTGCGATTGTTGGATGGTTTCGATTGCAGCCCGCAGATCCGGCCTGTTTTCGAGTGCAATTTGGTGATATTCGTCGAGCGGCTGGAGCTCCGGGCCTAAATCGAAGATTCCGGTCACATCGAGCTGATCGACCGGCGTGCGATCGTCGAGCAGCAGCAGCAGCTGAATCTTCTGGGTGCGCAGATTGACGATTGCAGTCTCGAGTTCAGACTCGTATTGCACGCGTTGAAGCTCGATTCTGGCAAGATCAATCTTGGCCAAGGCGCCGTCGTTGTAGCTCGAGCGGCTGATGGTAATAATCTTGTCCCAGTAATCGAGATCGGCTTTCGCCAGTGCGAGAACAGCCTTGGCCTCGAGAGTTTGCACAAAGGCAGTTCGCAGGCCAAAGATCAGATTACGTTCGAGGTCAACGTGCTGGGATTGGGTAATCTGCGTTCCTTCCTTGGCGCTCTGCAGACGCAACTCGCGCTTGTGCTCACGCTCATGGAGGTAACTGAAGCTGGGCTGTTCGTACGAGCCCTTGAAGGGAGTCCAAACCCCATTGCGCGGCGCGATCTGCGTGCCGTCCGCCAATAAACCGACCTGTGGATTGGGGCGGAGAAATGCAGTGATCTCCTCGGCCTTCATCTCTTCCACGTTGGCCGCATCCGCTTTCAAAGTGGGGTTGACAGCTTCAAATTTCGCCTTCACCTGCTCCCATGTAAGCACCTGTTGCGCGCTTGCGGAACTCGCAAGGAAGGTAACACACAAGATATAACCACCGATCATGCGCGTGGAAAAAGACATCGTATCATCCTTCAAGCGCCACCTCCGGTTTCGGGAGCTTGTCACCTTCCCTCGCAATCCAGACATACAACGTCGGCAGAAGGAAGATGCTCAACAGGAGGTCTGAAATCAGGCCTCCCACGATCACGATGGCAAATGGGCGCTGCGAATCGGAACCGATAGCGTGCGACATTGCGGCGGGAAGCAATCCCAAGGTGGCCACGAGCATGGTCATCATGATGGGGCGAAGCCGCAGGACTGCGCCTTCGATTGCAGCCCCTTGTGGTGTGTAGCCCCGGGCTCGAAGCTGGTTGATATATTCCAGCATAATGACGCCGGTTTGCACCGAAACTCCAAAGAGCGCCAGGAAGCCGACTCCGGAAGATACGCTGAAGTATGTGCCGGTCACAAAGAGAGCGAGCAAGCCTCCAACGCGAGCCATGGCCACGTTGGCGATAATCAGCAGCGCCCATTTGAATGAACGGAACATGGCATAAAGAATGATAAAGATCAAAAAGATCGTGAGGGGCACAATCAAGAGCAGCCTTTTTTCGGCTCGCGTTTCGCTATCGTATTCCCCTGACCATTCAAGTCGATAGCCACGCGGTAACTGCACATTCTTCGCAATCTTGTCGATGGATTCCTTGACCGTGGTGCCCAGATCGCGCCCTCGAACTTCAAAGCGGATGGCCACATAGCGGGAACCGCCTTCCCGGTAAATATCGTAGGCGTCGTCGCGAATCTGGACTTTCGTAAGCTGAGCCAGCGAGACGTGCTCTCCCGAGGGAGAGAGCAGTCGAATATTCTGAATAGCCTCCTTGGTATCGCGATACGGTTTCTGATAGCGAACGACCACGTTATAGACAGCCTCTCCCTGCAGGACTTGGCTGACAGGATTACCGCCGATCGCGGTTTGGACGGCATCTTGTATATCCGCTACATTGATGCCGAAGCGCGCAGCCTCCAGACGGTCGACGGTGAGATCGATATTCGGCTGGCCCGTATCGCGTTGAAGTCCCAAATCCTTGACTCCGTCAATTTTGGCCATAACATCTTTGATCTCTTCGCCCTTTTCCTCGAGAACGTCCAATTCCGGCCCGTAAAGCTTGGCGCACAGTCCGCCTTTCGTGCCGGTCATCGTTTCATCTACGTTGTCCTCAATGGGCTGGGAGAAGTTCCAGAAAGCCCCTGGATGTTTCTCCACTTCGCGATCCATCGCGGCGATCAGCTCCTCTTTATTCTCATGAAAAATGGGCCGCCATTGGCCCTTGGGCTTCAGGTCGACGAAATACTCGGTGTTGCCGAATCCTCCCGTGTCGGTTCCATCGTCTGGCGCCCCGGCTTGCGAAACGACCTTGGTGACCTCGGGGAACGAGGCAAAGATATAGCGGTTTTGCTGGGCGAAGCGCGTGCCTTCCGTCTCGCCTACGCTGTTCGCCATCGCGCCACGCGCCCAAATAGCGCCTTCATCCAAATGGGGCAGGAACTCCGAGCCAATGAGTCCACTGAATGTCAGGAAAAGAGCGCAGGCCATTGAAGCCAGACCAACTCCAACGGTGATCCATCGATTTTCAATAGCCCACTTAACCCCTTGCCGGTAATGGTCCTTCAGGAACTCCATAACCGGGTTGCGCCATTCTCTGACACCATTCGGGAATAGCAAGGCAGCAAGCACGGGCACAATGAAAATGGAGAATACTATGGCGCCAAGTAGTGCGAAGGCAACGGTCCAGGCCATGGGCCGGAACAAACGACCTTCGACTCGTTGCAGCGTGAAGATCGGCATGTAGGCGGTGATGATGATGGCGATGGCGTAGAAAACCGGCCGCTGGACCTCGTGAGCGGCATCACGGATCATCTCTACCGGCGTCTTGATGCTCATCGTGATACGGCCTGACACTTTTGATGAACCATTCCTGCCATGGCTCAAGTGCCTCATGATGTTCTCGACCATCACCACGGCGCCATCCACAACCATTCCGAAGTCGAGCGCGCCCAGGGATATCAGGTTTGCGGGGATATTGCTCAGGTTAAGAAAGATGGATGCGAAAAGCAGAGCAAATGGGATGGTGAGCGCAACGATGAAGGCGCCGCGAAAATTTCCGAGAAACAGAAAGAGAATGATCGTTACCAGGATCATTCCCTCGCCGAGGTTGTGCAGCACCGTGTGCAACGTGTAATGAAGTAGATCGCTGCGGTCGAGCATGGGAACGACCTTCACACCTTCGGGCAGGATGTGATTGTTGAGTTCGTCCACCTTTTTGTGAATCCCTTCAAGAGTAGGGCCTTCTTCGGCCCCCTTGCGCATCAGCACGCCGCCCTGGATCACGTCGGGCTCATCTACAATGACGCCGTCGGGACGATGATCCGCTCTGGCCATGCGCCCCAGCCGAATTCTGGGACCCCAGTCGACGACCGCGATGTCCTTTACGCGAACGGGAGCCCCTTTCGAAGTCGTCAGTACGGTGTTCTCGATATCCTGCACGCTGCGGTAAAGTCCGAGTGCGCGGACGTTCAGTTGCTGCAAGCCCTCCTCGACGAAGCTGCCGCCCGCGTTCACGTTGTTGATGGCCAACTGGTTCTCTACCTGGCTGATGCTCAAGCCGTAAGAGATGAGCTTATTCGGATCGACGCGCACCTGATATTCGCGCGCGGTGCCGCCGAAGTCGCTCACATCCACGACGTTCGGAACTTTCCTGAATTCCTTATACAGAGTCCAGTCTTCGATGCTCCTCAAATTCATCAGGTCATATGCGGGATTGTTGCTCCGGATCGTGTACCAATAAATCTGGCCGGTGGTGCTCCAGTCCGTACCGATTTGAGGCAGCACACCCGTCGGCACGTTGACTTGCGTGAGCCGTTCGAGCACCTTCTGGCGGTTCCATTCGTTGACCGATTGGTCGTCGAAGATCAACGTAACGAGAGAAAGACCAAAGATCGATTCCGAACGGACTGTCGTGAGATGCGGAATCCCAAACATCTGAATCTCGACGGGAACCGATACTTGCTGCTCCATTTCCTCGGCAGAACGCCCGGACCACTGGCTGATGATTTGCACGTAATTATCGGCGATGTCCGGATAGACCTCAACGGGCATATTGTGAAACGACACCGCCCCCCAGGCGAGCAATAGCACCCCAATCGCCAGCACCACATACTGATTATTGAGAGCAAAATCTACTAGCTTGCGGATCATGGCCTCTTCCTCGGGTCCCGCGGTTGAGCGTCATTCATTGTCGATGACATTTTGGAGATTGATCGCGTTTGAAATAACCTGCTGGCCAGGCCGCAATCCAGATAGAATCTCCTGAATATTGTTCGGCAATTGTTCGCCACTGATGACCTGAATCCGCTTGAACTTTTCTTGCACGGGGATGAAGACCCAATCGCGGTCGTGCAGATGCACGATTGCGGACGCCGGGACAGCCGTGTAAGTCCGCTTTTCCTTGCCAAACAAAGTGGCCGTGGCGAACATGCCCGGCCGCATCATCTCGCCCGGATTGGCCACTTCAATACGGACCTTTGCTGTGCGGATATTCGGGTCGAGAATCGAACCGATGTTACTGATAGTGCCCTTGAGAACTTTGTCAGGATAGGCGTTCAGCTTGATCTCGGTTGGTTCCCCGACGCGCACGTTGGCCATGTCGCTTTCGTAGACGTCACATACGATCCATACGGTGGTCAGGTCCGAAATAGTGAATGGGTTCGGCGTAGAGTAGGCCTGCACGGACGCCCCGATCGCCACTTCCTGATCGGTGATCACGCCTGAAACCGGTGCGTGGATGTCGACAATTCCCTTCGGGTCATCGGGATCGCTGCCGAGCAGGCGAAGATGCTCAGTCGCGGTATCGAGCGTGGTCTTGGCGTCGTCCTCGGTGTCTTGAGCGATCTCCAGGTCTTCCAGCGCTATGGCCCCGTGCTCGTACAACAGCTTCGCTCGATCAAACTGCTTGCGTGCAAGGAGCTCATCGGAGATTGCCTTCCGGTAGGCGTCGAAGCCTCCCGAAATGTCGTCACTGCGAACACGCAGCAAGACCTGGCCCTTCTTTACTTTGTCGCCGAGACGAGCGCGGATGTCCACAACGCGGCCGGAGGCAAGAGAAATCACCGGAACAGTTCGCGAGATGTCCGGAATCACAGTGCCGGTCACAAACAATTGCGACGGGGCCTGGTATTCGGTCGCTGTCACGATCGGATACCGCTCCGGATGCTCGACCGCGAAAAAGGAGACGTCCACTCCGGAAATCACCTTGGCCGCCGGCGGCGCCTCTGCATCCGCATTTACCTTATCGCTTTTGCAGCCGCTGACGATCACAGATGCAGCCATAGCGAACGGCAGTAAACCAAATACCATTACTCGGCTATTCATGTTTATCTCTGCACCTTTTGCGTTTTCCGGCCGTTAAGATACGCAAAGATCTTTCAGCAGCATCCAGGCGTTGAGAGATGTTCGCAGAGCTGAACGAGCCAATTTGATGAAGCAGCACCGGAGCCGCCGCAGTCCCGGTGCTGCTTAATCTCTCGATGACTGCAGCCGCACAATCACTCTATGCGGCCTCACGGAGCAAACGATTAAAACCTGACCATGAGAGCCAGCGTGGAGACGGTCTGGTTCGTGCGCAGGTCAGGCCACCAGATCGCAGCGTTGCCCCCTACAAGGCTGTTTCCCGAGCTGACGCAGCTCGCTATCGCCTGTGCAAGCCCGCTTGAAAATGAGGCTGAAGTGGCTACGTATCCCACGCCGGAGGGAGCGCCATTTGCGCAGGCATACTGTGCCGGAGAACCGTTGTTGCCGCCGGGAGGCGTAATGCCACCACGGCCGGTCCAATAAGGTGTGTCGGAATAGCGGTAGCCGGTCTCCGCGCGGAAGGTGATGTACTGGCTCGGCATGTAATCGAAGGTGATGGTGCCGTCGTGCATCTGAGCGCGATCACCGCCGTTCTCGGTATAGTACGGCGTGCCGGTGACGGCCGTGGCGCCGTCGATGGGCGGAAGCAGCGTCAGGTAACGGCCGGGGTTGTTCATCTGGCCGCCGCCTAGGGTAATTGCGTACTTGTCCTTCTTGAACCAATAGCGGTTGTACATCATCCAACCGGCGAACATCTGCTTCGGCCTGCCGTTGCTGTTGTTGTGGCAGTTAACGCCGCCGTTGTAAGTGTCGGTGGTGCCCATCTCCGGGGAGAAGCCCTTGGGGCTCACCATGCCAGTCGCGCTGGCGAATGAGGCAGGTCCGCCGCCGTATTCGCACCCAAGGTCGCCGGTGATGGTGAAGGCAATCTTGTCAAGAAGCTGTTTCGGCTTGTCATATACCTTGACCTGCCCGCTATAGTCGGCATGAATGCGCGAACGCCCGGGGTAGCCTGCGTCATCTTCACCCAAACCGTAGTTATTCCAGACAAAGTCCAGCCATGGCTTGGGCCGATACAGAATCTGTCCGCCCAGTCCGGGCTTGCCGTTGTAACGTGCATACGATTGCCAGCCGTTGATGAACCACGGCTCGATCTTCAGGTTCTTCGTCGGGAACCATTGGACACGAATGCCATTGAAGAACCAGGGCGTGTTGGAGGATACGAACGACGGCTGATAGGTCCAGTTATCGGCGTTGTAGTAGCTGAACAGACCGATGTAGGAGACAAAGATTCCGGCATCAAGGTTAAGGCCGTGGTTCACGTCCCAGTGATAACCGCCCCAGGCTTCGGAGACGTACCTGTAGGCATCGGCCAGATTCCACTGCCCGCGATTGACGCTGCCGTCGTTGCGCGGCGTAGTAGTGGCGAACATGCCGTACATGGTAAGAAATCTGCCGCGAACATTGTCGATGCGGATGTCGCCGCCGAAGCTCAACTGCTCGACCTGCACCTCATCGGAGCGGAAGGTCTCTGTCGATCCGCCCAGGCTATCGTCTTCCGGATGGTTATAGTCGAGGGTGTAGTTGACGTCGGCGCGAAACTCTGGTGTGAAGTACTTGGTGGCCATGGGTGTATCCACAACGCGACCATTGCTGTTCAGCCAAGTCCAGTCGCCGGGGAACGGCGCCTCCTTGGTAGTGACCTCCGCCCTCATCTCGGGTGGCGCGGCGGATGCAGGTGTAACCGCGACGGACGTTATAGTAGCCCCAGGAGTGACCTGTGCGCCCTGCGCCTGCGAACCGCCCGTGCCCGTAGCGGAACGCAATGCATTGGCGTCCGTTTCCGCGCTCATGATAGCTTCCAGTTCCGAGATCCGTGCCTTTAAATCAGTCAGTTCTTTGATGATCGCGTCGCGCGAGAGTGGCGCTGCGGGGGGAGCGGGTGCGGTCCCGGTGACGCTCGAGGTTGAAGCGGGAGTGGATGCGACCGGATTTGTGGCTGCGCCGGATGACGCGACCGAATCCGATCCCTGCCCGGACTTGGCAGGCGGCACAGCCAAAGCAGTTTGAGCTGTTGGCGCGGTTGCGACGCCCTGTTGCGACTCTACGATCATCGGCGCCAGTCCACAGCAAAACATTGTAACTACGGGAACAAACTTCAATGGATTCATTTGCATTCAGGCTCTCCGTTTCAAGAAAGATGACTGATTCGAATGGGTTGGTAACTTGCTTATGGCAGCAACAGTCTCAATGGACAGGGATATCCCCTGATGCTGCATGGGCATGTTGGAAGAGCAAATCGGCTTGTTAGGACTGCAAGCGAGACGAATGAACCGGTACCTGCAAATTTGACCGCGCTCATTCTTCCAGTCCATCAAAGTAACAAAGCGTTGAGGTTTACTGCGCCCTCTTGCTGAGGAGCAATTACTACGAATTGAATTGACAATAGATTAGAGGCTATAAGGATTGCATATAAGTCTTAAAGATAGTCATAAGAGAGAGATGAGCCATAAATAAATAAATCATAAAGACCCGCTTCTCGTGCCATGCTTCTTACAATCAATATTTGTGGAAACTAAACTCGGCACAATTCAAACATGAGAGAAAGAAGGCTCTACTCACGACCTTCATTTCCGTCTTCCTCGCCTCATCTGATCTGGGACCGGAGGCCCGTTGCGGAATGTTCATTCTGCGCCTCGCATTGAAAACCAGTAGTACCGCCGCCAGCAAAACATACAACGAACCGGGCGGAGGGCGAACATACCGAAGAGGCCATCGAACGAACGCAACTCGGCCGGCTTGAATCGAGTTGAGTTGCAGCGCGGACATTCTCGCCGAATCCACAGTAGCTGCGGCATCCAGTTGGGCCAAATCCAGTTCGTCTCGCTCATTTAGCTGGCTCCTCTCGATAGTGCCATCGCACAAGTTAAAGTGCGCCTGCTTCTGCCGAACTCGAATGCTTGTCCAGCCAGGAGAGCAGACAACGAATGCTGCCCGTGGCTAAAGCTACGCTCGAATCGGCTGCTCCGTAATACAGGCAAATGGTGTCTCCATCTGCGGCGATGGTTTGTCCGCACGGAAACACGACATCTTTCACGTCTCCGTTGCGCTCATACGGTTCCTCCGGGCCGAACATCCAGGAATCTCCCCGTTGCAGGCAGATTTCCGGATGCTCCAGATCAAAGAGCGCAAGGCCCAGGCGATAGATGCTTCCCGATGCCGTTTGCCGAACTCCGTGATAGATGGTCAGCCATCCCTTGTCGGTTTCTATTGGCGGAGAACAAAGGCCAATCTTGTTCGCATCCCACCATCCGCCGCGCCGCGCCGCCAACATGACTTTGTGGCTGCCCCAATGCCTTAAATCGGGCGAGTAGGAAATCCACATGTGCGCACCCAGAGTGGTCACCGGTCTATGAATCAGGGCCCAGCGGCCGCCAATCCTCCGAGGAAGCAAAGCCGCGTCCTTGTCCTCCGGCTGCATGATGACCCCAAAGCGCTCGAAGCTCCGGAAGTCTTTCGTGAGCGCAAGCGACACTCCCGGCCCCCCCCGCGCAAAAGAGGTGTAGACCACTGCGAATTGCTCAAGCTCGGGGACGTAGGTAATGCGCGGGTCTTCAATGCCCCATATTTCCTCGGGATATTCCAAAGGTTTTGCTGTCAACGTCGGTTGAGGATCGATCTGCCACTGATCGATTCCGTTTGTGGAACGCGCGGCGCAGAGGTGCGACAGGCCTGTTCGGTCTTCAACACGGCACAGAAGCAAGGTTTCCCCGCTATCTAATGACACCGCTCCGGCATTGAGGACACTGTTGATCGGATACGGCCACTGTTCCCTGCCGAGTATCGGGTTGCCGGAATACCGCTTGAACAGAGGATGATCGACACATGGCCCTGGAATTAATTCGTCCTGGATGCTGGGCTTCTGCGGCTCAGCCAGCGGAATGGATGGACTCAAAGAGAGACACTCGTTTCCTCGTGAAGTTGTTCTGCGTTTGTCACTCTGGCGGCCTGCATTTCCAGCAGGGCCATGAGGAACGAAAGCGTCGATTCCGCCCCCTGGTTCTCGTTGATGCGGTCGGGGTGGAGACCGTCCCTACACCCACCGGTGGTTGCGTCGTAGAGCGGCAGTCGTAAATCGTTTCTGCCCAGAAACCAGGCAAAGACTCTGCGCGCTTCCTCAAGCCATTGCCTCTCTTCTGTCAGCCTGTGAACCTCGAGGCAGGCCGAGACCGTCGCGCAGGCCTCTACGGGCTGCTGATCGAAACGCGCCTTGTCACAGCCCTCTATATAGAATCCGTTGGAACCAATGGGCACGAAGATTTCAGCATCGCCGCAGTGTTGTTCGGCGACAAGCCACTTCAGAGAGTCCATGCCAACTTCGATCATCCTTTGATTGTCGCTCCGCCATCCAGCGAGAATAAGCGCCTGTGGCAGTCTTGCATTCGAGTATGCAAGGCTCTTCTCGAACCAATGCCAGGTTTGGGAGTGACTGCGCTCGTAGATGTCGAGAAGGCGATTGGCGAGCGTGTTGCGAACGCCTTGAATGGCTCGGTCACCAGGGAACCAGTCCAGGTAGGCCTGCATACCCAGGATGCAGTATGCCCATGCTCGCGGACTGGTAAATGTCAGCGTTGCAGGGAGCGCGGCCTCGAAGAGCCTGCCGGCCGCGCCTCTCAAGCCTGCATCTCGCGAATGGCCGAGCATGTTTCCCAAAGACCACAACGCGCGGCCATGACTGTCGTCCGAGCCTACATCTTCAAGCCATTTGCGGTCATAACCAAGGTAGTTTCTGAACCTGCCCGTATCGGCATGAAAGGCGAGCCATAGAAACGACAAGTAGCGATGGGAGAGCCTTGGATACTCTCGTCCGCCCGTTTGCGTCAGATTTTCATCCAGCAGTGTTGACACGATGAGCGCGCGCGCATTGTCATCCGTCGTGTAGCCTTCGCGCGTATTTGGCACGGTGAAAATGGCGTGCTGCAACATACCTGTGTCGTCGGTCAGGGTCGACAGATGACCGGTATTCAATTCCGGCAGTTGGTCCATCGGATCGATCAAGCTGAGATTGGCATCGTCCTTCCGAGAGGCTCTTGGATGCAGCGAGCGTTCAAAGCGTGCACGCTGAAAGCTCGCCATATAGTCTCGCGCGGTTTTCGGCCATGTGGTCTCACGAGAGTGCAGGTAGGCGCGCTTGCGCATCGCATGGCGCTCCGCATCGTTCTCCAGCAACGCGAGAACCGCTTCCGCTATGGCGTCCGGATTCTCAAAAGGAACAATTACGCCGCGCTTCTCCGCCAGCAGTTCCCTCGCATGCCCGTATGGAGTGGAGATAATCGCCTTTCCTGCTCCCAGCGCAATGGCCAGCGTCCCAGAAACAACCTGCGCCTCGTGTTGGTAGGGCGTTATGTAAATATCCGCAGCGCCGACGTGTTCCACCAGTTCTTCGGATATTTA
>Ga0224557_1002163_pt1 | contig 17280 bp, 20 predicted proteins | sample 714S31014metaG_FD_180677 | JGI IMG/M metagenome (GOLD analysis project Ga0224557, IMG submission 180677) | Peat soil microbial communities from Stordalen Mire, Sweden - 717 S3 10-14 | ecosystem: Environmental > Terrestrial > Soil > Wetlands > Peat | place: Sweden: Norrbotten County, Stordalen...
ATCCGAGGCGTCCCAACCAGCCACGAAGGATTCGAAACGGGCCACCCCCACCTGCTGGAGCCGCTGCAGTTCCTCGTATCCGCGGGTGGTCAGCGCGACGAGGCAGGAACGGTGGTCGGCCGGGTCTTGGGTCACCTCCACGAACGCGACCTCCTCCAGCGCTTGGACGTGCCGCGTCACCAGTGAGGGGCTGACCTCCAGCGCACTGGCAATGTCGGAGGGGTGCAGCCTCTGGGGCCCGGCGAGACACTGGAGGATCGACAGCCTGGCAGCGCCCGGGCTCTGACGCCGTGCCCGGTCCAGCCCGGCGTTGAGCGTGAAGAGGGCGATGACCATGCGCTCGACATCGGCTCGCCCGGGCTTCATGAGACCAGGGTAGACTAGTTGCTTTACAGAATCAAGTAGAAAGCCAGACACCACCCTTCCAAGCTCAGTGTCGCGGGTTCGAGAGCCCCTGAGCAGCTGAGACGCTATCGTCTGTCTGGAGCATGGATTGGAGCATCATTAGGTGCCATCATTGATGCCTAAAGAGGAGATGTGAGATGCGAACCACCCTTGCCCTTGACGACGACCTCCTGATCGAGGCTCAGCGTCTGACCGGCGCCACCGAGAAGACTGCCTTGGTGCGCGAGGCGCTCCACGCCCTCATTGAGCGCGAGAGCGCTCGCCGACTAGCCCGCCTGGGCGGGAGCGAGCCGGAGCTGACCGAGATCCCTCGGCGCCGGTCCGCGTCCCGGTGATCCTCGTCGACACCTCGGTCTGGGTCGATCACCTGCGCTCCGGCAACGCGGCACTCGGCAGGCTTCTTGAGAGCGGAGCCGTGCTTGGCCATCCGTGGGTCACCGGCGAACTCTGCTTGGGCAACCTCGGTCGGCGCAGCGAGATGATCCGGCTTCTGCAGGGGCTTCCCCAGGCCGTTGTGGCCTCCGACGAGGAGGTCCTGGGCTTCATCGACCGGGAGAGTCTGCCAGGAGCTGGCATCGGCTACGTCGACGCGCAGTTGCTCGCCGCCACCCGGCTGACCCCCGGCGCGCGTCTCTGGACGGGTGAGAGGCGTCTGGCCGCGGTCGCGACACGTGTGGGCGTCGGCTTCGAGCCAGACCCTCCCCGTTAGCCATCGGAACCGAAGCAGCGTACCGGGTGGCTCACGCCGCCGGAGGGGAGGCCGACTCACGAGCAATTCTCCAAGCTGGATGTCGCGGGTTCGAGCCCCGTCTCCCGCTCCAGCGCCCTGGCGCCATCGGCTCTCGTGACGCACTGACAGGACCTGTCGCGTCAAGCTACCCTTCACCCATGCCGCAGACTCGCCCGAGACGAGCAACCCGGAAGGGGCGAGGGCCCCGTGCTCAGAGGCGCGGTGGGGCTCTCGAGGGCGGGGACAGGCCGACCCAAAGCCTGACTGGTTCGCACACGGCTGGAGCCGATCGCCGCGGTGCTCCAGCCCGTCCCGCGCGGGCCGCCGGGCCAGCGCGAGCCAGTGGGCCGGCCGTGTGGTACGCGGCCCTGTTCGCGGACCTGGTGGTTTTCCTCGGCTGCGGCCTGCTTGCGGAAAGACTCCTCCCTCCGACCGGCCGCACGGTGGCGTGGATCGTGCTGATCATGACGTTCGGGGTCGGCGCCGGGTGGCTCTGGGGGAAAGCGCGGCAGCCACGCCGGCACCCTGAGGCCCGGCATGAGTGAGCGGGCTTTCTCGACTGGGTGACGGAGCGGCTGACGGCTTGGCCATTGCGAAGCCGTCGTGCCGTTCAGGGAGCCCAGGTCAGGTGCGACTGATGTTGGGCCAACCGCAGTCAGCGGGCCTGGCGCGTGAGCGACGCGTTTGGAGCTCCAGGGTGGCGCGGCCGCGTCCATACGTGGCCTGTCACCAGAACCCGAAGTAACGCGCTCCAGCGCCGCCACTGGGGTGATGTGAATTCGAATTCATGTACATGTCTTCCAAGCTGGATGTCGCGGGTTCGAGTCTCGTCTCCCGCTCCACCGCCTCCCACGCACCTTCGTGCAAGACTCGGGCATGGAGGACAAGCGCCCACGGCTCCGGCTTGAAACTTGAAAGTCGGACACCATCGTGCCCACCGAAGCGGCACAAAGCGGCGAGATTCGAGGAGGACCAAGACGTGGCTGATCAGTCCGTGCCGTGGCCGAGGCAAGGACCTGCCTCGTACTTCCCTTCAATTGAGAAGAAGTATGGGCGCTCGATCGAGGATTGGCAGAAGATCATTGCCGATTCTGGCCTCGACAAGCACACGGCAATCGTCGGGTACCTCAAGTCCGAGCATGGGATGGGACACGGTCACGCGAACGCGCTCGTCGGTTGGACGCTCGAAGGAAACACTGCAACCCCTTGAATCGAGTTCCACGCGCAACGGTTGGATGCAGTTGCGGGTCCCGCGGTGAGAACGTCGATTTCGAGGCTGCCCGCTCGACGGTTGACTGAGGGGCAATCGTCGCTCCACCGCAGCGGCGGGTGAATCAAGGGAGGCAAGGACCCATGAGCAAGGTCGTGGTATCGGAATTCATCACCCTCGACGGGGTCTTCCAGGACCCGGGAGGGGTAGAAGAGATCGATGGAGGCGGCTGGGCATTCCGTTTCGAACGCGGAGGCCATTGCGAGGCCCAGGCCGCTCGTCCCGCCGGTCACCAGCACCTTCAGCCTTGTGGTACTCATGACCGCGATGGTAGGACTCAGAGCACGTTCGAAGTCAAGTCCGGGCGGGCATCCGAGCCCGTCACCTCCGGCCCGGCCTCGAGGTCGTTGAGGCCCAGAAGTCGCTGCTGCTCCGTGTGGCTCAAGGTGACCTAATCCTCCATGCGAGGACAAAGTCACAGAACTCCTAGAGCGGACGTTTTCTCAGAACATGCACAGATTTCGGTACTCGGAGTGGCGGCGATGGCCAGTCTGATGTGAGCGTCGCCGCGCCCCGCCTTCGGGTGGGCTCCCGGTCGGCCCTGAAGCACGTCCCGAGAGGCGGGGCAGGGCAACGAAGGGTCTGGTAAGCTCGCAGGCCGTGGAGGTCCTTCCATCGTTTGGTCTGGAGGGGCAGGTCGCGCTGGTCACCGGAGCTGCCCGGGGATTGGGCCGAGCCATCGCGGTGGCCCTGGCTCATGCTGGCGCCGACGTCGCCGTGGGCCTGCGATCGCTCGACACGGCAGCGGAGGTTGTATCGGGAGTCGAAGCACAGGGACGGCGGTGCCTTCCGCTGGCCATGGACGTGCTCGACCTCGACCAGATGCACTCCGCGGTGCGGGAGGCAGCCGCCGAGATGGGGCGCCTCGACATCCTGGTCAACAACGCGGGCCTCGGTCCATCGAACCTCGCGGTGGACGTGACGGTGGAGGACTTCGACCTCACCGTCGATGTCAACCTCAAGGGGACCTTCTTCGCCAGCCAGGCTGCCGCTCGGATCATGATTCCGCAAAGATCTGGGCGGATCATCAACCTCAGCAGCCAGGCCGGATTCGTGGCGCTGCCCACGGAGTCTGTCTACTGCATGACCAAGGCGGCCATCGCCCATCTGACCAAGTGCCTGGCTGTCGAGTGGGGTACCCACGGCATCACCGTCAACGGGGTGGCGCCCACGTTCATTCGTACTCCTGGCACGAAGGCCGCATTGAGTGACCCGGCCTTCGAACGTGACGTGACCGAGCGTATCGCCGCCCTGCACCGCATTGGGGAACCCATGGACGTGGCGGGTGCGGTCGTCTTCCTCGCCTCACCGGCCGCGTCACTCATCACCGGAGAGACGATCCTCGTCGACGGTGGATGGACGGCCCGCTGAGCCGGCAGTATGCCCGGCGGCTTCTGCCGCCTCCCCTTTGAGCAGCCGCACCCTTCCACCCGCGAGGAACCGACGCACGTACTCGTCGTCCGGGTACGCGGTCATCCCCGAGAACGCGTGCACCGAGAGAACCTTCCCGGTCGCGTCGCGGGTGAAGTGAAACCGCTCTCCCTCACTCGTGTAGCCGTCGTGAGCGCGCACCAGCAAGGCTGTGTCCGGATCCTCGGCGACCAGCTCGCCGAGTACCTCCGTTGGGTCGTCATCGTCGGTGGGGATGGCCAGCAGCCGCGTGCCGAAGCAGGCAATATCGTGGGCGCCCGAGAGGGTGTTGAAGTGGCCGGTGAAGCTTCGCAGGTCGACGCCGTCCGCGTGGCTGGGAGGGATGTCGTCAGGGTGCGACAGATGCTCCAGCAGGCGGAAGATGCCGTTGCAGAGCGGGGTCGCCGCGGCATCCGATGCGTTGCACAGCACGGAGATGACCAGCCGGTCCTTCGGGTCGCACCAGGTACGGGTGGTGTGCCCGGGGTAGCCGCCCGAGTGCCCGATCAGGCGGCGTGTGCCGATGTCCATGAGCTGCAGACCGAGGCCGTACTGCTCCTGCGCCCGCGGTGCCCACCAACCGTGCTGCATGCGGCGCTTGGCATCATCGCTGAGGATGCGCTGGTCCTCGAGGCAGTGGGCGCTGAAGTACAGGCAGAGGTCGCGGGCGGTGCTCGTGAAGCCCGTGGCCGGGGCCATCGCGTTGGCGGCCAGGTGTTCGATGGGGACCCGCTCTCGCCCGTCCTCGGCACTGGTGTAGCCCATGGCGAAGCTGCGATCCGAGGCGCGCGGGTCGAAGTCGGGGGCGGTGTCCACGAGCCCCAGCCGGTCGATGATCGACCGCTGCACGAGTCGTCCCCTCATGGGCGATCGCGCACTGCACGCCCGGGATCCGAAGGGTGCGCTGGCGGTGGCCCAGCCACTCGCTGGGCCAGGCCGCCACGTCCTCGACGAGCTCTCGGGTCACTGGCGCGGGGGGAGTGTACCCAGCCGGAATCGCGCTGCGGGCTCCCGCGGCGCGTTGAGGAGGCCCCCACAGTGGCGCCAATCCGTCGTGGCCGTGTCGCAGGTGCCGCCTTCCTCCCGCCCGACGAGTTCGCGTGCACACTGTGCCAGCTGTTCCACGCACCCCCAGATGGAATGGTCCCTGTGTCACCGAGCTGCCCGGTCGTCCCCACACCTGCTCCCGACCCGCCGGTGCGCATCCGGCCGCCTGGCCGCACTCCCCGGCTTCCTCTGGACGAAAGCCTCCACATTTCGCGACTCTGGGACATAATGGGAAAGTGGCTGGTCAGCCTCCACAAGTCGCGGGACTTCGTCGGTACAACTTCGTTGCAGGATGCCTCCATCTGGCGCAAGCCGTGGGCATCGTGCTCCTAGCCAACAGCTTCTCGCTGCCGGTTCGGGCCACTTACCTGGCAGGGCCTCCGGGGCCGAGCGCTGGCCGCCAGGCGGTCACCTTGCTCAGCGTCAACTTCGCCTGGGCGATCGCGGCATTCTTCGGGCTGTCAGCTCTGGCGCACTTTACGGTAGCCGGTCCGCGCTGGCGTTCCTACACAGCCCAGCTCCTCAAGTGTCGCAACCCCTATCGCTGGCTAGAGTACTCGCTGAGCGCGTCGATCATGATCGTGCTGATCGCCATGCTGGTCGGCATCAGTGATGTCGCAGCGCTGGTGGCCTTGATTGGGGTGAACGCCTCGATGATTGGGTTCGGTTGGATGCAGGAACGTTATGAGGCCCCGGGCGCGGGGCTTGGCCCCTTCTGGATCGGCTGCATCGTCGGCGTGATCCCGTGGATCGCGATCGCGATCTACCTGATCGGGCCAGGCTCCAACCAGCACGCCCCTGGATTCGTGTACGGCATCTTCTTCTCGCTCTTCGTCTTCTTCAACTGCTTTGCCATCAACCAGCTGCTGCAGTACAAGAGGGTGGGCAGGTGGAAGGACTACCTGGTCGGGGAGCGGGCGTATATCGCCCTCTCCCTCATCGCGAAGAGCTTGCTCGCATGGCAGATCTTCGCCTCGACGCTCGCCTCCGCTGCAGCGCACTGATCCGCCGACCTCCCGCATCATCTGGGCGTGCGCCGGCGCGCAGGATCCGAGCCTCCGACCAGGACATCTGGCGTGCCGGAGTTGCCCGGGTGGCGTTCCGGCTCCACATCCTCTAAGCGATGGGCAAGAGTGGAGGTGACGCCGCTGGCATCAAGCTGGGCGGCACCCGAGACGCCCGTATGAACATGCTGGGTCACCGAGCCGTCTAACCGAAGGCAGCGGCCGCCATCTACGTGGTCGACGAGGTCGTCTCCAACCCAGACCAGGGACCGGATAGCTGCCACCTCGATTCGGCAACGCTGCCCGTGATGTCGTGGCCGATCGCCGAGAGAGCAGAGCGTCTGCGATCCATCACCACGAGTGTCCCGGAGTATGCGGTTCTGGAGGCGCGACTGCTCGCGTCCCGACTGAGTATTGGTTCACACGCGTCGTGCACCGCGCCCAGATTTGACCTGGCCGAATAAACTCAAGGAACGCGCTCTGGAGCGCCTCGGCGCCCAACCTGAACTCGAATCCACGAACATGCCTTCCAAGCTGGATGTCGCGAGTTCGAGTCTCGTCTCCCGCTCCATCGCCCTTGAACAGGCGGACGGGCTCAGCCTACCCACGATCGCAAGCGAACATGCTCTGGGAACCTTCGAGGGTTCGATAAACGCGTTCACCTGGTGGGCGCCCACGAAGGAACGGTGCATGCTGCTGCCGAGGTGGCGCCCACGAACCCCTGGCCTCACTTCCGCCCCGGCAGCCGCTGCAAGGCACGCATGGCGACGGTCATCGCTCTCGCGTACGTCTCCTGGGAGACGAAGTTGGGCGCCGCAATGGGAAGCACGCGCTGCACAGCCACGGTCTGGGCGTCGGTGTACTTGAGGAGGCCGTTCTGGCCGTGGCGGCTGCCCACGCCGGACTCCTTCCAGCCGCCCATCGGCGCGTCGACTGAGCCCCAGCTCGCGGCGTAGGCCTCGTTCACGTTGACGCTCCCAGCCTCCAGCCGGCTGGCGACGTCCCGACCCCTGGCAAGATCGCGGGTCCAGACCGAGAAGCTGAGCCCATAGTTGCTGTCGTTGGCCCGCTCGATCGCCTCCTCCGCGCCGCTCACCCGGTACAGCGAGATGACCGGCCCGAAGGTCTCCTCGGAGTAGAGAGCCATGTCGGGCGTCGTGTCGGTGAGGATGGTCGGCTCGTAGAAGTAAGGGCCGAGGTCAGGCCGCGCCCGGCCGCCAGCAAGCAGCGTGGCGCCCTTGGCGACAGCATCGTCCACGTGGCGGGCCACGGTGGCCAGCTGACCTGCGGAGATGAGGCAGCCCAGGTCGGGCCTGTAGTCGAAGGCGTGCTCGAGTCGCAGCGCCCTCGTCGCTGCGACGAAACGCCTCGTGAACCTGCGCCACACCTCCGCTGCCACATACATCCGCTCCATGGAGATGCACAGCTGGCCGGTGTTTGAGAACGCCGCGCGGATGGCTCCTGACACGGCCTTGCCGAGGTCGGCGTCGGCCAGGATGAGGATGGCGTTCTTCCCCCCGAGCTCCATCGAGTAGTCGATGAGCCGCTCGGCCGCCTGGGCGGCGACGCTGCGACCGACTCGGGTGCTGCCCGTGAACATGACGAAGTCGCTGAGTGCGATCACGCTCGAGCCGAGCTCTTGGCCCGGTCCGACGACGACTTGCAGCAGGCCGGGCGGCAGTCCCGCCTCCTCGAGCAGCTCGGCGGCGAAGAGGGCCGAGTACGGCGTCTTCGTGTCCGGCTTGGCGAGGACGGCGTTGCCGGCGACGAGGGCTGGCAGGGCGTCGGTGATGCCAAGGGTGAGTGGGTAGTTCCACGGCGAGATCACCCCAACAAGGCCCTTCGGGTGGTGGTACTCCGAGGTCTGGGTGAGCACCGGCAGGGCGCCTGCCCGCCGATGCGGCTGGAGAAGGCTCGGGGCGCTCCGGGCGTAGTACCGGCACACCTGTGCTACATCGATGATCTCCTCGAAGGCGTCTCGGCGCGCCTTGCCGTTCTCGAGCTGGATCACGTCGAGCAGCTCGGCCTCCCGGTCGAGCACGAGCTTGGCGAAGCGGAACAGCACCTTCGCCCGGTCGGTGACCGGGACGCGGGCCCAATCGCGCTGCGCGGTGCGGCCATCCTCGGCAGCCGTCGCCAGATCTTCAGGCGTGCTGTGCGGCACCTCGCCCAGCAGGGCGCCCGTCGCCGGCATCTCGACGGGGATCGGCTCGGCTCGGCCGCTCGCCGCCACTCGGGCCGCAAGCCTGTCCAGGAACTCCTGGGTGACCCGCGGACCGAGCAAGCCCGCCTCGCTGCGGCGTGGCCTACTGCCGCCTGACGTCGTCATGCTCCATTCGTAGTCCCTGCGGCTGGCGACGCAAGAGCCGAAGGTCCCGAAGGGGAGCAAGCGCCGTAGCGGGGGAAGTCCTCACGGTTGTTCCGGTGGCGGCGACCTGAGCCCAGGGCTTCGGCGCCGGGCGGAGCCAGGCGAGCGTGGATCTATCCGCGATCAACCTTCGCTCCACCGTCAGAACCTGAGGTAACGCGCTCCAGCGGCGTCACCGGGCCAAGCTGAACTCGGATTCTCGCACATGCCTTCCAAGCTGGATGTCGCGAGTTCGAGTCTCGTCTCCCGCTCCATCGCCCTTGAATGGCCCGATCAGGTCGTCGCTCACGAGGCCTGGTCGGCCGAAGTAGTCAGCGAATGCGCCGCTCTACCCGAGACCGAAGCTGGCCAGGCCGAGCAGGTGTGAGCGATTGCCGAGCGCGGTAGCCGATCCTCGCACCATGTATCGGGTGGACCGCTGTCTCACGAAACCTCGCGCTTGCAGGACCGCGGCGGCCAGATGGTTGCGCTCTGGAACCAGAATTCGTGGCGGCTCATTGAAGTGGAGTTTGAGCACGGCGTCGAGAAGCGCGGCCCCATCAGCGGCAGATCCCGCGGCGGCCGGACCGACGCGACTCCCCTGAGCAACCGCATAGGCAGAGGCCTGGCCCGCGCGATCGCGAACCACGCAGGCGCGACCTGGCCCCTCCTCAAGCAGACGTGCCATGAGTCGTGCTCGGTTGGCGCCGAAGACTTCGGCATCCAAGGCGGCAATAGCGGCCAGTTCGGTGGTCCCGGCGCCTTCGGCAACCACTGTTTGGGCGGACCTCTGCGCGCGCCGTGCTACGGGCGACCCCGTTAGACCCCAGACCACCGTGCGATCGACCTGGACGAAGCCGTGACGACGGTACAGCCCCGCTCCTTCCTCTGTGGCGTCGAGCGCCACCGCGCGGACTCCCCAGGCGTCCGCGTAGGCCAGGAGGGTGCCCAGCACAGAAGTGGCGATGCCCCGACGTTGGAAGTCGGGATGGGTAGCCATCAGCCCAACGACGGCATGGTGGCCATACGCCGTGATGCCACCGATGCCCGCGGGTGCGTCGTCGATCCGTGCCATCAGCCAGCCGTCCGGCTGGAGGGCGAGATAGCGGCGGATGTCGTGCCGACTGTACGGACGCCCATAGGCGGCCAGAGCGATGGCGGCCGCGATGTCCACGTCGTCGGCCGTCATCCGGCTCAACGAGAGCGTCATACGGGATCCTCGCTCGTGTCTGAGCGTTGTAGAAGACGGTTGCTCACAAAACGACTCTAGCGAACGACCTTGAGGAGGATGCCCAGCGACCGCCCCGCCCAGTTGCGGTGGGCCGTCCAGACTGTTGAACCGTGAAGCCTGCCTGCCGCAAGACACAGCCGATCGCCCAGCGAGAGATCGGAGCAAAGCGACCAAATCCTCGCTGCTTCGGCGGCGATCTCGGCGGTGACGGGCTGAACCTCTAGGCCCAGGCCGAGAAGCAAGGCGGCTACCTCATCAGCGTTCCGGCCGTGCTGCCAGGTCTTCTGGAGAACCTCCGACCAGTTGGCCGCCCCAATGGCGGAGCGCTCGATCACGTGGTCGACTTGCTCGGCTCCGGGTTCCTGCTGGAGCCACGTCAAGACCGCTGAAGCATCGAGGAGGTAGTTGAAGCGAGCGTCTGCGACCGAGGGCCCTTGCTCGGTCACGGAGCTTGCCGGTAAATGCCGCGGGGCCGACGTCCACCCGAAGCATCCCGCCGAGCCTCCGCCCGCCTATCGCTGATGAGCTCCTCGCTGAGGCTGCCGTCAACCTGAGCGAAGATGTCGTGTAGCCGTCGGCGGGCTGCATCGACTGTCATCAGGACGATGGCCTCGCCCTCTGCGCGTACGTGTATGCGCGCCCCGGGTGTGAACCCAGCTGCCCGTCGGAGCTCCGCCGGAATCAGCACCCGCCCTTCGGGGGTCACCGTGGTCTCGTGGCTGCCTGGCATGCCAGGATAATGACAGATAGATCCGTGATCTGTCAAGTTACTGAACGATCTGTCATACGCGCCCCGGACCGCCCGGGCCGTGTCCGGGGACTCGAGGCGTCGGGGTCGAAGCGCGATCGCTGTTCGCCGAACGTCAAGGAGGCGACGCAATGCGCTCAAACGCCGGGTAGTCAGGAATCCGAACTCAAATCAGCGAATATGCCTTCCAAGCTGGATGTCGCGGGTTCGAGCCCCGTCTCCCGCTCCCGGGCCCCACGTTTCTCTTCCGTCAGAGTTCCGAACGGCCCAGCTTGTAGACGTACCCGAGCGCGGACGACTCCACCTCCAGAGGCGCTATTTCAGCAGCCTGTTCGGCGGCGGCGCTTGGTGATGACGCCGCCGTCTACCCGTGGCGGTTGCTCACCGAACTGTCGTACGGGCCGCACGATCGGCACTCACCCACCCCACACGGGGTCGTCCGGCAGCGCGGCCAGCCTATCGACCGCGAAGGTGATCTGGCCCATACAGGTCTGCCGCCAGAGCCCGCTTTCCAGGAAAGCATGGTGCTCCTCAGCAGTTCGGATATCCTGTCCGATCAGGGTGCGGCACTCAACCGCACCGTGCTTGTGGCGGAAATCATCCATCAAGCCAGCGATGATCTCGCGGGCGATCCGCTTGGCCGTCGAGTGGTCGGCGATTCTCAGTTCGGCGAGGAGGCCCACCGCGATTGCCGCACCAGAGATCACGCCACACACGCCGCCGCTGTACGCAACGCCGCCGTTGAATGCCATGGCCGGGCCCGCGTCAGTCGGATCCGGAAGCCCGAAGGCGCTCTTCAGGACCAGCAAGGTCGTCTCGGCACAGCCATACGGGTGACGGTCGTCCAGATACAGGGACCGAGCCAGCGCCACCGCTTCTGGACCGGTCACCGCTTCTGCCTCCGGCTGACGCGGGCGGTCGCTGTGATCGCTGAGCGGGAGGTGGCTGCCGCACCCGGCTGGCAGCTTTCGGAAGCGCGTCGCAGCAGCATGATGTCGGTCATTGTCCGCCCGGAGGTCCCAGGCTGCGGAGCAGGAAGTCTGCCTCCAGTCTGAGCAGGTTGGCGGAGACTTCCTCATCCACCACCGAATGGGTCACTCTGGGGAGGGGCAGCACTGCGTGGGGGCGGCCAGCAGCGAGTAGCGCCGCCGAGAGACGTAGTGTGTGCGCGACCACCACGTTATCGTCGGCGAGCCCATGGATCAGGAGCAGGGGCCGGCTGAGCTTGGGGGCGTCGGCAATCAGCGAGTCGTGGTCGTACACCTCGGGGTGCTGGTCGGGATGACCCAGGTAGCGCTCCTGGTAATGGGTGTCGTACAGGCGCTGGTCGGTGACCGGCGCGCCGGCGACGGCGGCCCCGAAGACGTCGGGCCGGCGCAGCACCGCCAGGGCCGCCAGGTAGCCGCCGTACGACCATCCGCGGATGCCCACCCTGCCGAGGTCCAGCTCGGGGTGACGTTCCGCGATCCGCTGCAGGCCCTCCACCTGGTCCTCGAGAGCGGGGGAGGACTTGGCCAGGTGGATCGTCCGCTCCCAGTCCGGGCCGCGCCCTGGGGTGCCCCGGCCGTCGATGACGACGACCGCAAACCCCTGATCGGCGAACCACTGGGAGACCAGGTAGGCGTCACGGGCGGCGAGCACCCGCTGCATGGCAGGGCCGCCGTACGGGTCCATGAGCACGGGAAGCGACGCTCCCGGCACGTGCCAGCTGGGTAGGACCAGAGCGGCTCGCAGCCCCAGGGCCCCGACTGTCATCAGCTCGACACGCGGTCGCACCGTTGGCTCCTCAGCCAGCGAGCGCAGTTCGGCCACGGTCCGGTCGCCGACCAGTACGGTGGTGCGCTGCCCTCGGTCGATGGTCTGGCCGGTGAGCACGGTGACCCCTCCGGCCTGGCGCCCCTGGTAGACGCCGGGCGTCTCGTTGAGGCGCACCAGGCCGCCGTCCGCCGACCAACGCCAGAGGTCGATCTCGGTCGGCTCGGTCGAGGCGGTGAACAGGACGCTCTCCCGATCGACGTCGGCGACGGCCCGCACCTGCATCTGCGGCGGTGTCACCGCCGCGCCGGCGACGATCAGCCGCCTCGCGCCGTCCACGTCGGAGCTCCAGACGAGATCGCCGGAGTCGGTCAGGTCGGGCACGCCGTCGACGATCGTGGTCCAGTAAGGGTCCGTGTTCTCGACTCGGACCGAGGTCGCTCCGGTGTCGGGGTCGGCCTCCAGCACCTGCAGGCGTCGCTGATCTCGTGACTGGACTGTGAGCAGCAGGCTCCGCCTGTGCCAGGTCACCGCCACCAGATACTCGAAGGCAGCACGGTCCCACTCGACATCGATTCGTGTTCCGTCTAATCCGATGACGTGCAGGGTGACCACGGCGTTCTCTGTCCCTGCCACCGGGTAGGCGAACTGTGTCGGCGGGCGCTCTGGATCGGCGGGGTCACTGATCTGCCAGCGGCGAACCTTACGGGTGTCGGCACGTGCCACCAGCAGTCGGCTTCCATCAGGAGACCACCAGAACCCACGGTCCCGACCCAGCTCCTCGGCTGCCACGTGCTCAGCCAGGCCGTAGCTGATCCTCTCGAACTCAGGGGTCGCAACTGACTTGTTCTCGGCACCATCCATGGAGACCAGATACAGAGCCTGGCCGCTGACGTAGGCGATCCGCGATCCTGTCGGATCCAGCCGAGGGTCGACCACCGGCTGATCGACAGGCAGGCGCCACACCCTCCCACCCTCCAGATCTGCGGCGAAGAGGGCTCCATCGAGCGCGAAGCAAGCGTTGGCGACAGCGGCATCGGTGGCGTAGGCGACGATGCCGGAGTGGCGTTCCCGAGCCCGCTCCCGGCGCGTCGCCTCCTCGGCGGGGACCGTGCCCTCGCCGGGCCGCAGCTCATCGGGTGAGGCGACCATCCGTTCCGTCGCTCCTGGCAGCTCGAGGGCCCACAGGGACGACCGGGCGTCGGTCCCGGAGAGGCTGCGCAGAAAGAGCAGCCGCCGCCCGTCTGGGGCGATCGTGAAGCTTCTGGGAATCCCGGCTGTGAATCTCCGGGTCCGCGCGTACTGCTCCGGGAAGTCGGCGGGAGGCGACACGCCGCACATGAGCGGTGATCTTAGACGCCGGGCCGCCCATTCAGCACTCGGCGCAAAGAAGTCGAAGTAACGACGGTGCAAGCCTCTCCGTCCAGCAAAGGGCACGCGTCCTGTGGGCGCCCTTCACGGTCCAGCCGTCCAGGCACCGCTCGCCGCCGGGGGACCGTCTGACTCGCGACCAATCCTCGTTCGTTCGCGAAGACCTGAAGGAACGTGCTCAAGCGTTGGTTTGCACGGAGGCTGAATACGAATCTGAGCACGTTCCTTCCAAGCTGGATGTCGCGAGTTCGAGTCTCGTCTCCCGCTCCCGTGACCCCTACGTGAACTCGTTTCGATCTTGAAACGACGGTAGACGGGGACCCTCGCGAGGGGGCAATGATGGGGCTGGGAAAGGGGTCAGAAAAGACGCCAAGAGGGTCCTTGACGCATTTCAGTGGCTGTTGGCGTCCCCAACCACGCCGACGAGCCCTCCGATGCTGCGGTAGGCCGTCGAGGAATCGCGCCACGCCGGCACTTGAGGCGCCTTCCGAATACGGAGGCCGCCGGCGGGGTGCCCTCCAGCCCTCCCCGCTTGAAGGCGACTACGCCGAGAGGAGGAGGGTAGCTGCTAGCGTCGAGTGAGGTCAGCGTCGCCCACCGGGGAGTCCTCTTCCTGGATGACGTACCGAAGATCGCGATCACACCCATCGTGCATCGGTACGACGCCGAGCGATAGCTACCTCGGCGACATCCCGCCCGACGAATAGACATCACGCCTGACAAGGCTTTCCCCTCGGTAATCGGCCCTTGAGGTACGAGGTGCGGAGATGTACGATCCGACCAGAGGCCCAGCGATACCGCTTGGCTCACGCCACCTTGGAGACCACATGCCCACTGTGATCGGCCACCACGATGTCAACGACCAGAAGCATTGGCTTGCCTCGCCGAAGCGCGAAGAGGTCTTCGGACCTCTCGGAGTCACCAACATCCGGACGTTCGTCGACCCGCAGAACCCGACCCGAGCGGCGGTACTGATGGATGTTGCCGATATGGATGCTCTCGTGGCCGCGATGAAGACCGAGGCGATGGCCGAGGCGATGGCATATGACGGCGTGGTCGGCGACACTCTGGTGATCCTCGTAGAGGCGTAGTTTGCCGGGGAGCGTCAGCGCCACAGGAAGCCCGAGCCTCCACCTTTGCGGCTAACGCGAACCTGACCTCGGTGGTGATCGCCAGGCTCAGCACTCGGCTTGCCCTGAACCGGATGGGGAGGCCGGTGGCCCGCAAGGCATCTTCCCGGGGGATCGCCAATGTCATTCCCCAACACTGGGCCACCCCAGGGTGCTCCCCCTAACGCTTGAGATGATGGCCGGGTCAGCGGGCGCTATACGTGCCGGCCCGACCCGAGACGGGCGCACGGTCACCATGCTGCACTAAGCCCGGTCCGATCCATCGGTGCTCCGCCGGCCCCGACATCTCCTCAGAACGCTCGCGTCGCAGCACCCATGAAGACCCGCTCGGTCGCGCTCCAACGCGATGATGCAGATGAACGTCACCGCACTAATGCCTTTGCACTACTCGTTTCAACTCGCCGACCATTGGCGCAACCTATTACTCAAATTGTAACAAGATTCTCTTCAAGTAGAATGGGATCGGGTATAGATTTGCTCGTATGGTTACGACTGTAGTTTCGCTAGCGGGCAGCTGTGGCAGCCAACGAATCTCCAAGCGAATCGCTGGACCAGGGTGAGATTTATGGCGCGGTTGAACTTGACAAGAATCTCGGCGTACTTAGGACTACTAGGAGTAGCCGCAGCCGCAGTGGGGCTTTTGAGTAGCTGCGGCGATATTACTATAGTGTGTTCGAGTAATTCCTCTCAACCAGGTTGTGGGGCACCCATCCATACTCCTACTCCCACCTCCAAGCCCTCGCTTAACCCCACTGATGTACCAACTTCTTCACCCACTAACTCAGAAACTCAGCTGGAATTGGATCAAGAAGCTATTGTGGGGAAATGGCTTGGTCCATTTCCGGAGAGTAGTGCCAGCTGTGGTTCATCATATGGAGAGTATGAGTTCGCGGCCGATGGCGGTTATGAAGTTTTGAATGAGAGTGATGATTGCGGCGGTTTTACTAATGCCGGCACCTACACTATGACCACCAGTTCAATTTACTTCTACCAAACCAGTTCCAGCAGTCCCGAGAGTCCACAAACTCTAGATTTCTCCGTCGGCTACACTTTTACTACCAGTAACGCCTTCACGTTGACTGATGCCGCCATGAGCTACATTTATCAACGAGAATAGGCGTCTCTCCGCTACCTCAGCCGCCTCCACCACATCGGCGTCAGCCGGGCTCACAGCGGCGAATCCATCCACCTCCTCGTCGTCAACAAGGACGTCCGAGTTTTCGCCGACGACGGCTCCCTGAACCGCTGAAGGAATCCGTGGATGGGGACAAGCAGCGGTAGTGACCGGGGGATGAGGGTGCGGGAGAAGGGGGCCGCAGGTCGGTGGAAGATGTGCACAACCATCTTCGCCCCTCGATTTCCGCCGTAGCTCGACGCCTTGTCATCATTGGCACCGGGGAGCCTTCCGCACGAGTTCGCGAAGTTGGCGGGTGCCGCGTAGGGTACGGGCCATGATCACCTGCCCCATCTGCCAGCGACCTCCCACCAAGCGTGATGGTCGCGACCACCGCGGCCGCCAGCGCTATGCCTGCCGTCCCTGCGACCGGGACTTTACCGCCGGCTCCTCCTCGATCTTCGCCGGCTACCGCTGGCCAGCCGAGGTCATCCTGGCCGCCGTCCGCTGGTACCTGCGCTACCCGCTCTCGGCCCGGCAGGTGACCGAGCTCCTGGCCGAGCGCGGCATCGACGTCTCTCCCCGCACGGTGCTGACCTGGGCCCAGAACTTCGCACCGCAGCTCGCCTTCGCGACCGGCCCCTATCGGCGCCGGATAGGCCGGCGGTGGTACGTCGACGAGGTCTTCATGTTTCGCGGAGCCGGGAAACGCTACCTCTATCGCGCCGTCGATTAACACGGGCAGGTGATCGACGTGCTGCTGTGCGAGCATCGCGACCTGGCCGCGGCGGAGGTGTTCTTCCGCCGCGCGCTGGCGACCTCAGCGCTGGTTCCGACTACGATCGTCAGCGATCACCATCAGGCCTACGTGAAGGCCGTCAAGCGCTCCGCACCGCGGGCCCGACACATCCGAACCGGCCTGCACCGCCGGCGGGGCGAGACCACCAAGATCATCGAGCGCAGCCACGTGTCCCCCCTCCCGCCAGATTCGCTGCACCCGCTTGCGGTTCACCAGCCAGCCCTCCTCGCGCAGCAGCGCCCAGATCCGCCGATACCCGTACCGGGGCTGCGCACGCCCCAGTTTCCGCATGCGCCGGCGGAGCTGCTACTCCGGTGCCAGGACCGGCCGCGGTGGCCGGCATTGGGTCGTCCGGTGCTGACCCAGCGCCCGACACGCCCTGCGTTCCGAGACCCCGAGCCGCTCGCGCAGGCGGCGAACGGTGTCCCGGCGGCGGGCCGGGCTCATGAGTTTCCCCGGGCTGCCTCCCGGAGCATGGCGTTGTCCAGGGTCAGATCGGCCACCACCCGCTTCAGCCGGCCGTTCTCGTCCTTCAGCCGGCGCAGCTCCTTGGCATCGTCCGCCTTCAGCCCCCCGTACTGCGTGTGCCAGCGCAGGTACGTGTAGTCGCTGATCTCGAGCACCTTGGCGACCTCGCCGACGGTCTTGCCCTCGGCGATCAGTCGCTCCCCCTACTGCGTGGAGCTCCGGGCCAAGGGCCAGAGCCAGGCTGCGCACCAACGCCGCCCGGCGGATGCGGGTCCGGGAGAACGCCCTCTACCTGGTCTTCGAGCTGGTGATGCGTGAACCGCCCCGGGTTTCATAGAGGCTCTGGTTATTGGGAAGCGGCCATCGGGGCCGGCTCCTGCTGAGCGTACTCGGCTTCGAACTCGGCCGGCGGGCGCATGCCGAGCTCGGTGTGAAGCCGTCGGTGGTTGAA
>Ga0224557_1002165_pt1 | contig 17251 bp, 20 predicted proteins | sample 714S31014metaG_FD_180677 | JGI IMG/M metagenome (GOLD analysis project Ga0224557, IMG submission 180677) | Peat soil microbial communities from Stordalen Mire, Sweden - 717 S3 10-14 | ecosystem: Environmental > Terrestrial > Soil > Wetlands > Peat | place: Sweden: Norrbotten County, Stordalen...
AACACACAAAAGCTCGTTCCCATCTTCAACAAGGAAGTCCCGCTGAAATCAACGGCTGGCATGATGACCTGGTACACAACGAAACCATGCGAAATCACAGAAAAGTCCAACATCAGCCACGTCGTATTTGACAGCACCTGGGAGGCCTCGGAAGCCTTCGAACTGGACCGCAATTCTGATGTCCTCGCTTGGGCTAAGAATGATCATTTGGGCTTCGTCATAGAGTACGCTTTCCGGGGTATCATCCACAAGTACTATCCAGACTTCCTAATCCGTCTATCCAATCGAAAGATGCTCGTTCTCGAAGTCAAAGGAATGGACGACCAGCAGAACAAGACAAAAAGGCAATACCTCGACGAGTGGGTCACAGCCATTAACACAGATGGCAGATTCGGGAAGTGGAGTTGGGCCGTTTCCCGAAGGACTTCTGATGTCAAAGACATCATACGGAAGCATGCCCATAGCTCGTAAGTTCAACTCATTGAACTAATCTGCTGCTGGTTCTCGCTCGGAATCGCGGAGACCGCTCGCAACTCGACTCGGCTGGGTGCTTGATGGCGGCTGAGACGTTCACTATGGTTCCTTCTGAGGATTCATCTCGATTCTCAGCTCCTCGATGCCCTTTGTGAGGTTGGCCAGACGTTTCTCATGCGAGAATGCTATCGCCATGAACATCCCCTCGAACACGACGGGGCGGACGGCGTTGCCAGCGGCCATGCAGTTGGTCCTGGCCTGGTCGAACATGCCGTCGAGGTCCTCCCTTGAGCCGGTGCTCCTGAGGGATTTGCGGAACTCCCTCCAGCTGGCTATCTCGCCTTCCAGCGCCATCCTGAAAGACAGTACCGTTCTTCCCATTCTCTTCATTTTGGGTTCGTCTCAGATAATGATAGCCCGGAATCTGTATCAATGCATTGGGAGGCGTACGTGAAAGTATTACAGTCGGGACAGACAATCTCCCTCTTGCCTCAATCTGGATTGTTGCGAATATTTCACATTGTCAAACGGATCACGGACCGGCGGATTGGATCAACAAACGCGGCCTGAATCATAAGCTTATCATAGTGCATAGGTAACGAACGACGAAGAGATTTGGGCGGGAGACGGGGCGGCTCACGCCAGAGAATTCTCGGCTCAGGCGGGGGCGGCTCGGGTGGCGGCGGAGGCGGGGGAGGTTCCATCGGCAGGAAACTCGAGAAGGGAACCAGCGAAGCTGTCGCGACTGCTGCATTTGCCGCAATCGCAACGGCGAATCCGGCTGTTGCAATCATGTACACAGCCTATCAGGCAGCCAGCTACACGTATCCCATCGCTAAGGAGGGAATCAAGGAGTACACCAAATCAGGGGATAAGGAGCAAGCCGTAGAGAAGATGAAAGCGGAGACAATCCGGCAAACGGGGAAGGCCGTAACAGATCTCACGGTGGACGCTGTAGCAGGCGCGGCCGTACGAGGAGCGATGAGTTCAGCCAAGGTCACGGGGAATCAGACCATAACCACATTCGTCCAGACCGCTGTTAGTGAGACGATCAGCGAGGCGATTTCATGATCAACCAGGAGGAATACACCCGGCGAGTCATGCAAAAGACAGCCACATACGTAATCCAGAACTTGCTTCGAACAAGGGAATACTCTGCGAGATTTCTGACTCGCGGAGACTCGAAGACCATAGACAGGACCGTGGAGAAGATGTCGATTGAAGTTATCGACGAATTCATCAAGATTCTGAAGTCGCGAGGATACTTGGGATTGGGCGAGATGGCCAGCCAGGAGGAGTTCCAAGCGCTCTTCGAGACTACCGTCAAGGAGTACTTGAAGCGGCTTGGCCCAAACAACAGTAGTTCTAAGTGACGGGTCGAGCTCGGAAGAAAGCCTTCCTAGGTTACCCAGGATTGGGAGGAGCTTCGATGATTCGCTAGTCGACCTACACTCGCTTGCCAACAGCGTTTTTCTTGCTGAGAGGTACGCGACAGGGCGAAAGGCCATCTCGCGCGTCGAGATACCGCTGCGCAACGGACTTTCCTCTGACTTAGCTAATTCGCTTGAAGGCTTGTTCATCAGACTATTCGGTTATTCGCCAGTGTTTGCCGCTGGAGAGCACACAGGCCCCCTATTCGAAATGGAAAGCGACGTCCAGTGGACGGACCATCACACGTGCCTCTTTTCATGTGGAATGGACAGCTACTCTGGAATTCTATCTGCCTCTGAACTGTTCCCAGTAGTGGGTGCCTTCACCCTCCACTCGGATTTCCACACGCTCACTTCTCGGGCTCAAATTCTAGGTAAAGTAGCACTGAGTCCAGCTGGAATTGAGCTGAGAACGATAGGTGCTCCCCCTCATTCCTCAATGACTCGAATGACTAGGGGAGTTCTCTATGTCCTGAACGCTGTTTTGTTGGGAAACAAGAGAATAATTGTGCCTGAGATAGGCCCAACGATGTTTCAGCCACCCTTCACCCTGCTCGATGAAATCTCGATAACAACCAGGCCGCACATCCTCCAAAGCGCAAAGAAGATCGCCGAAGCAGTAACGGGGCAATCCATCACTGTCATCAAGCCCAATGAGGACCTGACCAAGGCCGAAGTTGCAGTGGCCAGCCCAAAACCAGAGTTCCTGAAGGAAACGTACTCATGTCGCTCGACCAGCTTCGCAGACTCTAACGCTCCTCACTGTGGGTCGTGCTATGGCTGCATCGTTAGAAGGCTTGCAGTCGACGTAGCTGGAGTTTCCGACCGTCGATATCGTAAGGGCGGCTTGACGGGTGAGGGTGCTGACAACACAGCTCACCTTGTAAGGTTCTCGGCAGACTTTCTTTCAGATTCGGATTCCCTTCCTCAATACGTGACGGAAATCATAGAAAACCACGGGAAGCAGGATTTGTTCAGACGTTTTGCTCTCGACAACCTGTCAGGTTTCATACGGTTGTCCGAAAAGAGCACCCCGAGCGTCCTCCAACGGAAACTAATGGACATCGTCTTGAAGGCCGCCGACCGAGATGAACTATTGGAGCGAATCGAGGCCGTGAGAGATAATAAGCGAAAGCCGAACTTCGAAAACAAGCTCTGAGAGCATGAAATTCGAGCCAAGAGGTAACCTGAACATCTCGATTGTCCTAGCATTCTGGATCCTAGTTATGTTGGGCGCGATATCGATAGGATACGGCTTCTATTATCTGCATTCCCCACACCCTGAAACAAGTCCAAAGACGATTCACGAGGGCGTAATCATTGTCATTCCGAACTATCCTTACGTTGCCGAAGTGAATATCACAGCCTCGACCTCAGACGTATTCGCTTCGTTCAATACGTTCAATCTCACGATGCATATCCAGTTCAACGATAGTCAAGACATATCGAAGGCGTACATCCTCCTGATTCCAACTTCGTTCAATACATCAGTGTTCACTTCGACAGGTGTAATTCAGAAGTTGGTGGCTTTCTCGCTATCAGTGGGTAACGGATTCAATCTCACGAGTGTGATAAGGGAGTATACGCCCAGCTCGCTGAATGCTTCTCCAGTAAGGGCAACCGCCGACTTCAGCCTTTCGGATGATGGCGAATACACTTTCCTGGTTCTCGTCCTTCCAAACCATGGAGTTTTCGAGATTGGGAAGACGAATCAAACATTGTTAAACGTACTACCCTATTCGAGCTACCTTGAGGCAGAGAGTGTGAGGGAGATTGCTCAGTCCACGATAACTCAGATTTGGCTGTCGTACCTCATGCTGGGTTTTACGCTCATAGTATCGTCATTCACTTTGTCCCAAGTTGTTGACGTCAAACGAAAGCCTCGCGGTAGCACAATCATGGCCGCTCTGCTGATTGTGCTGATAGTTCTGGCGGTTGCTTGGTTCGCTTTCGTCTCCTGAATCAGGAAAGTGGGAGTTCAAGTCCTTCGTGGGGCATGAATACCGAGCCCCCGCCTAACGGTTACAATGACCGACATACCTTACCCGAAAACGACGGAAAAATGGGGTAAGGTCTCTCGATCGAGAGGGCAGACTAGGCGACGTTCCCTCTCGCTCACTTGCAAGAAAAGCGACTTAAGACAATCTTAGGACAATCGAAGATAGTATTCGACCAAAGGGTTATGACCCATCTCACGTCGGCACGACATAATGCCCGAAGACATGTTGGCGATAGAGCTTGAGCAGGAAGTAGGGAAAATCGTGCTCGTCAAACTGAAGGGAGCCAAGATGATACGCGGAAAGCTCTTGGAGTTCGACCCGCACATGAACATCTCGCTACAAGACGCCGTGGAGCTATCGGAGGATGCCACGACCAACTCGCTCGGCACCATTCTCGTGCGGGGCGATAATATAATAATGATTTCTCCTCCGAAGTAGCGCGTATGCCATGTGGGCTACATTTCTTGACTGACCAGACGCAAGAACTGTGACTACTGAGTTGAGCCGTCGTGCGTGAGTTGAGTCCGAGTGAGCGCTTTCATCAGTCTACCTTTGATCTATCCAACGATCCATCAAATCAGAGGGCTTTCCTTTGTGAATGCCTACGCGGTCGCCTTGCAACAGTCTGGGGAATTGTTTACGGAACCGCGGTTTCATAGCTTTGACTATGCTCTCGGTGACCAGGTCTACGTCACGCTTGATTTGTTCAACATCGGCTAGGGTAATCGAATGCGGATCCATCACTTCATGATACAATTGAAAGTCTGGTGATACCACAAACTCCATTTTGTCTTCTTCAATTACATAGGTCTTGATTTCTCTGGAGATATTTGAGTGAGCCAGATTATTGCGCAATGTGACTAATCGTTGCAACGCCTCGTACCCTTTTGAGCTCTTGTCGAGCTGTGTCGCAAAACAGTCGCATACCGAAGCAGCAAAGGCCCATTTCTCGAACATTGAGAACATCATTATGCGAGTGACCATGTCCTTGTTGTTTCTAACTTCATCCATAAGATAGACTTCAAAGGTTAGGTTAAGAAGCGCCTCAGCGCTCAGCAGGTAGGATACACCAGCCGCCCAAATCATTGGATTTCCTTCGAGATTCTCTGGATCCAACTCCTTGCAGCACTTCATGAAATAATCACCGTTAGAGTAAAGCTGTTTGAACCCATTGAGAATGAAGAGGTGCTTGTAGTTGTCGCGGGAAATCTTGAGCTTCTGACATGCTTCCCTAAGCCACAAGAGAAATTCGGCCCAGTCTTGCTCCAAAACTCGTCTTCGATCTTCTCTTTTCACAGATGGATCTGGGCTTATGATCATTATCCAGCTGAACATCTTGTAGTCCCACACATCTATTGTTGAGCGTAAACCTGTAATCTTGTAGGACCATTGTGACTTGGTTTCATCAAAGCCGGAATTCGGCGGCCCATACTTTCCTTTCAGGGCTCTGTACACAAGGAGCGGAGGTACGTCGAGTGGGGCAAACATCGCCTTCCGCTTGTTAGATGTGCGCCAAATGGCACCCGTCTTTTCGTCAACTTCATCACGCTCAACCTCGTCCTCGATATCCGGTTCAGTTCCTGCCAATTCTTTGGTCACTCCTCGGAGCCCTCCTCTAGCTCATCTTGGCCTCCCTCTTCAATGTCTTCTATGAATTCGATGCCCATGGCTTTCTCCAGCCTACCTTCCATTGTTTGGAATGCAGGAAACTTGATTGAATAGGAGAGTTCACCTGCTTTGATTATCATCCTCGGGTCGGTCTTCTCGTCGTAGGGCATGCCGATTCCAAAGTGACCGGCATTGAATTCAGAGATTGGCTTTGCCTTGAACTTGTAGAGCATCTCCCTATTGAGGAGAATCTCCCTCCTAGAGAAGAGTTCGAGCAGTTCAGCGTCGAACGGGATAATCATTTGATTAGACAAGTCTGAACTGGTAAGGTCGATTTCTTGCACTTGGGGCATTGCATCTGGGATTATGCTCTTGACAAACGCTTCGAGATTAAAGAATCCCTCGGCCAGCGTCGTATACTGTTTTGGCTCTGTTTCCTCTGTACGGTGGACGTACACCGGAAGACTTGAGAGTTCAGACCTTGGTGGTATGCCAATGCTGACCGTATAATGGTGTCGCCACTCCGGCCTTTTCAGGATCAGTTTGTAGTCGTATCCCTGGTGGCCACCCAGCCTAACCAGTAGGAGATCCTCTATCCTGATGAGCTTCAGAGGTCCCCAGGGCCCAGTCAAACTTGTCCGTGATAGTTCTAGGCCCCTATTATTCTCGCTTGCAGCTAAGAGCTGTGTCAGGTTCAAATCAAGAGAGACCCGAACCCGAATAGTGTGAGGTGGAAACTAACCGCCTACGGCTTTGTACTTGAACCCATTTTGGGTTTAGACCCCATCGGGCCCGGTCACTTTATGAAGATTCAAGCTCCAGTCGCAACCGGGACAATGTGTGAAGGTGTCTTGAACTTTGCCATTGCCAGCCGAAAGTAGAGTTCTTCCTATCTTTCTTTGATACGAGACTCCGGATAGATTTCGCAAGCTATTTCTAAGAAGGGAGAAACGCAGTAGACTTCGAGAGAGTCGTGGTCGACAATTCACTCATAGATCTCTTGGCTGGTGGTCTGTTTGGTGTAATGGCGTCCCTATTGGGAGTCGGATTGACGTATTACTTTACGGTTCAGACAAGAAATCAACAAGCGATAGAGGCCGTTGTCCTGTTTGGCGCTCAACTCTTTCAGGGATTTGAGGACATCTTGCTTCACGTGTCAGACAACCAAGACAAGCTAGCTCGCATTAAGGCAGGAAACTGGAATGCGAATCCACCTAAGACCAGAGTAGAGCTACAAACAATCTTGAATGACGCATTACAAGCATTTCCTCTCCCTCTGCCTGAAATGAAACGCAAGGCGACGGACACTCCGTTTGCAATGCAACTTGAATATAATCTCGCATTGACAAAGCAAAGGATAACCGAGCTCAACAAGAAAGCGGACGGCCTGCGGTCAACTAAGGATCCGACCGACGAAGAGATATCAGAATTCCTTGCGCTTGCGCAAGATTGGATAGATCCAACAGTAATCGAAGACGTGACGGTTTTGGTAGCAGGGAACATGTTCGAGGCTGTGTACTTGGTCCGGGGAAGTTTGTTCGTTGAATGGAGGAGGCGTAGACAACAAGAAAAGATGAGACAGTCAGTTAAGGAGGACTTGGAGATTCACAAGAAGGCTAGGCAGGAGACCCGGAATCGAGCAGCAGCCTTTGAGAAGTCCCTTTCAGGGATCAAATAAAGCTCAACGGACGACGAGTCCGAACGTACCTGAGAGGGCTCAAAGCTCGCTTGGAACGGATATGCGCTCTCCCTTGATGTACCCCACTGAAAGTTTCTCGAGAAAGATGCCCTACATTGGGAGTGGGGCATAAATACCAAACCATCTTCATAACCATCTGAATGACCGCCATACCTTACCCGAAACTGACGGAAAATTGGTGTAAGGTCTCTCCGCCGAGAGGACTGGCTAGGCCAGGTCTCTGCTCTCTTTGACAGCAGAGGAGGAGGAGGGACGCCCCTTATGGCACGCGCGCCATGGCCGTCTGTCCGAAGCAATTCCCCAGACCTTCGGAGTCAGCACATGCGCAAACGCCGAGGATATCTTTTTTAGATATCTCTAAGCTGATGTATCTGCCTTGGACGCAGAGGAATGGTCGCTTTCAGGTTCGGATGCTCCCCTCATAGAGCGAACTGACTTGAAGGAAAAAGTGATCGAGGTTCCTCTGACCATGGAGTTCGACCGAAGGACCACGGAGGCTGTCAAGGAGAGAGTGGCCAGATACTTCTCATCTGTCCGAGTGGGGCGTTTCTCAGTTGGTGGCCCGAAGCCGGAAGACGTCGAGATTGTCAAGAAGGACTTGAAGTATGTCCCATTCTGGAGAGTGCAGGCTACATATGCATGCAGGTATGTTCGCAGAGGCTCATATCGCCTGAAGATCCCAAGAGACGTCGAGGAGGTCAAGGTGTATGGCAAACTCCAGCAGGTTGTGGGACAGCGCAGACGGCTCAGCGACCTTGTGGCCGCAGTCGGGACCTCGTCTGGAGTGGGGTATGGTCCCGTTAGAGTGTCGCTTACAGCCCTCGAAGGTGCGATGAAGTCTGGCGTGCAGAACGTGCTCGGTTCAAAGGACCGGGAAATGGGCCGTCAAGCTGAGTTGACCATATCGGACGCCGAAGAATTGGCCTCGTTTGCTCAGAGTGTAAGATTGTGCTTCAACGCGAACCTGGGTACCGAAGACAAGAAGATGTTTCATGCACTTGAGAACGTCTCTAGTTTCGACCCCCTGTCGAAGAGTGCAAGACGGCACTGCGTTTCGGTGCTCTATGACAAGGAAGAGGTCATCAAGAAGACAAAGAAGGTTGCAGTAAGGAGGCCTGACATAAGCCCGAGCAGAATTGTGGAACACGAACTAGCGCTTAACAGACTGGAGTTGGTCTACGTGCCTTTCTATGACGTGAATGTCGAAGCAAAGGGCCAGAGGAAGACAATCAAACTCAATGCTCTGACGAAAGAATATTACAAACTCTGATGTTGCGAGGCCCTGGCTCGAGGCGAAACCAAGCGACAGCGTGATGTGGACCCTGCCTTAGAACCTTTCTAGCGTCTGAAGGTTCATGTTTTTCACCGTCATCGTTGATACATCATCCTCCATTCCAGAAGGAATTAGCTGGGCATCCTCTGTAGAGTGACGAATGTATCCGGCGCTCGCTCCTGTCTACGGATGCCTCGGCTATGGCAACGTTGACCTCCTCGAACTGCTGAAATCGGATTCCCGGCTGCAGCTCTCTACGTGGCCTCGACCCTGGAGGCGAGGAAGGTCGGGGAGGAGCTCTGGGTACCGGGTATGAACAGTCATTTCCTCGTCGTTGATGGTGTGAGACACGGGATGGGTGGATTCGGCTGCCTATAACGCGGAGTTCTGGCAGCACCTGGGTCCTTGGGTGACATGGAGTGAGAATCGTTCGTCATCACCCAGCAACTCTACGGGACTGATTTGTCACTCTTTATTAGACAGAAAGACGGCACAACGTACGTGCCAAAGCCAGCTAGGAAGGCGCGTAGAACAGGGCCCCAGGAAACCAGCCGCCCGTCCAGTGTCACACGGAAAGCGGCGAAGACCAAACGCAAACAGGGCCGAGCACTAATCGAGAGGCCAAGAAGAGGCCCGATAGCTGGCCGAAAGAAAGCCACTTCCGATCATCCACCCTCGTTTGATTCTGAGTTGTTCGTCTTGCTCGGGGACACCCGGGGAGCAAATCTCGGAGCGATCTCGAGGTTGACAGGCTACACCAAAGAGCGCGTGAGCAAGCTGGCGGAGATGGGGGTTGTTGAAAGGAGCGGCGAGGGTGGGTTCAGAATCAGCGAGGCATTCATGGAGGAGTTCAGGCGAGAGAATCTTACGAGGAAGAAAAAGCGGATAGGAGAACTAGATCTAAGGGAATACCTGATAGAATCAGAAGCCCGGCACGAGGTTCAAAAGGAGCAGCCTGCCGGAGTGGCCTAGTCCACCCCACCAACGCCGAACTTTCCTTTGCAGATGCTCTGATACCCTAGCGGTCCGCCGCCAGCATGGGAACTCACCCTGCTGGTATCATACCGCGCTCAGACGATTCTATCTGATGAACCAGCCGAGGACCACGAGTACGACGATTACGATGATGATCGTGGCGAGCAATCCCTCTCCAGCCCTTTTCTTCCCGATTCTGAATGTCATACTGCACTATACGCCAGACTGGCTATGGACATTCAGGTAGCTTCAGTCATAAGTTTGTTGCATAGCGGACGCCCACCGCCATCCTGGGACTGCGGTCGGGTCCGCGGGAGCGGCCTCTCCATGCGCTGGCGGAACTCTTCGTCGCTCAGGGCGGAGATCAAACTCGGGACGTCCAAGATGACAACAGGCCTTCATTCTTGGGCGCAGGAAACCCGCGCGACGCGGCAGGACCTCGCTGAGACAGGGGCGGCCGCTACTTCTCGTCTATCTTTCTTGCGGTCCGTCCAACTGCTTCCCTGACCGTCCCCTTGACCTCTTCGGCCTTCCCCTTGATCTGTTCCTCCCAGTCGCCCGCTTTCTTGCCCTTCGCTCCGCGCGACTTTCCTTCGGCCTGCTCCTCTCTGCCCTTGACCTCCTGCTTGTTCAGGTCTGGATCCGCGGCGGTGGCGCTTCCCGGGGGCTGTTCGACACTCGCGACCGGCTCTTGCGGCTTGTTTCGGACACCCGCCGCCTTTGCTTCAGCCGTCGGCTTCGTCTCATCCTTCACCTTCGCAACCTTCTCTCTAAGGGCCTCTGGTCCGCCCTTGGCTTCCTTTGCTGCTCGCGCGGTCTTCTGCCTCACCTGTTGTGACTCGGCGCGCAGCTTCTTGTGCAGGCTCTCGATCTCTGCCTTCAGCGCGGTCCTCTGCTCCGTCCGCAAGCGCGCCATCTGGGTTTTCAGGCTGGCGACCTCCGCGCTCAGAGCCGCTACCTGCTTGGCGACCCTCTTCCCTTTCTTAGCTTTCTTTGCCATGGTGTTATCAGACCACCGATAATGTCGAGGGGAGGTATTTGAACAGGTCGAATCCTGGCACCCGGCGCGTCTCTACCCGCGCTCAAGGCGTCGGCCGTTGTCAGCGAAGTCTGGAAGAAAGTTCTGAGAAAAGGTTCCTTTTCCTAATTAAGGCCGTTCCCCGCTTAGTCAGCATGAGCGAGAATGAGATGAAGGGAAAGGGCAGACAGGTCAAGGGGATCGTCCGTGAGGAAGTCGGCAAGCTCACGAACAACAAGACCGAGCAGGTCAAGGGCAAGGTCGAGCAGGCCGAGGGAAAGGCCAGAGAGAACCTCGGAAAGGCACAGAGGCGAGCCGGGAAGGACTAATCGGCCGCCCTTTCGTTAGATCGATCAACGAAAGGCGAAGATAGAAAAGGGGGCAGCTCGCAGGTTGTTTTGTTCAAAGTGACTCTGGAGTCTGCCGACCTCTTTCAGCGCGAGTATTTCGACTGGTCCGAGGAGGACTTTGCGCAAAAGTTCGTCGAGAAGATTTCAGGAGGGAGGCTCAAACAGAGCGATACCTATGTCGACCTGAAGATAAAAAAGACCTCCTCCTTGCAGAAGGTAAAGACGACGTACCAGGACCTGACCAACCTCCCGAATCTCGTCAAGATGCTCCCCGCCCTGGCCAAGGACCCGACGCCCGCAGACTATCTGAGGTCGCTGAACAACTTCCTGAGGGACAACAGGGCCGGCGACCTTCTCCACTGGTACGGGAAGATGCGGGAAGGGACCAAGACGCCGCTCTTCGGTTCGGCTGACATTGTCAACGTCTGTAATCTCAGGTGCGTCCACTGCTACTGGTGGACCAACAGAGAGGCGACCGTCGGGGAGCTGACCCCTGAGCAGTGGAGGACCGTAATCCAGAACTCCTTCAAGAAGATGAAGATAGCGAACGTGACGGTCGTAGGCGGCGAGCCCATGCTGCGAAAGGACGTCGTCAAGGTCTTCTCGGAGGAGCTGAAGAACCGGATCAGCGTGGTCACGAACGGCATGTTCCCGATGATGGACATCAACGGGTTCTACTTCGTGTCCATCGACGGGACCGAAGAGACCCACAATCGCATCCGCGGCCCGAACACCTATGCGAGGATAAAGAAGAACGTGCAAGAATTCGTGGGATCCGGCGGCAGCGTCGCCATCAACATGACCCTGAACACGCTGAACTACAAGACGATAGTCGACGTCCTCCGCGAGTGGGACGATATCGCGGGGAGGATCAGCATCCAGTTCCACACGCCCTTCATCGACAATGACCCGCTGTGGATTCCCTTCGGAGAGGAGAGGAACAAGACCATCGACAGCATCATGGAGTTCAGCCGCACCGAGAACAAGCACTTCGTGATAAACTCCAAGGAACAGTTCGAGCTGATGCGCGGCAACTGGGGGTACATGTGCCCCAACTGGATGATCCTGCCGCTGGACTACAAGGGCAACATCAAGACGCCGTGCTGCATGGGCAGCGCGAGCGAGGACTCGCTGCAGCCGCAGTGCGACAAGTGCGGGCTCGCCCCGTACTCCGGCCTGCTCGCCAGCATGTTCCCCGTTGAGAAAGCAATAGGGAATTGAGCTGACGGGGAGGCCGCAGGCGGGTTTACCGTGGTCTTGCCATCGCTCTTCGCGGCACTGTCAGGACCAGCGCTGCTGCGACTATTCCCACGATGGCCACAGTGACAAGGTACGACATCGGGAACGACGTGCTGCTCGAGGTGCTCGTCGAGCTCTGGGTCGTCGGCGTTGTCGTGCTCGTCGTCACCGGGGTCGTCGAGGAGGTGGTGGTCGGGGTCGAGGAGGTGGTCGTGGTGGCGGAAGAGGTGGTGGGCGTGGTCGTCGAAGTGGTCGTCACTGGAGTCGTGGGGGAGGAGGTGGTGCTAGTCGTCGGCTGGGTCGTCGTGCTAGTGGTAGTCGAGGTCGTGGTGGAAGAGGTCGTAGTCGGAGTGGAAGAGGTGGTCGTGGTGGTTGACGAAGTGGTCGTGGTGGAAGAGGTCGTCGTGGGGGTAGAGGACGTGGTGGAGGTCGTGGTGGATGAAGTGGTGGTCGGGGTCGAGGAGGTGGTCGTAGTGGTTGATGAAGTGGTTGTGGTGGTTGACGAAGTGGTCGTGGTGGTTGAGGTCGTGCTCGTCGTGGAGGTCGATGCTGCACCCGTAATGAACTCCAGAGCATTGGCATACTCGGTAATACCGTCGTAGGCGAATTGCTGCAACTGCGTCGGGTTGGCGGTGAAGGCGCTAAGCGCTGTGGCGTTGGAGGCGAAGACCAGAGCCCCGTTGTTCGGGTTGAACTCGTCCATCCACATCCACGCCGACGAAATGGGGAGGTTTGACGAGTAGAGGACCTCCAGCGGGTTGGAGTAGTATGGTGCTCCGTGGTACCATTCCGTCATCAGTCCTGTGAAGAAGCCGTTGGAGTTGGCGTCGCCGTTCGGCTGGCCGACGAAGAGCGTGGCCGCCTCTGCTGCAAATGTCACCTGGGCACTGGCGCCAGTCTCCGTATCCTGCCCCAGCATTTCAACCTGACCGGAACTGGTGAAGCTAAGGCTCAGGGTTACGTTGTCGCCCTGATTGACCGGGCCGGAGAAGGCCATCAGGCCCCCGCCTCCGTTAGTCGGAAATATCGAGTTGCCGGAAGAGTCGAAGACCTCGTAGTTCAGGTCGAATCCCGTTCCCGGATTGGACCCGGGGCCCCAGTTCCAGGAAACGCCCACCTGATACCAGTAGCCTGTGTCGGAGAGTCCGTTGAGGAGGTAGCCGGGACCGGTGCCCAGGGTAGGGTCGGCCTGCTCGACCGCCGTGACGTTGTATTCGAGGGATGTGAAGTTCTGGGTGAAGGTTATTCCCAGCTGCTCGTCGTAGTTCGCGTTAGGGGGGCCATGGCCGTGCCCCCTGAACGAAGGGGGAGCCAGGGCCGCGGTCGGAGAGCCCGACTGAGACTTGGACTGGGCCGCTGACGCCGCGGCGCTGGAACTGAGCGGCGACTGATGCACCTGCCCAGCAGCCAGACCCGGCATCACAAGCATCAAGGTCAGGAGCCCCATGCACGTCAAGATCAGTGTGCGCCTGGTCGGGACATTCATCGCTCTAGCACACTCCTCCACTGACATCGACTTGTCCCGATCGAGCTTCCCGCATCCTAGGACCACCTTCGATTATCCTGAACCCCCATGAGCATTTGACTAAATTCACGGATGATTTCCAGACCTGTACTAAGATGAATTGGATTGCTTCCCTATAATCAAGAAGACTATGCTCTGTTTCATAACAATGACCTAGAACAGTATGCCTCCGCTGGGCCCGCGAAGAGGGAGTGTTGGAAGGAGATGGCTTGCGCAGTCTTCGAATTATTCAAGCTGCTCCGGGCGCGACTTTCTCAAAGGTAAGACCATCTCGGGCGTTCATTCTTCCCATCTCGCCCTCCCTAACGGACCTCGTAACAAAGCACGCTTAGCGATAAGAGGATTGAATAGAACCTCTTGTATGCAAACTAACAATACGGCCTGGACGGACATGGTCAAGAAGGAGGCCAGAGGCGTCAACGACTTCAACCTGGGCGAAGTCCACGAGGTCGGGACCAACTTCATAGTCACAGAGAAGGGGACGCTCTCAAGGAAGTACTACTACATCCCCAAGTATCTCGTCAGGGGTTACGACGGGCACAACCTGTTGTTCAACGTAACAGAAACACAGGCGGAGGCCGAGTTCAAGAGGGACAAGGCTCCAACCACCGAAGAGTACTACAGGTACAAGACAGAGGGCATGTCCCCCGATATAGAGAACTGGGTGCCCAGGGTCTAGCGCGAACCGACGGCTCCTTCGGGCTACCGAAGGAGATCCTGAACCGGGAAGCCGTTGGAAGGACCGCAAGCTTCCCGTTCGCCTAGCGTTCACTGTTTCAGATACTCGGATGACCCTGGGAACCGCCTGGCCGCCCGCGCGTTCACCAAATTTATTTAGGGCTAGCTGTAACACACATACTGTCCTTGACACGAATACTGATAGTTGATGATGAAAAGGGCATCACCAACGCGCTCAAGATAGGTTTGGAGCTTCGTGGATTTGACATCGATGCCTACAATGATGCTAGAGCGGCCCTCTCCGGATATGAAGCGGGAAGGTACGCGTTGACCGTCACTGACATCCGGATGCCTGGGATGGACGGGTTTGAGCTGTTTCGTGAGCTCAAGAAGAAAGACCGCGATGCCAAGGTCTGTATCCTCACGGCCTTCGACGTATACGAGCGCGAGTTCAGAACGCTCTTCCCGAATATGAAGGTCGAGGGCTTCCTCAGGAAGCCGATCTCGATCTCACAGTTGGCCTCCGTGATCACGAAAATCACTGGCTGAGGGATCTCAATTTCGAGAATGGGACGCCTGGTTAAATACCCTGGTGCAATCGCGCACCTAGAGGTAGAGTCGCCTGCCTGATTACAAACCCAACGACGAGGATATGGAAGACGATGAGAAGGACGAAGAGGAGCTGGAGAGAGAGGAGGACGAGTCTGAGGAAGACGACCCCAAGGACTACGAGCCCAAATCTATCGTGAGCAAAAAGCCTAGCCCAACGTCGCCAAAAGGACCCTGATCCATACTTCGCCGCCCGAGATTGCCGCCAGGTTGAGGTTCTGGCATCACCCTTCCTCCCGCTACGGCGTTACACCTCTCGACGGGAAGTCGACCCGCGATGCAGGCTGGCTACCGAACTATCCACGGATAGTCAGTTAAGCCGATATCAGGCTCAAGCCCTGATATTCTTGACCGACAACGACTACGATGATGCTCAGGAAGAGCCTCAAGCAGAGGAGCAGGAGCGCGAGGCAGCAGCGGGACCCGACTACGAGTCGAGGAACGAAGCGGATTCTGACTGGATGGAGTCTGAGACTGAGGAAGAATCGGAACAGCGTGGTTCCGAAGAGATCGAAGACAGGGAAGGCGCGATGCTGAGCGACCTCAGTTGACGGAAGAGCTGTCCCCGAACAGCCGAGACAGCCGGACTTACCAATCCCGGCTTGCAGCGACGCCTAGCGGTCGAAGCGCATGGACGTGAGACGATGCCAATCTGTCCCAAGTGTCATATGCTCATCAGCTCGAACAACTACGAGAGGCACCTCGAACGCTGCGGTACGGCGCACAAGCACGGTCCCCAGGAACTAGACCATCCTGAGAATTGGCTGATGAAGATCTGAAGCGGGCGATTACCGAGGCGGATTACGCTCGCGTCGCACGGCAGGCGCTCGGGCGATGCATGGTCCTCGACTCCGGTCGCAGTCACGGGCCGGCGGGATCCAGGAATTTCGTATCCCTTTCCAGCAGCGTTCTTGCAGCGCATCCCCCCAGTCCAAAACAATCAAGGGACTTCGTTTCGCCGCTTTGAACAAGGCAGGTCTTGCTCCAGTGCTGCCCTGAACTTCAGGACATATGGTGGGGCTCAAATACCCTGGGAAGTCTTATTTCCATGACCGAAATCAATCGTCCCATGCCAAAGACCCGAGGCAAGGGGCAGGGAACCGCATTCCAGCCGTCCCAGCCCGCCCCCGGCACCTTCAGAAAACTTATACCATGCTAATCTCGACCGTGGATTGAACGATGATTCCGATCCTCGATGCGACCAGTTTCTACAACTTGATTAGCGGCGTCATGATTATACTGTTCGTTGTGGCACTCGTGATTATCTTCGTCTACGAGTACGAAGTCCTAAGAAGGCCGAAGAACCAGACCTAATCCGAGACCTTCTCGATCTTCGAGTCGTTCCCGAACTCCAGCGTCATCATACCCATCTTAGAGACCTGCCTGACCACATCGAGGACCTTCAGCTTCTCACCGACCTCAATCTTGACGAGCCTGTCCGCCAGGTTCCTCCAGCCGACGAGCGTGATCTCTCCTGTGTCGTCCCCAATGATGAGCTCCGCCTTCTTCAGGCTCGGACCGTCCCGCATCGGCACCTCATGGGTGCTCGCCTTCGAGAGCGCCATCACCTCGAGGCTGACCGGCCCGGTCGCGTCCTTGATGCGGTTCACCTTCACGAGCTTCACGCCCCCTCCGGCGGGGGGTGCCCCTGTGTCCAGTATCACCGTCGCGCTGTCCCCGTGAAGCTCGCGGTCCCCGTTTATGCTCTTCCTGACCCGCAGGTTCGTGACGAGGACCATCTGACCCACTTTCGCCTCGATCGAGACGGGGTTCCAGACCACGACCCGGATCTTGTTCTTGCCCGTGCCCTCCGTCAACTCGAACTGCGTCAGCGATCCGGGCGAGCCGTCGCTTCTCGTGAAGCTGGAGAACCTGCTCGCGGAGGAGACGGTACCCTCCACCGCCGGCATATTCAGTTCCTCCTCGACCTCCCCAATCTTCCTTACCAGCTTCGAGAGTGACGTCAGCCGCGATACTATGGTGTAATCGCTCAGAAGCTCAATCTTCCCTCTCTTTCCCAGGTTGAGGCTGGGCTTTCCGTCGAGCCCGGGTCTCACATAGCCATTGGATACTCGGACCGGCGCGTCCACGGTTATCCCCTCGAGTTTGATCGCGTCCTGATTGTCATCCCAGATGGTGAGCCGGGCGACGTTGCTCTTGTCGAAGAGGCTGAGCTTCCTGTATCTCCCCACGGTCCCATCCTTCCTCTTGTACTCGCTGATTGGGTAGACACCTAGGACCCTCGCGACGATGGTTATGTCGTTGGCTCCAGCGTAGATGTCCTTCAGAGTCAGGTCGGTGGACGTCATGTGCTTCAGCTGGACACCGAGTTCGCCCGCTATGAGAAAGAGGGCGCCCTGCTCCGTCAGGAAC
>Ga0224557_1002166_pt1 | contig 17249 bp, 14 predicted proteins | sample 714S31014metaG_FD_180677 | JGI IMG/M metagenome (GOLD analysis project Ga0224557, IMG submission 180677) | Peat soil microbial communities from Stordalen Mire, Sweden - 717 S3 10-14 | ecosystem: Environmental > Terrestrial > Soil > Wetlands > Peat | place: Sweden: Norrbotten County, Stordalen...
CCGTCGACCTGGCTTCCCTCGACGAGGCACGGGCCCGGTTTCTCGGCCGCGGCGACGGCGAGCTGACCCTGATGAGGCGCCGGATCGGCACCGTCGCCGACCCCGACGCCAAGCGCCAGTACGGCCTCTCGGTGAATGAGGCGTGCCGCCGTCTCGAGGAGGACGTGGAGTCCCGCCGCGCCCAGCTGCAGCGGGAGCAGCGGGAGGCGGCCGTCGCCGCCGAGGCCCTCGACCTGACCTGGCCGGCCCCGCCGCTCCGGCGCGGCCACCTCCACCCGGTGACCCGGATGACCCGCGAGATCCGCCGGGTCCTCACCCAGCTCGGGTACCTCACCCTGAGCGGCCCGGAGGTGGAGTACGACCGCTACAACTTCACCCTCGTCAACATGCCGCCGGGGCACCCCTCCCGCGACACCCAGGACACCTTCTACATCGACGACTCCCGGCTGCTCCGCACCCAGACGTCGCCGGTGCAGATCCGCGCCCTGGTGGCCCTCGGCGCCCCCCTCCGGGTGATCGTGCCCGGCAAGGTCTTCCGCCGCGACAACGACCCCACCCACTCGCCGGTCTTCCACCAGGTGGAGGGGCTGCTCGTGGACGAGGGGGTGACGGCAGGCGATCTCAAGGGCACCCTCGAGTTCTTCGCCCGCTCCATCTTCGGAGCCGAGCGCGCCATCCGGCTGCGGCCTCACAACTTCTCCTTCACCGAGCCCTCCCTGGAGTTGGACGTCTCCTGCATGGTCTGCGCGGGGAAGGGCTGCCGGCTCTGCAAGCACAGCGGCTGGATCGAGGTCCTGGGCAGCGGCATGGTCCACCCGGACGTGCTCCGCAACGGGGGTGTCGACCCGGAGCGCTACACCGGCTTCGCCTTCGGCTTCGGCATCGAGCGGGCCGCCCAGCTCGCCTACGGGATCGACGACGTGCGCGTCCTCTACGAGAACGATGTCCGGCTGGTGGGCCAGGGATGAAGATCTCCCTGGAATGGCTCCGGGAGTACGCGGATCTCGACGCTCCCGTCGATGAGCTGGTCCGTCTCCTGATCGACACCGGCACCGAGGTCGACCGCGTCGAGCGCGCCGCCGACGGCACCATCGTGGCCCGGGTGCTGGAGCTGACCGCCATCCCCGAGTCGACCCGCGGAGTCCGCCTCGCGGACATCGATGTCGGCGACGGCAAGACGGTCCGCCTGGTCACCGGTGCACCCAACGTGAAGGTCGGGGACCTGGTCCCGTACGCCCCGCCGGGCACGGTCCTCCCGGGCTTCCCCGAACCGCTCGGGGTCCGGTCGATGTTCGGCGGCAAATACAGTTCCCCCGGGATGCTGCTCTCGGCCGTCGAGCTCGGCATCGGAGAGGATGCCGCCGGGCTGCTCATCCTGGAGCGGGGCACGCCGGGCCAGCCCGTCCACGAGGTCGTCCCCCTGGACGTCGTCCTGGACGTCGAAGTCACCACCAACCGGCCCGATTGCCTCTGCCACGTCGGCATCGCGCGCGAGCTGGCCGCCGCCCTCGGCGAACCCCTCCGCGAACCCTCCGCCACCGTCCCGGCGGGACTCCTCTCCGCGTCCGCGTCGAGCCAGCGCGCCCGCGTGCGCATCGAGGACCCGGTGGGCTGCCACCGCTTCACCGCGGTGGTGATCGAGGGGGTGGTGGCGGGGGAGTCCCCGGATTGGCTCAAGCGGCGGCTGCGTGCCATCGGGCTCCGCCCGATCAGCGGGTTGGTGGACGTTACCAACTACGTGACCCATGAGCTCGGCCATCCCCTTCACGCCTTCGACATCGAGCGTGTCGCCGCCCTGGATGGCGGGGGCCGCCCGGTCACCCTGACGGTGCGGCGAGCCCGCACCGGCGAGAGCCTCGAGTGCCTGGACGGGACGACCCGCGCCCTCGACCCCGAGGACATGATCATCGCTACCGGTGGGGTCCCGGTCAGCCTGGCCGGGGTCATCGGCGGTACCTCGACGGCCATCGGCGGCACCACCCACGCGGTGCTCTTGGAGGCGGCCAACTGGGATCCGACCGCGATTCGGGCGACCTCGCGTCGCCACGCCATCCGGACTGACGCCTCCGCCCTCTACGACAAGGGGCTGCCCGACGACCTGGCACCGCTCGCCCTGGGGAGGGCCGCCGCGCTGATCGCCTCCATCGCGGGTGGTCATGTGCTGAGGGACCCGATCGACGAGCATCCCTCGCCGCTGCCTCCCCTGGAGCCCGTCGAGGTGACCGCCGAGTGGCTCGGAGGTCTGCTCGGCTATCCGGTCGACGTCCACGAGGCGTCCAGCGCCCTGGCCCACCTTGGCTTCGCGGTGGAGCAGGCGGGGGACCGGCTCACCGTCCATCCCCCGTACTTCCGGCGTGACGTCCGCATCCCGGAGGACGTCGCCGAGGAGGTGGGCCGCGGGCTTGGCTACGCGCGCCTGCCGAGCACCCTGCCCGGTCACCGCACCGAGGTCCGCCAGCTGGCCTCCGAGGCCCCCATGGATGACCGGGTGCGCGACGTCTGCGTCGGAGCGGGATTCGACGAGGTGCTCCCCTACGTCTTCCTCCGCCCCGAGGTCGCCAGCTGGCTGCCCGGTCTCGGCGAGCACCGCCAGCCGATGCGCCTGCTCAACCCGCTGAGCGACGAGATGACCCACCTGAGGGTGAGCCTGCTTCCCGGTCTCTGTCAGGTGCTCGCACTGAACCAGAGCCGCGGCGTCTCCGGCGCCGCCATCTTCGAGCTGGGATGCGCCTTCTGGGAGGGGGAGCGCGACGGACTCGCCCCCGGCTCGATGCCGGACGGCGAGGACCGCAAGCTCCCTCCGCTCCCCGCCGAGCCGCTCCTCCTGGGGCTGGTCACCCACGTCGACGGGGATGCGACCGCGGCGGCGGCAGCCCTGCGTCACTCCCAATCGCTCCTCGAACGGCTGGTCCGCGACCTGGGCGGGGATTCGGTGAGCGTGCAGCCGGCCGAGATCCCCGGTCTTCGCACCGGCCGCGCCGCCTGGGTCCATGCCGCTTCCCGCCGGATCGGCCTGGTCGGGGAGCTGGACGCCGGCACCGCCGAGCGGTTCGAGCTGCGCGGACGCATCGCCGTCGCCGAGCTGAACCTCGAGACCTTCGCCGGCCAGGACCACCGTCCAGCGCAGTACCGGCCCGTTCCCAGGTTCCCGGCGGTCAACCACGATCTTTCGGTCACCGTCCCCACCTTGGAGCGGGCGGGTGACGCCCTGGCGGTGGTGCGGGAGGCCGGACGGCCCCTCCTCGAGGCGGTCGAGCTGCGTGACGAGTTCCGCGGGACGCAGATGGGGGAGGGACGCAAGGGATGGACCTTCCGGCTCACCTTCCGGAGTCCCGAGCGAACCCTCACCAGCGAGGAGGCGCAGGAGTCGCAGGACGCCGTCGTCCTCGCCCTGCGCACGCGCTGCGCGGCCGAGGTTCGCCACTGAGAGGATCGCCCAAAGGCTTGGCGGGGTGAGTCGGCTGTGAATCTCCTCTGCGTCAAGCCACCAAGCGGGTCGGTGACAGTTCTTTCACGAAAGCGTGGTGACCTGGGGCTCGTCTCCGCCTAACATGGGGCCGCGATCATGTCATCGAGCTCACGGCGACGGGTGCCACGCCGCCTCCCCTCGGAGCTGCTGCCATCGCTGCACCAGGCTCTCAGCGTGGCCTCGGTGCACCCGGAGGATCTCGGCTTCGGTCCCGATTTGGACGCCGTCGCCCGGCGGGCCGCTGAACGGGCTCGCGTCCTCAGCTGGGGCGACGGAGCCATCGTGGAGATCGCCGACGAGGACGGCATCGTCCACCGGGCGAAGGTCGGGCACGGCGCCGCCACGCGTGCCAAGCGTGGCCCCACCATGCCCGACCATCCATGGCGCGCCCTGATCGGCAGCGACCCCCAAGTCTGCGGCGACACCGAGGTCGATCCCCGGGTGGACCCGGAGGTGTGCCGCCGCCTCGGGACCCGGTCGGTGGTGGTCGTCGCCCTGCGCAACGGGGACGCGCCCCTGGGCGCGATCGCCGTGACTTCGTCCCAGCCCCATGCATTCGCCGAAGCCCATGCGGCCGTCCTCCAGCTCCTCGCCGACCAGGTCACGGCGGCGGCCATCGGGGCCCAGGTGATCGCGGGGTTGCGCGATACGGCTCGACAGCGCGAGGGCGCCCTGGTCACCAGCGAGGAGCTGTTCCGCCGGCTGTTCTACGAGAACCCCCAACCACTCTGGGTGATCGACGCGGAGACGGGGCGTTTCCTCGCCGTCAATGACGCCGCCGTTGCCAAGTACGGGTACTCCGTCGAGGAGTTCAAGGCGCTGACCATCGCCGTCCTCCGCCGCGATGCCGCCCATCTCGCCGTCGACCTCAGCCGGGCTCGGACGGGGAGAGTGGCCTTCAAGGCTCGTCACCGCCTCCGGGACGGCAGTCTCATCGACGTCGAGGTGACTGCGGTGCCCCAGGAGTTCGACGGTCATGCGGGGATCCTCACGCTGGTCAACGACGTGACCGAGCGCAACCGCTTGGACAGGGTGCTGCGTGAGGGCGCCTTTCGCGACCCCTTGACAGGTGGCCCCAACCGGGCCCTGCTCACCGAGCGGATCGGGCATGCACTCACCCAGATGCGCCGTACCAGCGCAACCGTCGCGGTCCTGGTCATCGACCTGGATGACTTCAAGAACGTCAACGACACCCTGGGGCATTCGGTGGGCGACTCGCTGCTCCAGGCCGCTGATCTGCGGATACGCGAAGCGCTCCGCCCGGGCGACACCGCCGCCAGGCTGGGCGCCGACGAGTTCGCAGTGCTCCTCGAGAACGTGGGCGCGGGCGCCGGTTCCGTCGACGTGGCGGAGCGCCTCAGCGCAGCGTTCCGGTCTCCCCTCGAGTTCGCGGGTGGCAGCCTGGTCGTCAGCCTGAGCGTCGGCGTCGCCGCCACGTCGAAACGGCGGACGAGCGCCGATGAGCTGCTGGGCAACGCCGAGCTGGCCATGTACGCAGCCAAGATGGCGGGCAGGGGCAGGGTGGAGGTCTTCGTGCCCAGCATGCTCGAGTTCGCCACGGAACGCCTGAGCCTGGACCAGGACCTGCGTCACGCCGTCGAGCGCGGCGAGCTGCGCCTGTTCTTCCAGCCGGTCATCTCGGTGGATAGCGGCGCCATCGTCGGCTGCGAGGCACTGGTGCGCTGGCAGCACCCCAGCCGAGGGCTCGTGCTTCCCGACACCTTCATCCCCCTTGCCGAGGAGACGGGGATGATCACGGCCATCGACAGCTGGGTGCTCTACACCGCGTGCCGCCAGGTGGCCGCATGGCGAGCGTCGGGTCTCGTGGGCGATCTACTCCTGGCTGTCAACGTCTCGGGGCGCGATCTGGGCCGGGGCGACCTCGTCGATAGGGTGTCGGCCGCGCTGCTCGAGACCGGGTTTCCCCGGCATCGCCTTGAGGTCGAGATCACTGAGAGCTCTGCGGTGGCGCAGCCGGTGGAGGCCCTCAACGAACTGCAGCACCTGCGCAGCGCCGGTATCGCGGTCGCCATCGACGACTTTGGCACGGGGTACTCGAGCCTGAGCAAGCTGGCGACCTTCCCCGTCGACCGCCTCAAGATCGATCGCTCGTTCCTCGGCGACATCAAGCACGAGGAGGACGACGCTCCGCTGGTGGCGGCGATGATCGCGCTCGCCCACCGGCTCGGCCTCGCGGTCACCGCGGAGGGCGTCGAGACCCCGGGACAGCTCGCCTACCTCCGCCGCAACGGCTGCGACCTGCTCCAGGGATACCTCTTCAGCCCACCCGTGCCCCCCGACCGCTTCGAAGAGCTCCTCCGGGGTCAGCAGGCGAGCGGGCCGGGTCGTCAACTTGCCCCAGCCGGCGGAGAGCGCCGGCGGTCGCGTCTGCGTAGCCGTGAGAGCTTGCGCCCATAGGTGATGGGGACGCGTTCATGAGTGCGGCCGCATGGCCTAAGCTGGCTCGCACGGTGAAGGACTCCGTCGACACCCGGTCTGCCAGGACCTCAGCACCGGCCGGCTTCGAGGCGCAGCTGCAGCGACTGCGTGACCTGGTCCTCACCATGGGGGACGAGGTCGATCGGGCCATGACCCGCGCCACCCTCGGCCTGGTCGAGCGCGATGTCGACCTCTGTGCCGCGGTCATCCACGAGGACGCCCGCGTCAACGCCCTCCTCGTCGAGGTGCGCACGCTCACCTTCGAGGCGCTGCCCCACCCCGCGGAGCCGCCCCAGCTCCGCGAGGCCCTCGGTCTCCTCCACATGGCCAGCGAGCTGGAGCGGATGGGCGATCACTGCGCCAGCATCGCCAAGAGCGGTCGCGAGCTCGCCAACCTGCCGCCCCTCTCCACCCACGTCGACCTCCCCCAGCTCTCTGAGGCGTGCCAGGCGCAGGTGCGTGACATCCTGAGCGCCCTGATCGCCCGCGACGTCGACCGGGCCCGCGCCATCGCTGCGCGCGACGACCGCGTGAACCGGATCCACCACCGCATCGTCGACGACCTCATCCAGCTCATGACCGAGGATGGTGACACCGTCTTCCGCGGCACCAAGCTGATCATGGTGGCCCAGAACTTCGAGAGGATCGGCGACCGGGTCACCAATCTGGCCGAAGACCTGATCTTCCTGGAGACCGGCCGGATCGAGGAGCTGGGCTGACCCCGCGCCGGTGGCCTATGCAGGGGTGAGCGTCCCGCCATCCAGGCCGTGGAAGCTGCTGTCATCGGAGGACGATCCTCCTGACGCGGGAGAGACGCACGCAGCCGCCTCGGTGGGGACAGCCGTGGCCGATGCGGTCGCCGAGGCCGACTCGGACGACCTCTCGGTCGGCGTCGCCGTGGTGACCAGAGCGCACGCCGACGCGGTCAGGGACGCCAGTACGATCAGGGAAAGGCTCGCGGGCCCGGACGTGAATCGCATGCGATCAGGGTCCGTCCGCCCTGTACCTGGGGCTCCCCTGTGCAATCGCTGAGAGTCGGCCGAGCATCAGCCCCGGCGGGAAGCACGACGAGACCGGGCGGTCACGCGGCGTCCCGGATGCTGCCGGCTGGTGGCGAGAAGGCGGTGCGGCCCCCCTGCACACGCGGATCAGACGTCGAGGCGGGCCACCATCTTGCGCTGGCGGGCGGTGATCGCCCGCCCACCGAAGATGAGCAGGAGCACGAGCAGGATGGTGACCCCGGCGGCGGCGCTGGCCAGCGCGTGGTCCTGGGCCCCCGGCTGCTGCACGTAGTAGTAGGTGACGTAGGTCAGGTAGCCGATCGGGTTGTTGAAGAGACCCGGGGTGGGGTTGGTCTGGCTGAACCCGGCGGTGTACAGCAGGGGCGCCGTCTCACCGGTGGAGATGGCCAGGGCGATGACCATCCCGGAGATGATCCCGGGTAGGGCCGGGGGCAGCAGAACCTTGCGGATGGTGGTGATCTTGGAGAGCCCGAGCGCGATCGCGGCCTCGCGCAGGCTGCGCGGCACCTGGGTGAACGAGACCTCGGTGGTCTTGACGATGTAGGGGAGGGTCAGCAGCGAGAGCGCGATGATGGCGCTGAGCACCGAGAAGCCCCAGTGCAGCGCTTCCACGAACGCGGTGTAGGCGACCAGGCCGATCACGATCGAGGGCACGCCCGCGAGCACCTCGGAGAAGAAGCGGAGGAAGCCGCCCGTCCGTCGCGGCGCGAACTCGGCGAGGTAGATGCCGCCGAAGATGCCGATGGGCCCGGCCACCACCACCACGCCCAGGCTCAGTACCAGGGTGCCGAGGATGGCGTTCTGCAGGCCCGGGTTCTGGACGTTCTGGGTGGTGTTGGTGAGCAGGCTCCATTTCAAGGCCGGCGCGGCCTTGACCAGCACGCTAATGACGATGGCCAGCGCAGGAGTGACGATCAGCAGCAGGGCGACACCGCAGAGGATCCAGAACACCATCCCGCGGACGTGACGGAAACGGGGGGCCCTAGACTCCACGGCCCACCGGGAGAGCTTCGGAGCTGATGCGGCGCACCACCAGCCGTCCGGTGAGGTTGGTGATCAGGCTCATGACCAGGAGGATCAGGCCCAGCATCGCCATGGCGCGCAGCGCCATCCCGGTGCCGTCGCTGAGCGCGCTGTCCAGCTCGTCGGCGATGGTGGAGGCGAGGGTCGAGGTGGTGCCGTAGACGTTGACCGGGGGATTGTTGGCCATCCCGATGATCAGCAGGACGGCGATGGTCTCGCCGAGTGCGCGCCCCCAGCCGAGCAGGGCCGAGGCGATGATGCCGGTGCGCACGTAGGGGATGGTGACCACGCGGACCACCTCGTACTTGGTCATGCCCAGGGCCAGGGCACCCTCGCTGGCCAGGACTGGCACCCGCTTGACCAGCTGCCGGGTCGTCGAGGCGATGATCGGGATGATCATCAGGGTGAGCACGAGTGAGGCGGTGAGCAGCCCCTGCCCGTTGTACGCCCACGACCCCTTGAAGAAGGGGAGGACCACCCCCAGGTGGGAGAGCGCCGGGTAGACGTGCGCGCCGAGGAAGGGGCCGAAGACGGTCAGGCCCCAGAAACCGAAGACCACGCTCGGGATTCCGGCGAGGAGCTCGAGGAAGGTGGAGAGCGGACCCTCCAGCTGCCGCGGGATCCACTCCGAGAGCATCAGCACGCCGCCCACCGAGATCGGCACCGCCAGGACCAGCGCGATCAGCGACGTGGCCATGGTCCCGATGATGAAGGTGAGCGCCCCGTAGCTGGCGTGGAATGGGGCGATGATGCCGTTGACGGACGAGAGGTTGGTGCTGTAGAAGTTGCCGATGAAGAACTTGTCGCTCGTGAACACCGTGAAGCCGCTGTAGATGATGGCGGGGATCGCCCAGATCACCAGGATGGTGGTGATGAAGAGCAGCCCCGCCAGCGGGATCGTGGCCGCAATCCCGGACACCCACTGGAGCACCCGGTCTCCGGTGGTCAATTCGTGAGTGCGGGTCCGAGCGACCCGGGCCGGGCCGGTGGGAAGCCCACCGGCCCGGCGACGGACCAGGATCATGTTAGCCGGTGATCTGTGCGACCGCGGTGTTGACCAGCGGTATCACGGTGGTGGGCAGCGGCACGAAGCCCACGGCGCTGAGGTTGTCCGCGGTGGCGCCGCCTGTCGGCGAGATGGCCCACTCGATGAAGGTGCGGATCGCCAGAGCCGTGTCCGAAGTGGTGATCTTCGACGGGTTGATGATCAGGTACTCGAAGTTGACGATCGGGTACGCCTGGGCGCCCGTCTCGTAGATCAACGAAGCCGCGAGGCTGGCGGGGACCTTGGAGGCACCGGCGGTCACCGCGGCGGTGATCGTCGACGAAGCGGGCTGCACGTAGCTGCCCGACGCGTTCTCCAGCTCGGCCTCACCGAGCCCATCCACCAGGGCGGCGCTCTCGACGCTCACACCGATGTAGGCGATGCAGCCCGGTGTGCTGTGGCAGGTGTCGACCATGGCAGGGTTGCCGGCAGCGGTCAGCTCGCTGGAGACCGCCGGCCAGGGCACCGTGGTCCCGAAGGCCGGGCCGCTGGCCCAGGTCGTGTTGGTGGCGCTGAGGAAGGAGGTGAAGATGAACGTGTCACCCGAGGAGTCGGAGCGCCGCACCGGTACGATCGGGGTGGAGGGCAGGGTCACGCCCGTGTTCAGGGCGGCGATCGCCGGGTCGTTCCACGTGGTGATGGTGCCCGAGTAGATCTGGGCGATCACGCTGCCGCTCAGCTTGAGGTTGTTGATCCCTGGCAGGTTGTAGTTGACCGCCTGTGCGGACACCGAGATCGGGATGTTGAGGGCGCCCGCGTTCGCCGTGACCTGGGCGGCGCTCAGGTAGGCGTCGGAGCCACCCATGTCGATGGTGCCGCTGAGCGCCTCAGACTGGCCCGTACCCGAGCCGCCGGCGGCGGGGGTCAGCGTGATGTTGGGGAACGCGGAGGTGATCCCGGGCGCGAGCTTCTGCAGGTACGGGTAGAGCAGGCTCGACCCAGCCTCGGACAGGGTCTGCGCAGCGGCCGGGTTGCCGGTCTTCACGGCCGCGGCGGTGGGAGCGCTGCTCGCACTGCTGGCCGCGCTCGTGGAGGGCGCGGTGACGGTGCTCGTGGAGCCGCAGGCACTCACCAGGACCGCCCCGGTGATCACCGCAAACCCGATGGACGCGTGTCGACGAACGTTCATGAGACCTCCCCTTCGAAGGATGAATGTGATGACGGTGATGAGGGCCGCTGGTGCGAGCTCATCCGATCCGACCGCTGACGTAGGCCCGGCTCCTCTCGTCCGCCGGGTCATGGAAGAAGGTCCTCGCCGACGTCGCCTCGACGACATTTCCCTTCATGAGGAAGAGAACGTTGTCGCTGATGCGACTTGCCTGGGCGAGGTTGTGGGTGACGATGAGAACGGTCATGTGCTCCGAGAGCTTCTTCATGAGCGACTCGATGTGATCGGTGGTGTCCGGGTCGAGCGCCGAGGTGGGCTCGTCGAGCAGGATCACGTCCGGAGAGAGGGCCAGCGTGCGGGCCAGGCAGAGCAGCTGCTGCTGGCCCCCGGAGAGGCCAAACGGCGAGCCGTGCAGCCGGTTGCTCACCGCGTCCCAGAGGCCGACCATGGTGAGATTCTCCCGGACCAGCTCTCGCACGTTGCCGCGGTCGGCCAGCCCGTGAGCCCGCGGAGCGAGGCCCACGTTCTCGGCGATGCTGCGCGGGAAGGGGTTGGGGCGTTGGAAGAGCATCCCCACCCGGCGGCGCACCTCGCGGACGTTGACGTCCGGGCCGTAGATGTCCACACCCTCGACGACCACCGATCCGCTCACCTGCATGCCGGTGACGTGGTCGTGCATCCGGTTGATGGAGCGGAGCAGCGTGGTCTTGCCGCAGCCGGTGGGGCCGACGATGGCGGTGACCTTGTTGGGCTCGAAGAGAGTGGTGATGCCGTCGATGAGCGGCGTGCCGCGAAACTTGACGGTCAGACCCTCGATCGCGACGCCCTCCGAGACCTCCTCTTTGGTGGCGACGTTGGTCCTTGCTAGCTGCGCGGAATCGGTGACCACGGATCGAGAGTAGAAACTGGGGGATTGTGGCCGGGTTGCATCCGGATTAAGAACCGGTGAAGGGCTCGGCTCCGCATCTCGGGGGTCGGCCTGGGCTGGCGCCCTCTCGCTGCTCATCCGGGCTCCGCGTCGGCCGCCTGGCGGGGAGCGGCGGGCAGCTCGACGATGAACGTGGCCCCCCGGCGCGGCTCCGACACGACTCGGATCGAGCCGCCATGAGCCTCGACGACGTGGCGGGCGATGGCCAGCCCGAGACCCGATCCCTCCCCGTCTCGCTGGCGTGAGCTGTCGGCCTTCCAGAAGCGTTCAAAGATCCTCGGAAGGTCCTCGGGCCGGATGCCGATCCCGGTGTCGCGCACCACCAGCTCGACGCGGCTCTGCTCGAGGAGAGGCCGGGCGCTGACCGTGATCCGGCCCTCCGGCGGCGTGAACTTGATGGCGTTGTGGACCAGGTTGCGCAGCACCTGACCGAGCCGTCGTGAGTCACCGAGAAGGGGGGGGGTGGCGGGGTCCACGTCGACCGTGACGTCGATCAGACGTTCCTCGGCGAGCGGCAACAGCCGATCGACGGTCCGGATCAGATCGACCACCGGGACCGGCTCCATCTTCATCGTTTGGCGCCCCGACTCGATGGTGCTCAGCTCGAGCAGCTCCTCGACCATCTGCGCCATGTGACCAACTTCGAGCGCGATGCGGTGGACGAAGCCGGCGGCGACCTCGGGCTCCTGGAGCGCGCCCTTCTGGAGGGTTTCGACGAGCAGCCGGATCGCGGTGATCGGGGTGCGCAGCTCGTGGGAGACGTTGGTGACGAAGTCGCGCCGCACTCGTTCCAGCCGGCGCAGCCGGGTCTCGTCGCGCACCAGCACGATCACCGCGATCGTCTGGTTCTGGACCGGGAAGGCCCGCACCACGATCACCTCGCGCGTGCTCGCGATCTCGCGCTCCACGGCTGCCTCCGCGTCGAGGCACGCCGTGATCACGCGCAGCAGCCGGAAGTCCGCGCCCAGCTCGGCGAGCGTGTGCCCCTCGCCCTCGCCGGAGAGATCGAGGAGACGGCAGGCCTCCTGAGTCGCCAGCAGGATCCGTCCGCTCCTGTCCACGGCGATCAGTCCATGGCCTCCCTCCAGCTGCTCGCCGACCGACCGCAGCAGGGTGAGCGTCTGGCTCGCCGCCCGAGATGACGTGGTGCGATTCATCGGAGTCAGCCCGGTGCGGGGACGGACGCGATCGGTAGCCAAGTGATGAGATGTTATCCATCTCCGACGTGCCGGTGCGGGCAGCGGCACACCGTAGCCACGCGTTAGTGATCCGACAATCCTCGCTTAATCTTCCGATAATCTCTGACCGCAAACGAACCCCGGCGTTAATGTCCCGATAAGGTTGCGACGTGCTGCACGGTGCCGCTCGACCCCGCGGCCGACGACCGCTGCATAATGGTTTTGCCGATGAGTTGCGCGACCGCTCTCACCACGTCGTACCCGCCGGCTGCGGAGCCCGTCTCATGAGCGCGCCCGCCAAGCACGTGCTCATCGTCGAGGATGAGGACTCGATCCGGCAGACGCTCCGCTACAACCTGAGCCAGGAAGGCTTCGTCATCAGCGAGGCGAGCACCGGCACCGAGGCGCTCTCGGCGGCGCGACGGCAACGACCGGACCTCATCCTTCTCGACCTGATGCTCCCCGAGCTGTCGGGGCTCGAGGTGTGCCGGATCCTCCGCCAGGAGATGACGGTGCCCATCATCATGCTCACCGCCAAGGGCAGCGAGCTCGACAAGGTGGTCGGGTTGCATGTCGGCGCCGACGACTACGTCACCAAGCCCTTCTCGCTCAACGAGCTGCTGGCGCGCGTTTCCGCCACGCTGCGGCGCGCGGAGATGTCCGGCAAGGAACGTGCCGACGCGCGCGAGATCGAGGAGTTGGACAACTTCCGGATCGACCGCGGCGCCCGCACCGTGCACGTCGACAGCGAGGAGCTGCACCTCGCACCCAAGGAGTTCGACCTCCTCTCCCTGCTCCTTCTCAATGCGGGCAAGGTGCAGTCCCGCCAGGTCATCATCCAGCGGATCTGGGGCAGCAAGTTCTACGGCGACCACAAGACCGTGGACGTCCACGTGCGCTGGCTGAGGGAGAAGTTCGAGCGCTTCGACAGGCTGCCCTTCCGCATCACCACCGTCTTCGGCGTCGGCTACCGGATCGACCGGCTGGACCAGGCGAGCTGAGCGCATCGGCCCCACCTACCATGGGGCCGATGCGCTCCTGGGTCATGGCCGCACCCGCGAACTCGGCGAACGATCCGGCGCTCGGTCGGGGATTCTTCGCCGGGCCCACCCACGAGGTCGCCACCGCCCTTGTGGGGTCGAGGCTGCTCTGTGACCCGGGTACGCCTCGGGAGGTCCGCGCCGTGGTCGTCGAGGTTGAGGCCTACCTGGGAGTGGAGGACCCGGCCTCCCACGCCCACCGGGGGCCCACCCCCCGGGCGGCCATCATGTTCGGCCCTCCCGGCCACCTTTACGTCTACCTCTCCTACGGGATGCACTTCTGCGCCAACGTCGTCTGCGAGCCGGAGGGCGTCGCGGGTGCCGTCCTGCTCCGTGCCGCCGCGGTCGAGGTGGGGGAGGAGGTGGTCCGCGCCCGGCGCGTCCGCGGCGGCCGGCAGCCGGCCCGTTCGACCCTCCTGAGCGGCCCCGGCAACCTCGGCGCGGGCCTCGGCCTGACCCTGGCGGACAACGGCCTCGACCTCTGCGATCCCGGCTCGCGCCTCCGCATCCTGGAGAGGGAGACCGTGGTGCCGCTCGCCGTCGCCCCCCGGGTGGGGATCACCCGCGCCGCCGACCGACCGCTCCGCTTCGCCTGGGCGGGGCACCCGGCGGTGAGCCGTCCGGCCCCATAGCAAGCATGCCCATTGGCGGGGTGAGCCGAGCGCGGCTGAGCCGCGCCCGCGAGGGGCGGCGAGCCTCTGTGAGAAGGGGAGGGACCCCCACGCCGTTTGCGGCGTGGGGCGCAAGAAGAAGGGGCCGGCGGTGCCGGCCCCTCAAATTCATTTGCCGATATTCGGCGGCCCGGCGGACAAGCCGGGCCTTGTGCGGCACCATCCGGTGCCAGGTGACGTGCCCGGGGCGTCCCGCCTCGACACCTGCTGGCCCGCAACGCTCAAGCAATCCAACTGCCTGCCGGACCACCCCCGGGCGGTCTCACGGCGGCGCACGCCGGGTGAGGTGACGAGGGCCCGCGCCGGGCCTTACCTCTCGGCTCGAGTGTGCCTCAGGAGCTCGTATACGCCACGCATCGAAGCCTTACCTCCGTCTGGATCGCGTTGGCTTCTGTTCCTAGAGTACCCCTTGGAACCGGTCTGTCAACCATGAGGCGCGTGACGAGAATCTGGCGCGATCGCATCGAATCGCCCGCCCTCCCCGTCGCGTGTGCGGCCTCGTAGACTGAGTGGTGGGGGACGGTCTAGAATATGAACGTCCGTTCGTCCCCGGAGGCAGCATGTCCGGTCACAGCAAGTGGGCTGGGATCAAGCACAAGAAGGCGATCGTCGACGCCAAGCGGGGCCAGGCCTTCACCAAGGTGGCCGCGGAGCTCTCCGTGGCGACGCGCGAGGGCGGGGACGACCCGGTCGGAAACTTCCGGCTTCGCCTCGCCATCCAGAAGGCGCGCGAGGTCAACATGCCCGCGGACAACATCGAGCGGGCGATCCAGCGGGGCGCCGGCGGCAAGGACGGGGTCAAGCTGGAGGAGGTCCGCTACGAGGGCTACGGGCCCCACGGCGTGGCCGTGATGCTGGACGTCCTCACCGACAACCGGAACCGCACCGTGGCCGCCATCCGCAACCTCTTCACCCGCTCGGGCGGCTCGCTGGGGGAGGCCAACAGCGTCGCCTGGATGTTCTCCAACCAGGGGATCATCCGGATCGAGGCCGGCGAGCGCGACCCCGAGGAGATCGTGCTCGAGCTGCTCGACCTGCTCGACGTGGGCGCCGACGGGGACATCGCGGTCGACGGCTCGTCGGTCCAGGTGTCGCTCGCGCCCCACCTCTTCGAGGGGGCGAGGCGGCAGGTGGAGGAGGCGGGGTACACGGTGGAGGCGGCCGAGGTGACCATGAACCCGGGTACGTCGATCACCCTCGACGCCCCCCAGGCCCGGCAGGTCCTGCGCCTGCTCGACAGCCTCGAAGAGCTGGACGACGTTCAGCAGGTCTACGCCAACGCGGAGATCCCCGACGAAGTTCTCGAGTCGGTCACATCGTAGCCGCGAGCTGACGTGCGGGTTCTGGGCGTAGATCCCGGTCTCGGGCGCACCGGCGTCGCCCTGGTGGAGGGGCACCCCGGCTCCCTGCGGCTGCTCCACGCCGAGTGCATCGAGACCGGCGCCGAGGATGCCGACGGTCCCCGTCTCCTGGAGCTCTCCCGGCTCCTGGCCCAATCAGCCGGGACTCTCCATCCCGATGTGGCGGCGGTGGAGCGGCTCTTCTTCTCGACCAACCGGCAGACCGCCATGCGGGTCAGCCAGGCACGGGGCGTGATCCTCTGCACCCTGGCCGCGGCCGGGATCCCGATCGCGGAGTACACGCCGAACGAGATCAAGGAATCGGTCGCCGGCTACGGTGGGGCGACCAAGCGCCAGGTGCTCCGGATGTGCGGGGCAATGCTCGGCGTCGAGCAGATCCCCGGGCCCGACGACACCGCCGACGCCTGCGCCGCGGCCATCTGCCACCACCACCGGGCCGGGCTCCAGCCCCACGTCGCGCCGGCGCCGGCGTCCCGGGTGAGCCCGGCGCTGGAGCTCGCCATCGCCGCCGCCCGGGAGCGGGCCGGCGGCGCTCCGGCTTCCCGACCCGCCCCGCGGGGCAGGGCGGCCACCACCCCGGCCGGGCGCCGATGATCGCCCGGCTGCGCGGCCAGGTCGTGGTCGCGGACGCCGACCACGTCGTCCTGGAGACGGGCGGTGTCGGCTATCAGGTCCACTGCCACCTCCGCACCCTCGCCGCCCTCCACGAGATGGGCGACCGCGAGGTGATCCTCCACATCCACACCTCGGTGAGCGACGACGCGATCCGCCTCTACGGCTTCCTGGGCCGCGACGAGCTGCGCCTCTTCCGCCTCCTCATCGGGGTCGAGCGGATCGGTCCGAAGGCTGCGCTCTCCATCCTCGGCCGGGCCGAGCTGCCCACCATGGTGCGGGCCATCCGGGACGGCGACGTCGCCCTGGTCGCGACCGTGCCGGGCGTCGGCCGCCGCACGGCGGAGCGGGTCGTGCTGGAGCTGAGCGACCGCCTCGGCGACCTCGCCCTCAGCCTGGAGCCGGCGCCCCCGACGGCGGCGGCCCAGGCGGTGGAGGCCGCCGTGGCCGGGCTGGTCGGCCTCGGCTACCGCGAGTCGGAGGCGCGCCCCGCGGTGAGGGCCGCGCTCGCCGCGGCGGGTGAGGCGGACGGCGACGTCACCGCCCTGGTCGGCCGGGCCCTGCGGCTCCTCGACGTGGGCGTCGCGACGTGACCGCCGGCGCCCTCCGGCTCCGTCTCCGACCTGTCGACCCCCGGCGCACCATGCCATGACCGACAGCCGCCTGGTCAGCCCCGGAGAGCTCGACGAGGAGAGGGCGGCCGACTCCGTCCTCCGTCCCCGCCGGCTCGAGGACTTCGTCGGCCAGCCGACCATCCGCGAGCAGGTGCGCATCCTCATCGAGGCGGCCAGCGCCCGCTCCGAACCGGTCGATCACGTCCTCCTCTACGGTCCCCCGGGCCTCGGCAAGACCACCCTGGCTCAGATCATCGCCACCGAGATGGGCGTTCAGGCCCGCCTCACCAGCGGGCCGGCCCTGGAGCACCAGGGGGTGCTGGCCTCGATCCTCACCGCCCTCGAGGCCCGCGATGTCTTCTTCATCGACGAGATCCACCGCCTCAACCGTGCCGTGGAGGAGGCGCTCTACCCGGCCATGGAGGATCTCGCCTTCGATTTCGTGGCGGGCAAGGGGGCGGGCGCCCAGACGCTCCGATTGAGCCTCAAGCCGTTCACCGTGATCGGGGCGACGACGCGGGCCGGGGCCCTGGGCGGCCCGCTGCGCGACCGCTTCGGGGTGACCTTCCGGCTCGACTACTACGGACCCGAGGAGCTGACCGCGATCATCGTCCGCTCGGCGCGGCTGCTGGGGGTCGAGATCACCCCGGCGGGGGCGATCCTGCTGGCCGGGCGCGCCCGCGGCACCCCCCGGGTCGCCAACCGGCTGCTCCGGCGCGCCCGCGACTACGCCCAGGTG
>Ga0224557_1002168_pt1 | contig 17241 bp, 14 predicted proteins | sample 714S31014metaG_FD_180677 | JGI IMG/M metagenome (GOLD analysis project Ga0224557, IMG submission 180677) | Peat soil microbial communities from Stordalen Mire, Sweden - 717 S3 10-14 | ecosystem: Environmental > Terrestrial > Soil > Wetlands > Peat | place: Sweden: Norrbotten County, Stordalen...
GCTGGAACCGGGATCCCGGGCCGTCGCCGCACCGACACTGCCGGACTTCGCCGCGATCGCCGCGAGTCATCCCCACGCGCCGGTGGGACCGGCCGAGCCGAAGTCGACCCTGGCCCAGTTACGGGATTCATTTTTCGACTGGGATATGTACCGCCAGGCCATTCCGGCCCTGTTGTTCACCGGGCTGCCCAACACGATTTTCTTGACCAACAGTGCCGCCGTCATCGGAATGATTCTGGGCATGGCGCTGGCGGTCGCTGGAATGTCCCGCTCCCGCTGGCTGCGCTGGCCCGCGCGGGTATACACCGATATCTTCCGCGGCCTCCCGGAAGTCGTGATCATCCTGTTGATCGGCTTGGGCGTCGGGCCCCTGGTGAGCGGGCTGACCCATAACAATCCCTATCCGCTCGGCATTGCGGCGTTGGGGTTGACGGCCGCCGCCTACATCGGCGAGATTCTGCGTTCGGGAATCCAGAGCGTGGACCCCGGCCAGCTCGAGGCCGCCCGCGCGCTTGGCTTCAGCTATTCGACCGCGCTGCGATTGTTTGTCGTGCCGCAGGGGATACGGCGGGTGCTGCCAGCACTGGTCAATCAGCTCATCGCCCTGTTGAAGGCCTCCGCACTGGTGTATTTCCTGGGCCTGATCGCTCAACAGCGAGAGCTGTTTCAAGTTGGCCGCGACCTCAACGCGCAGACCGGCAACTTGTCACCACTGGTGGCCGCCGGTGCCTTCTACCTGATATTGACCGTCCCATTAACGCATCTGGTGAACTACATCGACACCCGGCTTCGCCGGGGGCTCAGCGGTTCCAGCCCAGATGAGCCCGCGGACACAGCCACCTTCGGCCAGGCGATGACATGACCGCTGAAGTCACGAGGCGTGAGCCAGTATCGCTGGCGGCCAACGCTATTCACCAGACCCTCGGCGGCAACAAGGTGCTGTGCGGCGTGGATATCGAGGTGCCCGCGGGTAGCACCGTCGCCATCGTCGGACCGTCCGGCTCCGGTAAGTCAACGCTGCTACGCACCCTGAACCGGTTGCATGAGCCCGATAGCGGCGACATCCTGCTGGACGGCCGATCGGTCTTGCGCGACGATCCCAACGAACTCCACCAACGCATCGGCATGGTGTTCCAGCAGTTCAATCTGTTCCCCCAGCTTAGCGTCCTGAAGAACGTGGCGTTGGCACCGCGCAAACTGCGACACCTCTCAGCCGACGCGGCCCGCGACCTGGCGCTGGCCCAGCTGGACCGAGTTGGCCTGAAGCACAAGGCCGGTGCCCGCCCCGCAATGCTTTCGGGTGGCCAACAGCAGCGGGTCGCGATCGCCCGCGCGCTGGCAATGGGCCCGCAGGTGATGTTCTTCGACGAGGCGACCTCCGCGCTGGATCCGGAGATGGTCAAAGGAATTCTGAAACTCATTGCCGATCTCGGCGCGGACGGTATGACGATGATCGTCGTCACCCACGAGATGGGCTTCGCCCGATCCGCGTCCGACACGGTCGTTTTCATGGATCACGGCAAGGTCTTGGAAAGCGGGACTCCCGAGCAGATATTCGAGGCGCCCCGGACCGAGCGGCTGCAGCGTTTTCTGTCCCAGGTGCTTTGACACTGTTTGCCGAGCCGGGATAGGTAGCTTGTAGACCGCCCATGTCGGGTTAGACTGCCGACTTATGGCGGACAGCGAATCCACCGCAGTCGAGGTGACAGAGCTTGCTGAAGGTTTGCACCGCACGCTGTCCAAACTCTTTTCCATGCTGCGTCGTGGTGACCCCAGCGGGGGCGTCGCCGGTGATTTGACGCTGGCTCAGCTATCCATCCTGGTCACTTTGCTCGATAAGGGCCCCATCCGCATGACCGACCTGGCCGCGCACGAGCGGGTGCGAACGCCCACCACCACCGTGGCGATCCGCCGGTTGGAAAAGGTCGGGTTGGTCAGACGCTCGCGCGACCCATCTGACCTGCGCGCCGTGCTGGTTGACATCACCCCACGGGGCCGCGCGGTTCACGGCGAGTCGCTGGCTAACAGGCGTGCTGCCCTGGCCGCGATGCTCAGTCAACTTTCCGGGTCCGATCTGAACTCTCTGATGACGGCGCTGGCCCCACTCGAGCGCCTGGCCTCCGGTGACCCGACATCTGGCCCGGCAGGAGCACCCGCGCGGAAGCGGGCATGAAAATGGCTGATCCTTAACGGGATTAACCGCACCCGTAAGCTGCGTTGCATGCCAACTGCACTGATCACCGGCGCCGGGGGCGGAATCGGTTCGGCGATCGCCACGGCACTGGCCCCGACACACACCCTGTTGCTCGCCGGCCGGCCTTCCGACCGGCTCGACGCCGTCGCCGAGCGGCTCGGCGCCACAACCTTTCCGCTGGACTTGACCGACACCGACGAGATCGAGGCCAGCTGCGAAATCGTCGACGAACTCGACGTCCTGGTGCACAACGCCGGGGTCTCCATCCCCGGCCGCGTCGCTGAGTCCAGCGTCGAAGAATGGCGCGCCACGTTCGACGTCAATGTCTTTGGGGCAGTCGCTCTTACGCTCGCCCTGTTGCCGGCGCTGCGCAGCGTTCGCGGTCAGGTGGTGTTCGTCAACTCCGGTGCCGGACGCACACCTTCGCCAAACATGGCCTCTTACACGGCCAGCAAGTTCGCCTTGCGCGCGTTTGCCGACTCCTTGCGCGAAGACGAGCCGCAACTTCGAGTGACTTCCGTATTTCCAGGCCGCACCGACACCGATATGCAACGTGAACTGGTCGCGTTCGAGGGCGGCGAGTACCAACCCGCCAACTTCTTGCGGCCCGAAACCGTCGCGGCGGCGGTCGCCAACGCCGTGGCTACGCCGCGCGACGGCCACCTCCACGAGGTCGTGCTGCGGCCCGGCCGGCGATAGCTGGGCTACCTCCGAGTTCAGACGACCAAGTTGACCAGTCGGCCGGCGACAACGATCACCTTGCGCGGGCTGGCACCGGCCAAGAACGCCCGGACCTTTTCATCACCCAGCGCCGCGGCTTTGAGGGTGTCCTCGTCGGCGTCGGCGGCCACCACCACCCGGCCACGGACCTTTCCGTTCACCTGCACCGGGTATTCAACCGTGTCTTCGACCAGGTAAGAGGGGTCGACCTTCGGGAACGGCCCATGCGCCAGCGAGGCGGTGTGGCCCAGGCGCAGCCATAGCTCCTCGGCCAGGTGCGGAGCCAGCGGAGCCAACATCAGTACCAGTGGCTCTACCGCCGCTCGTGGCGTCGAGCCGCGATGCTCCTTGGTGAGGTGGTTGGTGTACTCGATCATCTTGGCCGCAGCGGTGTTATTGCGCAGTGCAGCATAGTCTTCGGACACTCCGGCGATGGTTCGATGTAACAACCGCAGCGTGTTGGTGTCCAGGTCTTCGGCGTCGTCGACCACGCGGGTATCACCGGTGTTCTCGTCGATCACCAGCCGCCAGACCCGCTGTAAAAAGCGTTGCGCGCCAACGACGTCCTTGGTGGCCCACGGCCGAGACTCCGCCAATGGGCCCATCGACATCTCGTACACCCGCAGCGTGTCCGCGCCGTACTCGTCACAAATCGCATCCGGCGATATCGAATTCTTCAGGCTCTTACCGATCTTCCCGAATTCCTGGAAGACTTCGATGTCACCGTCTGGATCCGGATAGACAAAGCCGCCGTCGCGTTCAATCACGTTGTCGGCCGACACATACGACCCACGTGCATCGGCGTAGGCGAAGGCCTGAATGTAGCCCTGATTGACCAGTCTGCGGTAAGGCTCGCGGGAGCTGACGTGAGCCAGGTCGTACAAGACCTTGTGCCAGAACCTGGAATACAGCAGGTGCAGCACCGCGTGTTCGGCGCCTCCTACGTACAAGTCGACTCCTCCCGGATCGTCCGGGCCATGCTCGGCCGGTCGCGGGCCCATCCAGTAGATCTCATTCTCCCTGCCGCAGAACCGCTCTGAGTTGTGCGGATCGGTGTAGCGCAGCTCATACCAGGAGCTGCCGGCCCATTGCGGCATCACGTTGGTGTCCCGGCTGTAGGGTCGCAAGCCTTCGCCCAGGTCCAGCTCGACATGCACCCAATCGGTTGCCTTGGCGAGCGGCGGAGAGGGCACACTGTCGGCGTCGTCGGGGTCGAACGACACCGGCGAGTAGTCCGGCACGTCGGGCAGCTCGACGGGCAGTGCGGCCTCGTCGAGCGCGTGTGCGCGTCCGTCGCTGTCGTAGACGATCGGGAAGGGCTCGCCCCAATAGCGCTGGCGCGCGAAAAGCCAGTCGCGGAGCTTGAATTCGACGCGCGCCTGGCCTCGGCCTTCGGACTCCAGGTGGGCGGTGATGGCCGCCTTGGCCGCCGTCACATCCATGCCGTCGAGGTAATCGGAGTTCACCAACACACCGTCGCCCGTGTGCGCGGACTCGGAAATATTACCTCCGGCAATGACTTCCACGATCGGCAGGTGGAATTCCGTGGCGAAGTCCCAGTCGCGCTGGTCGTGGCCCGGAACCGCCATGATGGCCCCGGTACCGTAACCGGCCAACACGTAGTCGGCGATAAAAACCGGCACCGGCTTACCGTTGGCCGGGTTCCTCGCGTAGCTGCCCAAGAAGGCGCCGGTCTTCTCCTTGCTCTCCTGACGCTCGAGGTCTGACTTGGCGCCTATCGCGCGACGGTAGGCGGCGACGGCCTCACCCGGTGTGGTGGCGCCGAATGTCCAGCTGGGGTCGGTCGCGTCGGGCCACGCTTGGGCGACGAGATCGTCGACCAGGTCATGCTCGGGCGCGAGTACCAGATACGTGGCGCCGAACATGGTGTCGGGCCTGGTGGTAAATACCTTGATCTCGACTTCTGTGGCGGAGTCGGCGCGGCCTGTCGTAGCCGAGAACAGCGCGTTCACACCGGTGGAGCGGCCGATCCAGTTGCGTTGCATGCTTTTGATCTGGTCCGGCCAGTCCAGCAGGTCGAGGTCGTCGAGCAGCCGGTCGGAATAGGCGGTTATCCGCATCATCCACTGCCGCAGCCGTTTCCGGAATACCGGGAAGTTGCCGCGGTCGCTGCGGCCGTCTGCGGTGACCTCTTCGTTGGCCAGCACCGTACCCAAACCCGGACACCAGTTCACCATCGAATCCGCCCGGTACACCAGCCGGCGGCTGTCGATCACGTCGGCCCGCTCCCCCGCCGATAGCGTCGCCCAGTCCCGCCCGTCCTCCAGCCGGCGCGCACCGGAATCTAATTCGGCGATCAGCTCGGCGATGGGGCGGGCCTTGTTTTCTGCGGTGTCGAACCAGGCGTTGTAGATCTGCAGGAAGATCCACTGGGTCCACTTGTAGAACTCGACATCGGTGGTGGAGAAGCTCCGTCGGGTGTCGTGGCCGAGGCCCAGCCTGCCCAGTTGTCGCCGGAAGTTGACGACGTTGGCCTCGGTCCTGGCGCGCGGGTGGGTACCGGTCTGGGCTGCGTACTGCTCGGCGGGCAGCCCGAACGCGTCGAACCCTAATGCGTGGAGCACATTACGGCCGTTCATCCGGAAGTAGCGGGCGTAGACATCGGTGGCGATGTAACCCAGCGGGTGTCCGACGTGCAGTCCGTCACCCGATGGATAAGGGAACATGTCCTGCACGAACAACTTTTCGCCGGGCGCCGGCAAGGTATGCGCCCCATCCGTCGCGGCCAGCGAGCCGACCGGGTTGGGAGCGTTGAACGTCCCGCGGCTCGCCCAGTTGTCCTGCCAGGTGCCTTCGATACGGGCCGCCAGTTCGGCGGTGTAGCGGTAGCGCGGCGCATCGGAGCTACTAGGCGCGTCGGTCGGGGATTCGGTCACTTGCACAGGGTATAAGGACCGCCGCGTCAGGTACTCCGGCCACAGGATGATCTCGGTTGCGTTGCGCGCCGGTCAGGGCTTCATCCCAGCTGTATGTCGAGCCTGTTCCCCACGTTTGAACCGTGGTTACAGTCAGGCTCTAAATCACGGGTGCTCACGCCCGGGCCGTTGGGAAGGATCGACGCGGATGGTTCACATCGCACCCAGTTACCGGGCATTCGCGGTGGGCATGGTCGCCGGCGTGCTCGGTGTCGCGTTTTTCGCGGGCACCAAGGCCTCGGCTGATCCTCTGCCTCCGGCACCGCAACCCGTCCCCGCCGTCGCCGCGCAGGCCCCACCCGCGCAGAGCGTCACCGCTCCCGGGGGGGCCAGCAGATTCGTCGCCACCCCGCCGGTGCCGAACGGATTTGCGCCATCGACTGCCGCCGCCGTGCCGGTGGTTCCGGGACCCGCGGCCGTGGTGGCGACGCCCCCCGCGCCGGCTCCCGCCGTCACCGGGACGCTCCATGATTATCTGCAGGCCAAGGGCGTGAAGCTGGAGGCGCAAAAGGCTCAGGGCTTCAAGGCCCTCGACATCACGCTCCCGGTGCCCGGTCGCTGGACTCAAGTTCCCGATCCCAACGTGCCCGATGCCTTCGCGGTAATCGCCGACCGCCTCGGCGCCAGCCTCTACACATCGAACGCGCAGGTGGTGGTGTACAAGTTGGTCGGTAAATTCGATCCCAAGGATGCCATCACGCACGGCTTCGTCGACAGCCAGCAGCTGCAGGCTTGGCAGACCACGAACGCCTCGCGGGCTGACTTCGGTGGCTTCCCGTCGTCCGTCATCGAAGGCACGTACCGCCAAAACGACATGACGCTCAACACCTCGCGGCGCCATGTCATCGCCACCTCCGGGTCGGAGAAATACCTGGTTTCTTTGTCCGTGACCACGGCCTTCTCGCAGGCGGTTTCCGATGGGCCGGCGACAGACGCCATCATCAACGGATTCCGGGTCGCCGTCCCAGGGGCTCCGGCCCCGCTGCCCGCGCAGGCACCGAGTGCGGCGCCGGTCGGGATCCCCGCCCAAGCACCCACGGCGGCCCCGGTCCGTGTTCCCGGGCAAGCGGCCCTGTCCAGCCAGACGTCGCCCCAGCAATCCGTGCCGAACCTGTTGACGCTGGTACCAGGACTGCCGCCACTGCCGAACTTCAACTTCGGGCCCCAGCACTAACCGAGCACTAACTAGATATTAACAATCGCACCGGTAACCCGGCAGGCGGCTTCACGGCCGAACTCGTATTGTGAGGCCATGTTGATCGCGGGGGTGCTCTGCATGTGTGCGGCGGTCGCGTCCGCCGGGTTCGGAAGCTGGTCACTTGCGCAGAGCCAGACCATTAATTCCACCCAAGTAGCGCTGCGCGCCATGGCGCCGACGCAGCTGGCGGCCGCGGTCATGCTGACCGCCGGCGGTGTGGTGGCGCTGGCTGCCGTCCCGCGCACCGCTGTTGTCGTGATGATCGTGTGTGTTGTCGGCGCCCTGGGCACGCTGGCTGCCGGGTCCTGGCAGAGCGCGCGCTTCGCGCTACGCGGCGAAACTTCAAACCTCAAGCCGGCCAGTTGCGCCGGCAGTTGCGTGGCGTGCACCCAGTCTTGCCACTGATCAGGCTGCTGCGCGTGCCGTCACGGTGACGCGGCGGCCCTGGCTCACGAAGATTCCGATCGACGCCTTTCTGCTGAGCCTGGCGGCGACGGTGGCGCTTGCCGCTCTGCTCCCAGCCCATGGTGCCGCCGCTCAGGCGGTGTCCACAGCCGCCAAAGCGGCCATCGCGTTGTTGTTTTTTCTATACGGCACCCGGCTGTCGCCGCAGCAGGCCTGGCACGGCGTCCGGCAATGGCGGCTGCACGTGCTGGTGCTGGCCACCACGTTCGTGATTTTCCCGGTCCTCGGGCTGGCCGCCCGGGCGTTGGTCCCCTCGGTGTTGAGCATGGACCTGTACAACGGGCTGCTGTTTCTATGCCTCGTCCCGTCAACGGTGCAGTCCTCCATCGCGTTTACCTCGATCGCGCGGGGCCACGTCTCGGCGGCCATCGTCAGTGCATCGTTGTCCAACATCCTCGGTGTGGTGCTGACCCCACTGCTGGTCGTGCTGCTGATGAACACCAGTGGCGCGCCCCGCGTCGACGCCGCCGCCGTTCGCGACATTGTGCTGCAGTTGCTGCTGCCGTTCGGCGCGGGCCAGCTGGCGCGGCCATGGATTACCGCGGTGACCGCACGGCATGCGGCATTACTCAAGGTCGTCGATCGCGGGTCCATTCTGCTAGTCGTCTACACCGCTTTCTCGATGGGCGTTGTCCAAGGCATTTGGGTACGCGTCGACGCGTGGCGGTTGGTCTTGGTGGCCGTTGTCGCCGCGTTGCTGCTGGCGGTGGTGCTGATCTGGACCACGGTGATCGGCCGGTTGGCCCGACTTGACCGCGGCGACGCGATCGTCCTGCTCTTCTGCGGTTCCAAAAAGAGCCTGGCGTCGGGCCTGCCGATGGCGTTGGTGCTCTTCCCCGCCGCTACGGTCGGGCTGACCATGCTGCCGCTGATGATCTTTCACCAGATCCAATTGGTCGTCTGCGCGGTGCTCGCGAGCAGACTCGCGCGAGACGGTGGCGGGAACGCCTCGGCGCCCACGGGGGTCGGGGAGGAGCCCTAGTTTCGGCTGACGTCGATCGGGTGGGTAGCAAGCAGCGACAGCGGCAGCGGCTGCCGGCGCAGCACTTGGCCCCACAAGTCCGCTCTCGGCCCGGCCAGAACATCAGAAGGCAACGCCGACAACACGATCCAGTCGTCGCGTTCAATCTCGCCTTCGAGCTGACCAACGGTCCAGCCGGAGTACCCCGCGAAGATTCGCACCCCTTCCACCAGCGGTGCGATCAGTTCGGGCTCAGCGTCCAAATCGACCATCACCATCCGGCCGGCCACATGCCGCAGACCCGGCACGCCGTTCGGGTCGGCGCCGACCCTTAGCGCCGCCAGGCACAAGGCCGCATCGCGCTTCACCGGTCCACCGACGAACATCGTCTTTGGCTTAGCCACCAGTTTGGCCCACTGCGGCAACACGTTGTAGACAGCGGTCTCGCTGGATCGGTTGAGGACCACGCCCAGCGTGCCCCCGTCGTTGTGCTCGACGATGTAGATCACGCTGCGGCGAAACGTCGGTTCGAGAAGATCGGTGTTAGCCAGCAACAAGGTCCCCGCCCGCACCCGCTGCGCGGCGGGTGCGACGGAGTCTTCGGGATCTTCGGACTGCGCCACCGAACCATCATCGCACCCTTGGCAGAATCACCCGGGGCAAATGAGCGCGGGCCACGGATATTTGTACTGTTGGTGGGGCGCCAGTTTTTTACCGTGGGGGCGGCGCCCGCCTCGCTTACCCCTAATCCTGAAAGTCGGTTCTGTGATTCAAACCCGGACGCAGTCGCGCGCAGCCGGTGAGATGTGGCGGTCGGTGCGCGATTTGCCCGATTTCTGGCGACTGCTGCAGGTGCGGATGGCGAGTCAGTTCGGTGACGGGCTTTTCCAGGCGACGCTTGCCGGAGCACTGCTGTTCAACCCGGACCGCGCCGCGGATCCCATGGCGATCGCGCGCGCGTTCACGGTGCTGTTCTTGCCCTACTCGCTGCTGGGCCCGTTCGCCGGGGCACTGATGGATCGCTGGGACCGGAAGTGGGTGCTGGTCGGCGCGAACCTAACCCGCCTCGCGCTGATCGCCGGGATCGGCACGATCCTGGCGCTCCGCGCGGGGGAGATGCCGCTGCTGCTTGGCGCGCTATTCGCCAACGGTTTTTCACGATTCGTGTCGTCCGGCCTGTCGGCGTCGCTGCCCCATGTGGTGCCGCGCGAAGAGGTAGTGACGATGAACTCGGTGGCCACCGCGGCGGGCGCGGTAGCGGCCTTCGTCGGCGCCAATTTCATGCTGCTACCCCGCTGGTTCGTCGGCCCCGGCGATCAGGGCGCCTCCGTAATTGTTTTCTTGACCGTGATCCCGATACTGATTGCGTTGCTGCTGTCGTTACGGTTCGGCCCCCGCGTACTCGGCCCCGACGACACCCAGCGCGCGATCCACGGCTCCGTTGTTTACGCGGTGATCAGCGGCTGGCTGCACGGCGCGCGTACGGTCGTGCGCTACCCGACGGTCGCGGCCACGCTGTCCGCATTGGCCGCGCACCGGATGGTGGTGGGCATCAACTCACTGCTGATGTTGGTGCTCGCGCATCACACGAAAAACACTGCCGTCGGCGGCTTGGGTGTCGCGCTGCTGTTCTTCGGCGCGTCCGGACTCGGGTCCTTCCTGGCCACCGTGCTGACCCCGCCCACGGTGCGGCGCTGGGGACGCTACGCCGCAGCGAACGGTGCATTGGCGGCCGCCGCGCTCATCCAGGTCGCCGCGGCCGGGCTGCTGCTACCGGTCATGGTGGCGTGCAGCTTCTTCCTGGGCGTGACCGGGCAGATGATCAAGCTGTGCGCCGATTCCGCGATGCAGATTGACGTCGACGACGCTCTACGCGGACACGTGTTCGCGGTACAGGACGCACTTTTCTGGGTGGCATTTATCGTCTCGATCACGATCACCGCGACGTTGATTCCCGAGGACGGGCACGCACCCACGTTCGTGCTGGTGGGGTCACTGTTATATCTACTCGGGCTCGTCGTGCACAGCGTCATCGGCCGTCGCGGTCAGCCAGCGAAAAGTCGCTAGAGTACAACGGGTGATTTCCCCTCGGAGGCAATGATGGCTGGTCCCGGGCCGATCGTCGCCGACTTGCGTGCCGAAAGCGACGACCTCGACGCGCTCGTCGCGGCGCTATCCGCGGACGGCTGGGCCGATCCGACGCCCGCGCCGGGCTGGACTATCGCACACCAGATCGCCCACCTGTTGTGGACAGACCGGGTTGCGCTGACCGCGGTGACCGACGAAGCGGCGTTCGCTGAAGTGCTTTCCGGCGCGGCAGCCGATCCGGCCGGCTTCGTCGACGCCGGTGCCGAGGAATTGGCGACCACGCCACCGGCCGCCATGCTTGCCGACTGGCGGGCCACCCGCGGACGGTTGCATGAGGCGCTGCTGACCGTCGCCGATGGCCGGAAATTACCGTGGTTCGGGCCGGCAATGAGCGCGCCATCGATGGCTACCGCGCGGTTGATGGAGACCTGGGCGCACGGCCTTGATGTCGCCGACGCCCTCGGTGTCAAACGGCCCGTCACGGACCGACTGCGGTCGATCGCACACATCGGGGTACGCACCCGCGATTACGCGTTCGTCATCAACGATCTGACTCCTCCGAGCGAGCCGTTCCTGATCGAGTTGCGCGGACCAGGCGGCGATACCTGGTCCTGGGGTCCGCCGGATGCCGCCCAGCGCGTGACTGGTTCCGCCGAGGACTTCTGCTTTCTGGTGACTCAGCGGCGCGCGCGCAGCACCCTGGACATCACCGCGGTCGGCGCCGACGCGCGGCGCTGGTTGGCGATCGCGCAAGCCTTCGCGGGGCCGGCCGGTCCCGGGCGATGAGCGCGCGTAGCGCGCGAAGAGAGCCGGGGCCCATCCGCTGGAGTCGCGGGTCGATGAGTCGTTAGTCCGAGTCCGTGCGGTCGCCGCCAACGACGACACGCACGCGCGTCACGGCCTTATCGGATTCGCTACCGGTGCCCCGGGCGAGCATGCCCGCCGGCGACATCGGCATCGGGCTGCCGCCCATTCCCGTGGACGCTGTGGGACCACGTACTTCGGCGGCGTTGAGCACGCCGGCGCGCAGGCTACCTGGTCTGCCACCGGCCTCTGGCTCGAAACTGCTGGTGGGGCGGGTGTAGCTGGTAAGTCCGGCGCCCGGGAAACCACCGAGCCCACCGGCGCCACCCGCCGACGCGGCGCCGAGGCCTCCCGCTGCGCCCCCGCCGGCCAGCACGGGTTCGGCGACGGCCCCAGCCTCAGCAGCGGCATTCGAAGCCCCGCCCGACTGAAGTAGGCCGCTCATCGAGGACATCAGCCCCTGCGGCATGCTCGTCAAACCCTGAATCCCTTGCATCGGCGCCGAGACCAGCTGTTGCAGGGGTTGCGTCAAGCCTGAAATCAGCTGCATCGGTTGCTGTAGTAGCGAACTGGCCTGGCCCGCGGCGTCTGCCGGCGCAGCAGCGGTCTGCCCCGCCGCCTGGCCGGTCTGACCCGTCAATTGCGCGACGTCGTTCATCCCACTCTGTCCCGCGGCTTGCGCCAAGGCCTCGCCGGCTGCTGCCGGTGCCGCCGGTGAGGCGCCCATCGGGGCCGCGGGTGGCGGCAGGGCCAACGCCGCGCTCAGCGTGCTCAGCACACTGGCGTACGCCCAGCCCGCACTCGAATTGTGCGGCCAGTGTTCGCCGTAGTATTCGACGTCACGTTCGATGATCGCCGGCGTATGGATGCCCATGAAGTTGGTGGCGTTCAGCACCTGCGCTTCGGCGCGATTGGTGATGGACACCAACGAGGGAATTACCGCCGAAGCAGCCAGGGTAAAGGCCTCCACGGCGGCCTGCGTCACCGCGATCTTGTGCGCCGTCCAACCCACCAGCGTCTGCAATCCGAGGTTGAGTCCGTTGCTGGCCACCATCGAGGCAAGCGCGCCGAAACCCTGCCACTGGGCTGCGGTGGCAAACGCATTGACCGTGGACAGGCCTATTGAAAGTTCCTTGTTCGCGGTCTCGGTGACCCATACGACGGTGTTGGCGATCACCGATGCTGGGTTGCCCGCCTCGAAAATCAGGGCGACCCCCTCGGGGGGCCCGGTCCACCTAGGGTCCGGCACGCCGCAGCCTCAAGACGGAATCGCGGAGAGGGCCGCGCTGATCATTTCGGAGGCTGTGCTGGTGGTAGAGGCCAGGCTCTGGGCACCCGAAAAGGCGGTCCGCTCTCCCACGTGCTGGTTCGCCATGGCGATGTAGGCAGCTCCGGCGGCGTTCAGCGCGGCCGCAAACTGCGCGGAGTCCTCGTCCGGCGCCATCGGTATCACCCCGGTGAGCGCGGCAGCTCCGGCCCCGGTGGTGGCCGCCATCTCCTGGCTGATCCCAGCCTCAGCCGCCGCCGACATGTCGACCGCATCCGGAGCCATACTGAATAGCCCGGCCATATTTTTGCCCTCCCACTTTTTGACTACCCTACGCGGCAGAATTCCCCTCGCACCGGTCTCCGGACAAGTTGTGTAATAACTCCACGGAGGCGTCCGATTCTAAATTGGGCAGCGCCCGCTGTCGACTCACCCCCCTGCTCGACTGAGATCAAGTTAGTTACCGCCGACACGCGCGGGGCGTGTCTGGGCATACCGAATACGGTATGCGGGTGTCCCGTGGAGGGTGGGTACTGCAGGGCGGTACCGCGTCGTTGCTCGCCGAAGCGTATCAACGCACCCCAGGCGGTTACGTTGCTTTCCTGGACGAGAGCTTCGAGCTGGAGGGTGATCGCAAGACCTTCTATCTGATGTCTGCGGTGGTCACCCACCGCGACCAAATCGAGCCGCTCCGCGACGGTCTCAGAAGCCTCGTCGGAGGCACCTTTTGGCACACAACACAGAGCTTGCTCACCGACGACGGGCGGCAGCGGGCCATAGAGATCGCGGAGTACCTCGGCGACGAGAATGGCAACGAGGTCTGCATCGTGTCATGCAAGATGCCGATCGGGAACGAGGGAGGGGATGCGGCTCGCCAGGGCTGCTTTCGGCAGGTAGCCGAGAATCTCTGCAGCGGGACTCACCCATTGGAAGGCCCGGTGCACCTGATGGTATTGGAGCAGCGGGAGACACAGCACGAGCGCAGCTACGACACCAAAATCGTTAGGGATCTCCGGTCCGCAGAAGTGATCTGCCGCCAGTGCCAACTCAAGCAGGCGTCTCCGCGTGACGAGCACCTGCTTTGGCTCCCCGACCTGGTATCTTCCGCTGTCCGGCGGAGCATTACTCACAAGGAGAGGGATATCCTGGACCCGATCGCGCACATTGTGCAGCTGCTGGAATGCCCCTAATGGGAGTCGATCAGCGTGTCCTTGACGGGGATCTTGGTTCCTGAGCGGCAGGCTGATCACCGAGCCGCCAGCCGGTGAGCACTGCTTTCGCCCCTGGAGCGATGGTTGACTCCTAGTTTTAGATCGTGCCCCGGCTGGTTGGTGAGGTCATCTGAAGCGCTCATGGGATGTCGTGCCGGTTCGAGCACTGATCCATTAGGTTGCCGCCGGGTGTCCTTGGGCTCGAACAGGATTCATCCATATTGATCAAAGGAGGCCAACGAATGCTGTTCGTCGGAGACGACTGGGCAGAAGACCATCACGACGTATATCTGATAAACGACACCGGCGACAGGCTGGCCGCTCGGCGACTACCCGAAGGCCTGGCCGGGATCGCACGGTTGCACGAGCTGATCGCCGAACATGCCGAAGACCCCGCCCAGGTTGTGGTCGGCATCGAAACCGACCGGGGCCTGTGGGTCGATGCTTTGACCGCCGCCGGATATCAGGTGTTCGCAGTTAACCCGCTGGCGGCGGCCCGCTACCGCGACCGCCACCACGTCTCGGGGGCCAAGTCCGATGCTTCTGACGCCAAGTTACTGGCTGATCTGGTGCGCACCGACCGGCACAACCACCGCCCGATCGCCGCCGATACTTCGGCAGTCGAGGCGGTCAAGGTGCTGGCCAGGGCCCACCAAAGCCTGATCTGGGCGCGCACCCGACACACCCACGCGCTGCGCTCGGCGCTGCGCGAGTACTACCCCGCAGCACTCGAGGCGTTCGACGATCTGGCCGACCGTGACGCGTTAGCCATCCTGGGCCGCGCCCCGACTCCCGCCGACGCTGGGCGCCTGAGCCTGGCCAAGATCAGGTCAGCGCTCAAAGCCGCTGGGCGACAACGTAATCTCGACACCCGAGCACTGCAGATTCAGGGAATGCTGCGCACCGAGCAGCTTGCCGCGCCCGCTGCCATCACTGCCGCGTTCGGGGCGACCACCCGGGCCACGGTCGGCATCATTGCCGAGCTCAACCACCAGATCAGCGAGCTCGAAGCCGAACTCGCGACACATTTTGAGACACACCCGGACGCCGACATCTACCTCTCCCTGCCAGGACTCGGTGTCATCCTCGGCGCCCGGGTGCTCGGTGAATTCGGGGACGACCCGAATCGCTACACCACCGCCAAGTGTCGCAAAAACTACGCCGGAACATCACCCTTGACCATCGCGTCGGGCAAGAAACACGCCGTGCTGGCCCGCCACATCCGCAACCGCCGCCTCTACGACGCCATCGACCAATGGGCCTTCTGCGCCCTGACCAACAGCGCCGGCGCTCGCACCTTCTACGACCAACACCGCGCCGCCGGCGACCTGCACCACCAAGCACTGCGCGCCCTCGGCAACCGACTCGTCGGCATCCTGCACGGCTGCCTACGCCACCACACCGACTACGACGAACACAAAGCCTGGGCACACCGACAACCCGCCGCGGCTTGACACCTTACGTACCTGGGATGTCTAGAAAGAGCAACCCCGGCGCGCCGTAGCCATCAACCGGGGTCAGACAGGTCGTGGGGCCGAAACCGCAGAACCCGTACCTTGCTCGCTTCCGAGTATGCCACCCGCGAGGCGGCATGTCGAGTGAGTGCCTTCATGTGGGGCCACTCGCACCATCCGCGAAACTAACATTCAAACTGGCCCACTACCCCTATTCCGGGGCTCCTACCAGCACTCCTTCGATGACCCCGTCGGTTGTGACCATCAGGCCGCGCCCCGGGGGTAGTTGCTGCGCCCCTATCCTGCCGAACACCTTGACCCCCGCCGGATCGTTGTCCATGAACAGCGTCGGCGCCCGCGAACTGGTCATCTTTTGCAGGAATGGGTTCGTCACCGAAACCCCAGCCCAGTTGCCCGGTAGGCGCGAGACAATGACGTGCAGGCCGATCTCGCGGCTGCGTTCGAGCAGTCCCCACAGTGGCGCGGTTGCGGCCTGCTTGCCGATCACACCGTGCGGCCGCAACTCCTGCTCATCGTCGATCAGCAGAAAATGGCGTGGACCCTCCCATGCGCTGCGGTTCAGCAACTCTTCCTGGCTCAGGCCTGAGGGAGGAAGGCGACCGCGCATGCTCTCCGCCAATCCTGCGATCACCTCGTCGATGTCGTCGGCCGTATATGCGTAGGCGCGCACATGCGGTCCTTGAATCTTCCCGATCAGCGATGTCTTGGGGTCGATGATGGTGATCTGAGCCTGTTCCGGGGTAAGCCTGCCGGTGATCGCCTGCCCGATTGCTGCGAGGGTCGTTGTCTTACCGCACGACTGGCGCCCCAGCACGAGCATGTTAGGAACCGTTCGGGTCGCCAGAATCGCCGGCTGCAGAGCGCTTTCGCTGATCCCGAACGGAATGTTCAACGGGTCGGCCGCCCCGGCGGTCTGCGCGAACGCTGCGACAATCTGGCTGAGCTGGATCCGGTCGGGCAGTCGTGCCAACTTCTCCAGCCTGCCGGCACCCGTCACGTCGGCGATGACCGATCCCATTTCGCGCGGGGGCACCCGTTCGCCGGTGGGCCCGGTGATCTCCGGCACCCCGATGAGCAACTCGTGGCCTTCCCGGGTGACTCCGAAGCCGGGCCGGTCCAGCGTGTTGCGGGCGGCCTTCCTGCGCTCGAAACCGTCGCCCATCTGAGTTTCGTCAGGATTGCTCAGCCGCAGTTGGATCCGCGCGTTGGACACATTGACCAGGTGTTGCTTCTGTCCCACCAGCCACGCCGTGGCGGTAGTCATGACATGGACCCCGTAGGACAGGCCTTGGCGGGCGACCGCGATTAGCCGGTCTCCCGATGCCGCGGCCTTGTCGTAAAGGTCGCTGAAGTTGTCCACGACGAGGAAGACATCGCCGAACTTGTCGTCCGGATCGGTGCCGCCGTCGCCGTCCGTGCCGAACCGGCGTTCCCGGAATTCAGAGATGTCGATTTGGTACTGCTTGAAGGACGCCTCGCGGGCCAGGATCAATCCCTCGATCGACGCGAGGGTCCGCGACACTCCCTCGCTGTCTGTTTGGCTGACGACAGATGCCACGTGCGGCAACTCCTCAACTGGGTACAGCGACGCACCGATGCAGAAGAAGGTCACCCGATCGGGCCGATACATCAACGCGGCCGAGGCCATCAGGGTCATCAACGTTGTCGACTTTCCTCGTTGTGCGGTGGCGACCACCATGATGTTGTCCATCTCGGCGTCGATCGCGTGCACGCGTTGGGCATGCTCCTCGGGGATGTCCACAATTCCCACCGGAAACACCAGGCCCGGGTTCTGCCCGTAGTCGACGTGCCATGGCTTGCCGCGCCAGCGGGCGACCAGCGCATCGACGGCCTCGCTGACTTCCAGTGGCGGGAGCCAGATCTGGTGCGGTGGGCGCGCAGGGTGAGACAGCAGTGACTCT
>Ga0224557_1002169_pt1 | contig 17237 bp, 19 predicted proteins | sample 714S31014metaG_FD_180677 | JGI IMG/M metagenome (GOLD analysis project Ga0224557, IMG submission 180677) | Peat soil microbial communities from Stordalen Mire, Sweden - 717 S3 10-14 | ecosystem: Environmental > Terrestrial > Soil > Wetlands > Peat | place: Sweden: Norrbotten County, Stordalen...
GTACGCGACCGCCAGCACGAACCCTGAGAGCTCGTCAACGGCGTAGAGCGTCTTTTCCATGTCGCTATCGCGCGAAACACCGAGGAAATCAGCGTGCGACGCGACTGCCCGGATCAGCTCCTCTGGATAGCCGAGCCGTCGCAGTTCAACGAGAGCTGTACGCGGATGCCCGGCCACGGGATCATCGACGTCCGGATGGCGCTCGTAGTCCAGGTCGTGCAGCAGGCCGGTCAGGCCCCAGAGCTCGACATCGCCGCCGAAGCGGGGTGCGTACCTGCGCATGGCTGCTTCAACCGCGAGCATATGACGGCGCAGCGAATCGCTCTGCGTCCACCCGCAGACGAGCTCCCAAGCGTCCGCGCGTGAGAGCTCGGCACCGGGGGTGTGAGAGGTATCACTCGACATGCCGTTACCTTAACCGAGCGCATGGAAAAGTTCGTCATCGAAGGGGGAGTACCGCTCTCCGGAACCGTGGTCCCGGCCGGCAACAAGAACGGCGCCCTGCCGATCCTGGCCGCCTGCCTGCTCACGGATGAGGCGGTGACCCTCCACAACGTTCCGCGAATCAGCGATGTCGACGCCATGATCGGGCTGCTGGCGTCGCTGGGCGCCGAGGTGACCTGGAGCGCTGCCGGCGAGCTTGTGGTCAACGCCGGCAGCGTCGACCACACCGACGTCGACCAGCAGTTGGGCGAGCGAATCCGTGCCTCGTTCCTCTTGGCGGGTCCGCTGCTCGCGCGGTTCGGACGTGCGGTGATGCCGCCACCCGGCGGCGACGTGATCGGGCGCAGGCGCCTTGACCCCCACCTCGATGCCTTCCGCGCGCTCGGTGCGACCGTCGCTCATGGGCGCAACATCGAGATCACCGCCCCCGCACAGGGCTTGCAGCCGTGCGACTTCCTGATGGACGAGCCGTCGGTGATGGCGACCGAGAACGCTCTGCTTGCCGCCGTGCTCACCAGGGGCACAACCGTGATTCGAAACGCCGCATCCGAGCCGCACGTCCAGGATCTGGCGCGGATGCTGGTGGCCATGGGTGCGGAGATCGGCGGAACCGGATCGAACGTGATGACGGTTCAGGGTGTCGATCGTCTGCACGGCTGCGAGCACACGATCGCGCCGGACCACATCGAGATCGGATCTTTTATGGCGCTCGCCGGCGTCACCGGTGGTGAGCTGGTGGTGAAGGACACCGTGCCCGCGGATCTGCGCATGATCCGGCTCGTCTTCGAGCGCCTCGGTCTGCGCAGCGAGCTCGTCGGCAACGACGTGATCGTGCCCGGTGGGCAGACGCTCGAAGTTCGCAACGACGCAGGCGGTTACACGCCGAAGATCCAGGATGGGCCCTGGCCCGCGTTCCCCGCCGACCTGACGAGCGTGGCGCTCGCGCTCGCGACACAGGCTGCGGGTTCGGTGATCGTGCACGAGTGGATGTTCGAGAGCCGGCTGGTCTTCACCGACAAGCTGCAGTTGATGGGGGCGGCGATCACGATCTGTGACCCGCACCGCGCGATCGTGGTGGGGCCGCGCAAGCTGCGCGGCCAGCGCGTCGAGTCACCGGACATTCGCGCCGGCATGGCGATGCTGATCGCCGCGTTCTGCGCCGAGGGTGTCACTGAGATCGGCAACGTGCGCCAGATCGACCGCGGATACGAGCGCATCGACGAGCGTCTGCGCACGCTCGGGGCGCGCATTGAGCGCGTCGAAGACACCACTGTCCGCCTCTAGAAGTCACCGCAGCCCGCGTCCAGCACTAAGTCTGATTCCCTAAGACACGATGGCTGACCGAATTCCGAGTGGCACGCGCGATGTACTGCCCGACGAGATGCGCGAGCTCCGTGACCTCACGGAGAGGATGCGCGCCGTTTTCGACAGGGCCGGGTACGGCGAGGTCTACACGCCGGCGCTCGAGTACGAGCGGACATTCACGCGGGACGGTGCCGCTCCGAAGGGGTCGTACAGGCTGTTTGATGAAGCGGGAGAGGTTCTGGTGCTGCGCGCCGACATGACGGTGCCGATTGCCCGACTGGTCGGGAACCGCTACGCCAGCGCCGAACTGCCGCTGCGCTTCTGCTATTTCGCCCATGCCTATCGCAACGTGCGCCCAAAGCGTGGTCAGTCACGGGAGTTCCTGCAGGCCGGCGTGGAGCTGATCGGCGCGCCGGGAGCGCAAGGCACGGCCGAGGCGCTCACCGTGCTCTCCGATGCGCTTGAGGCGGCGGGGCTGCGGCGTTTTCGCATCGGCGTCGGGGATCAGGCGCTCTATCCGGCGCTGCTCGATCAGCTCGGCGTAGAGGCGGAGGCCCGCGAGCTGATCCTGACCGAGCTTGTCGCCGGTGACTTCGTGGGCGTCCAGCGGGAGGTTCACCGCCTCAATCTGCACGGTGCCGAGGCAGAGTTGCTGCTCACGGCTCCGCGGAGGCGCGGCGGCGCCGAGATCCTCAATGGGCTCACAGGACCACTCGCCCACGCGGGCATGGGCATGCGTGCACTGCTCGAACTGCTACCGGAACGGGTTGCCGAGCGCGTGATCTTCGACTTCGGCCTGGTGCGTGAGATCGGCTACTACACCGGGGCGGTCTTTGAGGTCTACGACCCCGCGCATGGCCTGCCGCTCGGCAGCGGCGGCCGCTACGACCATCTACTGGGTGGCTTTGGCCGAGATCTGCCGGCGGTCGGCTTCGGGCTCGAGGTTGAGCGTGTCCATGTGGCACTTGCGGCCGAGGAGCGCGAGCGTGGTTGAGTTCGACCAGAGCGCGCCGCTGCGCATCGCAGTACCGCGCGGCGCGCTGTTCACAGAGACGCTTGACCTGCTTGAGAGCGTCGGCCTAAACACGCGCGAGGTGCGTGAGAACGACCGCAAGCTGCTGTTCCGTGACGTCGGGATCATCACGATGCGCCCCTCGGACGTCCCGACCTACGTCGAGGCGGGCGCGGCTGACATCGGCATCACCGGTAAGGACGTACTCATGGAGCAGGCCGAGCGCGATGTCCACGAAATAGCCGATCTCGGCTACGGCCGCTGCACGATGATCGTCGCCTCGGAAGCAGGCACTGATTCGGTCGCAGACGCGCTCCGGCGCCTGGGTATCGTCAAGATCGCCACCAAGTATCCGAAGATCGCGACTCAGCACTTTCTCGCCACGGGCCGGCAGGCAGAGATCGTCGAGGTCAAGGGTTCGGTCGAGCTCGCGCCATTGGCCGGGCTCGCGGACGCGATTGTCGACCTGACCGCCACCGGCACCACGCTGCGGGAGAACAACCTCGTGATCCGCGAGCAGATCGTGGTCTGCACGGCTCGCCTGATCGCGAACCCGGTCGCAGACCGGCTCAAGGCGAGCGCCATCGACGCGCTGCTCTCTAAGATCGCGCAGACCGTTGAGAGCTGAAATCATCACACCGATCGGTGACGCCCACAGCGTCGCCGCTGATCTGCGCCGGCTCGTGCCGGGCGGCAACGTCGTTGGCTCAGCTGTCGCCGCGATCACTGGCGATGTGCGGGCCGGCGGCGATGAGGCGGTGCGGCACTACACCGAACTGCACGACACGCGCGGCGCCCCGGCGCCCGAGTTGCGCGTGACCGCCGCAGAGCTTGAGGAGGCGCTGGCCGGCCTCGACCCGGCAGTTGTCGCAGGCATCGAGCTCGCCAATCAAAACGTGGGTCGCGTTGCCCGCGAGTCTCTGCGGGAACCGACGACCGTCGATTTCGGGACCCATCAGGTGATCGTCCGCGATGCGCCGGTCTGTCGTGCCGCCGTGTACGTGCCTGGCGGGCGCGCGCCGTACCCGAGCACCGTTGTGATGGGCGTCGCGACCGCCCGCGCCGCCGGTGTGGGGCAGATCGCGGTCTGCTCACCGCCCGGGGTCGATGGGACCGTCAACGCCGCGATCATCGCTGCCTGCGCGATCACCGGGGTCGATGAGGTCTACCGGATGGGCGGCGCCCAAGCGATCGCCGCGCTGGCATACGGAACCGAGACCGTGAAGCGGGTCGACGTGATCGTTGGCCCAGGCAACCTGTATGTGCAAGAGGCGAAGCGTCAGCTCTCAGACCGGGTCGGGATCGACTCGTTCGCCGGCCCCAGCGACATGTTGGTGATCGCCGACCCCGATGCCGACCTGGAGCCGTTGGCGCTCGACGTACTCGCACAGGCAGAGCACGGAGCCGGGGCGATCGTAGTGGTCGTTTCGACCGGAGCAGACCTGTTGAGCCGGCTCGCGGAACGTCTTCTGCAGACGCTGCCCGACACGGAAGCCGTCTGTCGCCTGATACTTGCGCCGTCGCTCGACTTCGCGCTCGAGCTGAGCGAGGCATTCGCGCCTGAGCACCTGGAGTTGCTCGGCCCGCTGGCCGAGCAACTGGCGCCGCGGGTGTACCACGCAGGCTGCCTGTTCGTCGGTACCGGCACGGCCTTCGGGGACTACATCGCCGGCTCGAACCACACGCTGCCCACCACCGGCGCTGCCCGCTTCGCGTCGGCACTGGGCCCGCAGCACTTCCGCCGCACCTTTACAGAGGTCCGGATCGCGAACCACGATCACCTGGCCCGCGCCGCCGCTCCGCTCGCCCGCGCGGAGGGGTTCGAACTGCACGCGCAGTCGATGGAGATCCGAATCGGGCAGAATCGAACGCCATGACCCGCAGCGCGACGATAGAACGTAAAACCGCCGAGACGGAAGTGAGCGTCACGCTGGCGCTCGACGGCAGTGGCGCCGGCTCGCGCAGCACCGGTGTCGGCTTTCTCGACCACATGCTTGACCTGCTGGCCCGGCATGGCCGCCTTGACCTCGATGTTGCCGCCACCGGTGACCTGCAGACGGGCGCTCACCACACGGTTGAGGATGTCGGTATCTGCATCGGTCAGGCGCTCGACCAGGCGCTCGGCGACCGCGCCCGCATCTTCCGCTACGGCAACGCCACGATCCCGATGGACGAGGCGCGCGCCAGCACCGCGATCGACATCTCGGGGCGCGGCCTGCTGGTGTTCGAGGCTGAGATGCCCGTTGGCGCGATCGGCAACTATGACCATGAGCTGACCGAGGAGTTCCTGCGCGCGCTTGCGACCAACGCCAAGCTGACGCTGCACGTACGCCTTGAGGCCGGCACCAACGTGCATCACGTGATCGAGGCAATCTTCAAGTCGCTCGCGCGGGCGCTGCGCGCCGCGACGACGGTCGATCCGACCGAGTCCGGGGTTCCCAGCACCAAGGGAACGTTGACGTGAGCGCGCACCTCCGGCCGACGATCGCGATCGTCGATTACGGCATGGGGAACCGCCGGTCTGTTGAGAAGGCGCTGATCCGGGTTGGTGCCGATGCCGTCGTCACCGCTGACCACAACGCGATCCGGGCTGCCGATGCCCTGATCCTGCCGGGGGTCGGAGCTTTCCCGAAGGGGATGTCAAATCTGCGCGAACGCGGGCTCGACGAGCTGCTGCGTGAGCGTGCCGCGTCCGGAACGCCGCTGCTGGGCATCTGCCTCGGCATGCAGCTGCTGTTCGACTCCTCGAGCGAACTGGGCACGCAGACGGCCGGCATCGGCCTGATCGGCGGTCACGTGCGGGCGATCGACTCCAGGGGGCTGCGGGTACCTCACATCGGCTGGAACGAGGTGCGCTTCGTACAGGAGTCGGCGCTGACTGCGGACCTACCCCAGAGCGGCTGCCCGTTCTACCACGTGCACTCTTACGTGGCCGACGCTGTCGACGCCAACGATCTGGTCGGCGTCACTGAGTACGGCGAGCGCTTCCCGACGATCGTCGCCAGGGCCAACGTCTACGGCACGCAGTTCCACCCTGAGAAGTCATCACGCCACGGCCTGCTGCTGCTGTCGGCATTCGCGCAGCTTGCGAGCCGCCGCGCCGGCACCGTCATGAACGTCTAGTGGCCCCGTCCGCGGACGGGGCCACCAGTGTCGGATTCCGAACATGATCCTGTACCCGGCGATCGACATCATCGACGGCAAGGCCGTGCGCCTCGCGCAGGGTGACTACGCCCAGCAGACCGACTACGACGCCGATCCGCTCGACGCGGCACGGCGCTGGGTGGACGCCGGTGCTCGTGCGCTCCACGTAGTCGACCTCGACGGCGCCCGTAGCGGCATTCCAGCAAACCTGCGCGCGATCGAGCGGATCGCGAGCACGCTCGAGGTTCCCGTCCAGGTCGGCGGCGGTCTGCGCACCGAGGCGGCGGTCGCCGATGTCATAACCGCCGGCGCGACCCGGGTCATCCTGGGAACCGCCGCCTTCCGTGACGTCGAGTTTCTGGATGCGGCGTTGGCTGTCCACGGTGACCGTGTGGTGGTGTCGGTTGATGCCCGCGGCGGCCTGCTGGCGGCAGCCGGGTGGATCGAGCAGACGCAGGTGCCTGTGGCCGATGCGATCATCCGCCTGAACCAGCGAGGCGTACGCCGGTTCGTGTACTCCAACATCGATCGCGACGGCATGCTGACCGGCCCTGATCTGGATGGCGCTCGTGCGGTCGCAGATGTCGTCCAAGGCACCTTCACCTATTCAGGCGGGATCGCCGAGCTTGCGGATCTGGAGGCGCTGGCAAAGCTGCGTCAGGTGAACCTCACTGGCGTGATCGTCGGCAAGGCGATCTATGAACGCAAGTTTGGGGTCGGCGAGGCGCAGGCGTTGCTGGACAGGCTCCGCTGATGCACTACAAGCGCGTGATTCCGTGCCTCGACGTTGACGGCGGCAGAGTGGTGAAGGGGACTGCCTTTGTCGACCTGCGCGACGCCGGCGATCCGATCGAGCTCGCGAGCCGTTACGACGCCGACGGCGCCGACGAGCTGGTCTTCCTGGACATCACCGCCACCTCGGACAAGCGTGGAACCGTGGTGGATCTAGCCCGGCGCACAGCCGACGATGTCTTTGTGCCGTTCACGATCGGCGGCGGCATCCGCTCTGTCGCCGACGCCCAGGCGGTGCTGGACGCCGGTGCCGACAAGGTCTCGCTGAGCTCGGCGCCGCTCGAGCGGCCCGAGTTGATCGACGAGCTCGCCGCGCAGTTTGGCGCGCAGTGCGTGGTGGTGTCGCTCGACGCGAAGCGCACGGCAGACGGCTCCTCGTGGGAGCCGTACCTGGCCGGAGGGCGGACGCCTACGGGCCGCGACGCGATCGAGTGGGCGCGCGAAGTCGTGGCGCGCGGAGCGGGGGAGATCCTGCTCAACAGCATCGACCGTGACGGCACCACAGCCGGCTACGACCTCGAGCTGACGGCTGCGGTTGCCGGCGCGGTCAGCGTCCCAGTGATCGCCTCAGGCGGAGCGGGGGAGCTCGAACACCTTGTAGAGGCGCTGCACGCGGGTGCCGACGCCGTACTCTGCGCGTCGATCTTTCACTATGGCCAGCACACAGTCGCCGAGGTCAAACGCTACCTCGCCGCGGCCGGCATTGCCGTGCGAGAGGTAGCGTAGGACCAAGACGGATCCGGGAAGACCGCGCTAAGCGGCTTCCTCTACGTACCCCAGCGCACTGCACGTATCGCAATACGCGGCTGGGGGAACGCGGGGCTCATAACAGCCCGGACGGCAGCAGGTGGACGACCGCTTGGGTCGGCCACGGCCGATGCGGGCAGCGGCAGCATCTTTGAGCTCTTCTCGCATGCGATCGAGCTGGGCTGCGTGCTCCGCGCAGAAGCGACGACCCTTGACGGCCGGCTCCTGACAGTGACTACCACTTCGACAGCGCATAGGCTTTGAAGGATATCATGTTCGCCCCGGTCCGCCCAACGCGAAATACGAGCAAATCGTGAGAAGTCTCGCACCGGCGCCGCGGGATCGCGTCGCGGCTCGTCGTCGAAGCCGCACGCCTCAGCTCAGCGGCCCACGCGATCGACCACTTCGTGATCGTCGCCGACCCCGGTTACCACGCGATCGGCATCTATGAGTCGGTCGGCTTCGAGCCGGTCGAGACCGTCTCCTCGCTGCAGCTCACTCCACCCAGCGCAGACGACTGAGCGGCGCCCAAAAAAATGCACCCAGAGCGACTCTGGGGCAGTTAATCGTCGACCACACGAATAACTCCCCCAGAGTTCAGCGAATACTCCTGGCTAGTGCGTCGGGACCAGCCCGTAGAGCGTGTAGTGGCCCATCAGGTACACGGCCTTGGGCGACGCCACAGTCGCGGTGTAGGCGCCGTCCGGGTAGTAGAAGACCGGCTTGCCGGTTGTGATGTCGTAGCCCCGCGTCAACGTGTGGCCGGACGGAAGGTCGTACACGCCGGAGAAGTACACGACGTTGTTCACGATCGATGCGGCGCCTGAGATCGAGTCCCCGAGGGCGGCGGTCCAGTCGACCTTGCCGGTCTGTGCGCTGACCGCGTACGCGGTGCCGGTGTACGAACCGAAGTAAATCGTCGGGCCGAGGCCAGGCGTGTCGTCAGCCGCCGCTGACGAGTAGACGTAGTCGCCGGTGCTGATCGACCAGCCGAGCGCGCCGGTCTTAGCGTCGAACGAGTACATGAAGCCGTTGGTGCTGCTGCCGATGTAGACACGGCCGAAGGCGACCGTCGGGCTGGCGTAGACGTGCCCACCGACGTTGGCTTCCCACACCTGCTTACCGGTCGTGGCATTGAGTGCGAGGACCTGGCCCGCGTAATTGCCGACGTATATGATCCCGTGGGAGAGCGTCACACCGCCCTTGACAGGCCCCTCGGTCGAGATCGACCAGATCTTCGCGCCGGTCAGCGCGCTGACGTCATACAGGTTGCCGTCGGCGTCGCCGAAGTACACGTTGTTGCGCCAGACGAGGGGTGACGTCTCACTACCTGCGGCGACCGCGTCGGCCCAGATGACCTTGCCGGTCTTCATCGAGAGCGCGACGAACTGGCCGTTGCCCGGCGAATCCTGCGTCTTGGAGAGGACCGGCACGAACAGGCGGTGGAGCTTGGGGTCCAAGGCCGGGGTGGCGGCTGACCAGATGCCGACGTGGACGCGCCAGTAGCGGTGGCCGGTGGTCGCGTTGACCTTGTTCACGGACGCGTGGTCGTCCATGAAGAAGAGCACGTTGCCGTCGATGTCCGGTGGGAACTCGAGCGGCGCGTTGCCGCTCAGCTTCCAAGCCGTCTTGAACGGTGGCTCGAGGTCGGAAGGACCGTCGAAGACGCGGGTGCGAGCGTCGTTCAGGCCGTAGATCGGCCACAGGAAGGTGTCGGCTGCCTTCTTGTTGGTGACCTTCACCACATTCGAGGCGCCCTTCTTGAACGCGACCCGCGAGTTGCTGACGGGTTTCTGCTTGGTGAGCTCGTGTACTGCCGCGGCTGCGACGACAATTGCCACCAGCGCAAGCGCGATGGCGGCAATCCAGGTACCACGGTTCTCTCTCGGCAGTCTCGGAAGACGCATGCGGGGCCTGAGGTTAGCCGTAGGGGAGGCGTAATCGCTAAGTAACACTAAACCCGGCCTAAGGATCGCTCGTAACGTGACCCTTCCCTCAGCATCAGAAGTTCGTGAGCGCGCCGCGTCGACGCCTGCGGTGGCGGCGTTGCTCGATGCGCTCGGGCGCGACCACCCGCAGCCCGTCTTTCTGGTCGGCGGCGCAGTCCGCGACCTGCTGCTGGGGCGTGAGCCGCTCGACCTCGACCTGGCCGTCGACGGTCCGCTCGGCGAGTTGACTCAGCGTCTCGACAAGACTCCTGAGATCCACGACCGTTTCGGTACCGCGACCGTCACCGTCAACGGGCAGCGGTACGACATCGCGCAGGCCCGCGCGGAGAGATATCCCAGCCCCGGAGCGCTACCCGAGGTCCGGCCGGCGCCGATCACCGAGGATCTGCGACGCCGCGACTTCACCGTGAACGCGATCGCGCTTGGGCTCACCGGCCCGCAGGCCGGTGAGTTGGTCACGGTCCACGGCGCCCTCGCCGACCTGGAGGGCCGCCGTATCGCGGTGCTCCATGACCGGAGCTTCACGGACGACCCGACACGGCTGCTGCGGATGGTCAGGTACGCGGCGCGGCTGCAGTTCGAGATCGCGCCACACACCCGCGAGCTGGCCGACGCCGCGGTCGCCGGCGGCGCGCTCGACACGGTCAGCGGTACACGTATCGGCAACGAACTGCGTCTGCTGGCCGCGGAGTCCGATCCGGTCGCGGCGCTGTCGGCGCTCGCCGAACTGGGTCTGGACGAGGCGATCGACGTGGCGTTCTCGTTCAACCAAGAGCGGCAGGCCACGGCTCGGGAAGCGCTGCAGGAGTTGCCGGCGGACGGGCGGCCAGAGCTGCTGGTGCTGAGCGTCGCGCTGCTCGGTGTCGAGCGGGAGTCAGCCGCCGTGCTGCTCGAGCGTTTGGAGTTCACCGCAGCGGACGCCGGCCCCATCATCGATGCCGCCACCCGCGCGGCGAGCGTGACGCAGGCGCTCGCCATGGCGCAGACGGGGTCAGCGATCGCTCACGCGGTGGGCAATGCCGGCGTGACCACGGTCGCACTCGCGGCAGCGTTAGGGCGGTCGCGAGGACCCCAGCGGTGGCTCAACGATCTGCGCCATCGCAGGCTTCGGATCACTGGCGACGACCTGATCGAAGCCGGCATCCCTGAGGGACCGCAGCTCGGTCAACGGCTGGCGGCTGCGCGCGACGCGATGTGGGACGGCGTTGCATCGGACCGCGAGAGCCAACTCGCGGTTGCCCTCGAGACTGCTCGGTAGCCTGGCTGTGTGGTGACGGCGCCGTTCTACGAGCTCGAGGGACAGATCGCCGTCGATCTGCCCGGCGCGCGCGCGGTATTCACGACCGCCTCCTGGGGAGACGTGCGTGAGACGCAGCCCGAGATCGCCCGGCAGCTGGGAGTGGCGGTCGCCCGGCCGACGCAGGTCCATGGCGCGACCGTGATCCACACGGACGAGGCACCGCCCGGTGGTGGCCCGCTGCGAGAGGCCGACGGGGTCGCGACCGCGAGCCACGGCATCGCGCCAACCGTCATCTCGGCCGACTGCGTTCCGATCGTGATCGCTGGGGGCGGAGCCGTGGCGGCCGTGCACGCCGGCTGGAAGGGATTGCGGGACGGTGTGATCGGGGAGGCTGCGGCGATCGTTCGGTCGATTGGCTCGGGCTCAGATGAGGCGCCGCTGACCGCTGCCATCGGTCCCTGCGCGGGCGCCTGCTGCTACGAGGTCAGCGACGAGCTCCACCAGGCCTTTGCTGAGAAGGCACAGGCTTTTCGCAACGGCCAGAACCTCGACCTCAACGCGATCGCACGCCAGCAGCTCGCGGATGCGGGGGTCGGGACCATCCACGACCTCGGCCTCTGCACGATCTGCAGCGACCCTGAGCTGCTCTTTTCATACCGCCGAGACCACGGCGAGACCGGACGGCAAGGGGCGCTCATTTGGTTGACCTGATCAAAGGTCTCAGCGCGCAGACCGTCCGCGCCAACCTCGACCGGGTCCACGAACGCCTGCTCGCAGTTGGACGCAAGCCCGGGGAGGTGCAGATCCTCGCCGCCGTCAAGTACCTGCCTGAGGGCGAACTGGCAGCGCTGGCGGCGGGCGGGGTCACACTTGCCGGCGAGAACCGGGCGCAGGACCTGCTTCAGAAGGCGCCGGCCCATCCGGAGCTCACCTGGGACTTCATCGGCACGCTCCAGAGCCGCAAGGTTCCCCAGATCCTTCCGTATGTCCGTTACGTGCACTCGGTGGCAACCGATTCAGCGCTGGCGCAGCTCGGCAAACACGGCGACTCGCAGACACAGGTGCTGATCGAAGTGAACGTGGCGGGCGATCCGGACAAGGCCGGAGTCACCCCTGACGATCTGCCCGGGTTCATCGAGCGCTGTCCGGTTACCGTCGTCGGCTTGATGACGATGCCGCCGCTCGCGTCGAAGCCAGAGCAGAACCGCCGCCACTTCGCGGCGCTTCGTGAACTGGCCGCGAAACACGGGCTGCGCGAGTTGTCGATGGGCACCAGCCAGGACTACGAGGTCGCAGCGCAGGAAGGGGCGACTATCATCCGTCTTGGTTCGCTGCTCTACAGGCCGCACGCTTCCGACGCGGCATAATTCCAGTTGCACGTGAAAGTGCAGGGAAAACCTGCAATTGCGCGAACCTCCCACCGATATGGCATTTCGTGACACATGGCAGCGCACGCTCGTTTACTTCGGCCTAGCCGAGGACGCTGCCTATGAGGACGATCTCGAGCCCTACTCGGAGCCGGAGGTTCAGATGCAAGACAGCTACCGCGACAGGCCAACAGTCCGCCGGCTCGAACCGCGCACCCGCCGCGGTCGCCGTGACGAGTTCGACGACATCTTTGGCGACGAGTACGACGACCGTCGCACCACGGTGCTGCGTCCTGTGGCCACCGCGCCGCGTGGACGCGGCGGCAACGGCGACGTGCGCGTCCACTTGGTCGCGCCCAAGAACTTCAACGACGCCCAGGACGTGGCCGACAAGTTCAAGGATTCGATCCCGGTGATCCTCAACCTGCAGGGCGTGGACTCGGACCTCTCGAAGCGTTTGATCGATTTCGCCAGTGGGCTCACATATGCCCTCGACGGCGGCATGCAGCGCGTCGCCGACAAGACCTTTATGTTGACCCCGCAGAACGTCGAGGTTTCGGCGGAAGAGCGCGCGCGTCTCATCGAAAAGGGCTTCTTCAACCAGTCGTAACCCGTGGCTGCGCCCGGGGGCATGGTCACCGGACGCCCGCGAGTAGGCTTGCTGCGATGAAGATCGGACTGATCGGCGCCGGGAACATGGCACGCGCGATGGCGCGCGGCTGGGGTGATCCGGTGTTCGTTTCGGACGCCGGTTCTGGGCGCGCTCAGGCGCTGGTGGACGAACTCGGGGGGCAGGCGTTTACGTCCAACGTTGAGCTCGCGAAGAGCGTCGACGCAGTCGTGCTCTGCCACAAGCCGTATCACCTCCAGCCGGTCTCGCAGGAGATCGCCGGGCACGCCAAGGTCGTGATCTCGGTGCTGGGCGGGACCAGCACGGCAAAGCTGCAGAATGCCTATCGGGGCCTGCCGGTGTTCGCGCTGATGCCCAACACGCCGGTCGAAGTGCGGCAGGGCGTAGTGGTCTACGCGGAGCCCGGGCCAGAACAGACTCGCGACCCGGCAGTTGAGCAGCAGGTCCTCGACCTGTTCGCCCGCCTTGGCAGGGTCGTAACCGTCCCCGGGCGCCTGCTGAACGCCGCCACGGCGGTCACCGGCGTGGGCCCTGCGTATCAAGCATTGTTGGCCGAAGCCCAGGTGGACGCCGCTGTGCGGCACGGACTTCACGCGACGCTCGCCGGGGAGCTTGTGACTGCGACGATGACCGGCAGCGCCGCGCTGCTTGAGTCACGTGGCTACGACACGCTGGCGGTGAGACGTGAGGTGACCTCACCTGGCGGCTCGACCGCGCGCGGACTTGACGCACTGGAGCGGGCCGGGGTACGCAGCGCCTTTCAGGACGCGATCGACGCCGTTGTCTGGCCCAGCGGTCGGCCAAGCTGATGTTGCTCCAAGCCGCGATCAGCCGACTCAACGTCTCCAACTACGTCGGTGCGCTGTTCGAGGTCTACATCATCCTGATCCTGCTCTACGTGCTGATCAACCTGGTGCTCGGATTCGGTGCGCGCCCACCGTATTCGCGGGCATTCGATGTACTCATGGGCTTCCTGCGCGACGTATCTGAGCCCTTGCTACGTCTCTTCCGGCGCCTGCTTCCGTCCTTCGGCGGGATCGATTTGAGCCCGATGGTCGCGATCATCACGCTCTACATCCTGGACGATGTCATCACCCATCTGATCTCGGGCTGAGCGGTACCGCGATGCTGATCGAGAGCGGTACCACGCGTGCGCCTGTAAGGCGGGCGTCGATGGTGCGCGCAAGCGGTGTGCTCGTGTTCGTGGTCGGCCTTGACCAGCTCGCCAAGCACACGCTGGGTACCTGGATCCAGCCGGGGCAGACGCGCCACGTAATACCCGGGGTGACGCTCGTCTACGAGCGCAACACCGGGGTCTCGTTCAGCTTCCTGTCCGGTGATGGTGTGCTCGTGTACTTCGTGATCGGCGCGGCGCTGGCCGCACTGGTCGCGTATCTGTTGGCGCGGCCCGCGCATCCTATGATCTGGCTGCCGATCGGGATGCTGATCGGCGGTGCCGTGGGCAACCTGATCGATCGAATCGCCAACGGCTCGGTGATTGACTTCATCAAGCTGCCGCACTGGCCCGCGTTCAACTTCGCCGACATGTCGATCACGTTTGGCGTGATTCTGTTGGCATTGGTGATCGAGCGTGGGTCACGAAACGGCGCAGAAACCGAGGGCGAGCGGACAGATGCCTGAACCTGAATTTGACCAAATAGTCGACCGTGAATCGACGGGGCTGCGGCTCGACCAATACCTGGCGCAGCCGCTGGGTTCCCGTGCGCGCGCCGCCCGCCTGATTGGCGCCGGCCTCGTGACGGTGGACGGGCGCTCAGCCCTGAAGCGCCGTTCGGTGACAGGCGGGCAGCGGGTTGTGGTGCTTGCGGAGCCGGAACCCGATTGGGCGGTGGCTCAGTCCACGGACTCGGGGCCGTCCGCACTGTTCACGATCGTGTACGAGGTCGATCACCTGCTGGTGGTGGACAAGCCCGCTGGGGTGGTTGTCCATCCGGCCCGCGGTCACCAGACCGGCACACTCGCGCAGGCGCTCGCCGACCGCGCCGCCGGCGGGGACGACCCCTACCGCGCCGGCATCGTGCACCGCCTCGACCGGGACACCTCGGGACTGCTGGTGATTGCCAAAAGTGAACGCGCACACCGGGAACTGAAGGCGCTGCTGCAGGCGCGTGAGCTGCGACGCGAGTACCTGGCGTTGGTGGACGGGGTGCCGCCGGCGCACAGCGGCACGATCGACGCGCCGATCGGCCGCGACCGCTCTGACCGCGTCCTGCACTCGGTGGACAGCGCGACGCCGCGTGAAGCGCGCACCCACTTTGAGGCGGTCGAAACGTTCCCGCAGGCGACGCTGCTGCGAGTTGTGCTCGACACAGGGCGCACGCACCAGATCCGCGTGCACATGAAGGCGATCGAGCACCCTGTTACTGGTGATCGTGCCTACGGCGGCACGATGAGATACGGGCTCAAGCGCCAATTTTTGCATGCCGCGCGGCTGGCGTTCACGGACCCGATCAGCGGTGAGCCGGTCGATGTGAGCTCGCCGCTGCCCGAGGATCTTGACGCCGCGCTGACGCTCGCGCGCGCAGAGTCCGCATAGAAGCGAGCCTGACCGGCGCCAGTCTCCTACACTTCCTGGCGTTTCTATATCCGATCCTCCGCATCGGACCTGATCGCTCCCTGCTCCGGCAAAAAGCTGGAGTGGCGATCACAAAGGCCGGCGGAGAGTTTTGTTCAATTCATTCAAAGGGAGTAACAGTGGCTCAAGTCGGAATTCGCGAGCTGCTGGAGGCCGGCGTGCACTTCGGCCACCAGACTCGGCGTTGGAACCCCAAGATGCGGCGCTTCATCTACGGAGAGCGCGAGGGCATCTACATCATCGACCTCATACAGACCGACCAGCTGCTGCTGGAGGCCCAGAACTTTGCGGCCGACATCGCCCGTCGCGGCGGGTCTGTGATGTTCGTCGGCACCAAGAAGCAGGCGCGTGATGCCATCAAGGAGACGGCTGAGGCCGCCGGCATGCCTTACGTCAACAACCGTTGGCTGGGTGGCCTGCTGACCAACTTCCAGACGATCTCCAACCGCATCAAGCGCCTGCACGACCTAGAGCGTTACGAGACCGAGGGCCAGCTGCAGCTGCTGCCGACACGTGAGCGCATGGCGGCCCAGGCTGACCTGGCGAAGCTGCGCGCAAACCTCGGCGGCGTCAAGAACATGCAGCGTCAGCCCGACGCGGTGTTCGTGATCGACCTCAAGACGGAGGCGATCGCGGTCAAGGAGGCACAGCGCCTGCGGATCCCGATCATCGGCCTGGTCGACACGAACTGCGATCCCGAGGGCATCGACTTCGTGATCCCGGGCAACGACGACGCGATCCGTTCGTGCGCCGCCGTGACCCGCGCGATCGGCGATGTCGTGGCCGAGGCTCACGGTGCGTTCCGCGCCCAGGAAGAGGCCGCCCGGCTCGAGCGCGAGCGCAAGGAAGCTGAGGAGCGCGCCCGTCGCGAGGCCGAGGACAAGGCCCGTCGCGAGGCTGAGGAGAAGGCACGCGCCGAGGCTGCCGCCAAGGCCGAGGCTGAAGCCGCTGCCAAGGCTGAGGCAGACGCAGCAGCCAAGGCTCAGGCAGACGCGGCCGAGAAGGCTGCCGCCGAGGCCGCCGCTGCCGCGCAGGCAGCTGCGCCCGCACCGGCTGCACCTGCTCCCGCTGAGGCTGCACCGGTCGCCGTTGAGGCCGCACCTGCTCCCGCTGAGGCTGCGCCCGCTGGCGCAGCCGCTGAAGTGAGCGCCGCCCCTGAAGCCGCGCCCGCTGAGCAGCCCGTCGAGGCTGCCGCTATCCCCGCCGCTGAGGCGCAGGCCGCGCCGGTCGCCGAGGCCGAGGCCGCAGATCCCGCTGGGGCCGCCGACAGCGCGACGACCAACGAGGAGAAATAAATGAGCGGTATTTCCGCGCAGGACGTAAAGGCTCTACGCGACCGCACCGGTGCGGGCATGATGGCCTGCAAGAAGGCGCTGGAGGAGACCGCCGGCGACTTCGAGAAGGCCGCCGAGCACCTCCGCGCCCGCGGCCAGGCTCAGGCCGAGAAGCGTGCCGGCAACGAGGCCTCCGAAGGCACGATCCAGACGTACGTGCACTCGGCCAGGATCGGGGTGCTCGTGGAAGTCGATTGTGAGACCGACTTCGTCGCTCGTAACGACGACTTCGTCGCGTTCGCCAGGGACCTGGCGCTCCACATCGCCGCCGCCAACCCGATCGCGGTCACCGAGGAGGAGATTCCCGCTGAGGATCGCGAGACCGAGGTCCGGGTCGCGACTGAGAAGGCCGCGGATCGCCCTGAGAACGTGCGAGAGAAGATCGTGCAGGGGTCCGTTGACAAGTGGCTCGGCGAAGTCGTGCTGCTGCGCCAGAAGCACGTCAACGAGGAGAAGTACGGCGGCAGGACGATCGAAGAGCTGCGCGCGCAGCTCGCCTCAAATATGGGCGAGAACGTCGTCATCCGTCGCTTTGCCCGCTTCGCGATCGGCTCGTAGCGCCGCCGCGTGAGTACAGCTTCCGCAGACGCAGCACCTGCCTTCGGGCGGGTGCTGCTCAAGCTCTCCGGCGAGGCCCTGATGGGCGAGCTGGAGTACGGCGCCGACCCGGAGCGCG
>Ga0224557_1002173_pt1 | contig 17221 bp, 16 predicted proteins | sample 714S31014metaG_FD_180677 | JGI IMG/M metagenome (GOLD analysis project Ga0224557, IMG submission 180677) | Peat soil microbial communities from Stordalen Mire, Sweden - 717 S3 10-14 | ecosystem: Environmental > Terrestrial > Soil > Wetlands > Peat | place: Sweden: Norrbotten County, Stordalen...
CGTCTGGGAAGAGGGCGGTGGCAATTACGGCCTCTCACCCGGGTCCACCACATCAGGTCCGGGTTCGTCGTTGACAGGCTTCGCAGGTCTGGTCGAGGGCACCCTTGGCCCCCGTCAAGGTGCCCTGGCCATGTTGGGACTGGCCAGCCCCACCGGCTATCTCAATCTCGATCCGGCCGAGACATCGAGCGCCAGTCTCGTGGGCACCGGCACCGTGTCCGGCACTCCTGTCGACATGTACCAGATCTTCCAGACCCCCGGCCAAGGTGCTCAAGTGCCTGGCCTGACTGTCCAGGAGCAGCTTGCCGTGGCCGACGCCATGCAACTACTGGAAAAGCAGGGCTATACCGGATCGACGGTACGGGTATCAGTGGACGCCGCGGGCTTTATCCGAAGGACGCAGACAACCGACCACTTTGCCGACGGCACGACGATGACCAGCCAAGCTGTGTTCTCCAACTTCGGCTGCGCGGGAACCGTCCTGATGCCTGGTCAAACAGGTTCATCGGCACCTCCTGACGGATGCACCTCACCGGACAGCCCAACAGCAACCACCGGTCCCCCGGGCTCGGTGCCGCAGTCCACCGTGCCCAACTCGGGGAGTTCTACGACAGCTCCACCAACGACAGCTCCATCGACCACCAGCCCGTCAGACGCGACTTCGACGACGAGCCCTCCTCCTCAGTCGAGCACCACCTCGCTCCCGGCTGGACCCACGACCACGCCGACTACCTCAACCCTGCCAACGGGATCGTGAGCCACGACAGGTCAACGCTCCTGAGCTGAGTCTCATCCGGGGCCTTCCAGCGCGCTGGCCCAGCAGCGGAGACCTACGAATCGGTGAATTCGTCGGAGCGCTGATCGGATCTCACGACCGGATCGGGAGGCACTGCCGGCGGGAGTATTCCGGCAAGAATTGCCTTCCGGGCGCGTCCACCTGCCCGGACCGCCCGTTCGACCTCCTCGGAAGAGAGGTCAACGGACCCATAGGTCACCTGCTCGAGCATGGACGCGACCACGGCCATGTCTTCGAGGGCGGCATGGGCCTGATCGCCTCCCGGCTGGCTCGAGAGTTCGCGGACGTGCGCCATCGGGGTTCGCCACACGGGCCGGGCAACCCCCCGCCGCGTAAGTGCCCGGTCAATCGATCGCCATGTCGCCACCAGGCGATCGATGGGGGTCATCCGGCTCCGGCGCCGACGTGCCAATACCGCGGCCGCTATGGCGGCCAGAACGAGGAGGACGATGGCAAGCACGCCGTACATCCACCCGACGTGGCCCACCGGGGCTGCGGGGATGGCCGGTGGCGGAATCGTCGGGGTCGGGGTCGGGTTCGTCACTACCGGAATGGATACGGGCGGTTGTGTGGGTTGTCCTGTCGGATTGGGTTGCCCGAGTCCAGATGGGCCCAGGACGCCGGGTGGAGAGAGCTCGCCGGAGGGAAGCTGGGGCGTGGGCTCGAAGGACACCCACGTGTCTCCGATCAGTACCTGTGGCCATGCGTGGGCGTCGCTTCCCCGAACCACAGTCACACCATTGTCCGGTCGCCCGGGGGTGAATCCGACGGCAACCCGGGTAGGCAGACCCGACGCTCTCGCCAGCACGGCGAACGCACTCGCGAACTGCTCACACGACCCGGTGCGGGACTTGGTGAGGAAGGCCACGAGTGGGTCCATGCCGATGGGTTGTGCGGCGTTGATCTTGTAGTGAAACTCTCCCGAGCGGAAGTAGTCCGTCAGCGCTTCGGCCTTGTCGAGGGAGGACGGCTGCCCACCGGTAATGGTGACAGCGAGCGAGCGTACGACCGCGGGGATCGGTCCGAGTGCCGTATCCGTGCCGGGCGGGGTGGTAGACGGAGAGGTGTCGCTCACCGGAGACGGCACGACCGCGCTTACGGTGTAGCTGCTCTCCGCATGTAGGGGCACCGTGGCGACCACTCCTGAGGGCGTGACCAGGGGTGACGCGTTCCCGGACGCGGTCACCGTCATCGGTGGGGCCGGCAGGAGCCGCCCGCTGTACCCGGACAGGGTCACCCCGGAGGCGAATACGTGCGAAGTAGTCGACGGGAGAGTGCTCCTGGTCGGAACCGACCCATTCATCAGTGCGGTGGTCGCTGGGTCGGGCAGCCACTGATTGCCCATGTAGTTGGTCAGGGTGGCGACCTGCCAGTAGGTGGAGACCGGTGACTTGGCCCGGAAGAGCACGACGTTGGCGTCCCGACTCTCCACCCCGATGAGGTTGGTGGCGAGCGACAGGGCCGACGGGGCAACAGCCGGTACCTCGGGACCGCCGGGTGACACCACGTTCGACCCGGCAACGGCCGTCCATCCCGCCGTCAGTGCCGCGGCTGCGAGTGAAACACACGCGACCGCAGTCACCGCCCTCCGGCCATCGCTGAGTTCACCAGCGAAGAGGGCGAGACCACAGCCACCGAGAACAAGGCCGGCCCACGCGGCACATGGGGTGGGAAGGAGAATTGTCGACCACACCGCGACGATCACCGCCGGAACCAGGGAGAGCGCCGGCCAGCGGGTTCCGATTGACCGCGCGGCCACCGCGATGAGGCCGCCCACCAGAACACTGAGAAAGACGATTCCTGGCGTGTGGGCCAACGGCAGGTTGAAGGACACCAGGAGACCGCGGGCGGATTGGAGCGACGCGTGCAGGTCCCGGAGTGCGTGAGCATTCGGTAGTCCCGACCCGACGACGGCGTAGAATCCGGACCACAGCGCGCCCGCCGCCACCGCCACTACTCCGACAACCAAGCCAACCCGTGGCCGACGGGTCAGCGCGGCGACCACTACGATCCCGATCAGCGCGGTGGCGAGGGTCGCCGTGGTCACGCCGGTAGCCAGCCGGGCCACCGAGTACGCGGCCACGAGCGATGCCCCCAGCAGCCCGAGCTCCCGCGTCCAGTTGCGACTCATACGACGACGATTCGGGCCGCGCTGCCCACCGAGGTGACGTGACCACCGGCGTCAGCAATCGAGCCGGGATGCGGCGAGTGCTGTGCCAGCCGCTCGGCCCCGGTCCGAGTGGTGAGCACCACCGCGTCAGCTGGGATTGCCGGAGGACGTGTCGGTGCCCGTAGCACCAGCGGTTGCAGGCCGGCGAGCACCAACTGAGCATCGGCCCGTCCTTGTTCACTCGGTGGGAACGAGTAGGAACGACCAGCCAGCGTCGTCAGATGAACCGCTCGCGGCGATCGGGTCGTCTCTAGCACGCACCAGAGGGTGGCGGACACCAGTCGTTCGAACTCGATGCGCCGATGTACCCCCGCCCGATCGTCAAGAACGATGGACACCGTGGCGGTGCCTTCACCGTCGAACTGACGGACGAACCACGTCCCGTAGCGGACCTTGGCCGGCCAGTGCAGAAGGCTGAGCCGGTCACCGGCCATGTAGGGACGGAGTCCCTCGAGTTCGCCCAGCCCGTTGCCTGAACCCGAATCCAAGGTCGATGTCGATCCAACGACGGAGGCAGCAGTCCCGACAGCCGGGTGATTGAGTTGAAGCGGAACGGCGTGGACCACGGCGACGACGATCGGAGTCACGGGTCCCGGTGCGCCGACAAGTCCGAGTGGATCGTGGGCCCAGCACTGCTGTGGACGGAGCGTGAAGACACCACGCCGACCGGTGGGTACCGACAGGAGGCACGACTCCGTCCTTCCCGGTGCCGGATACGCAAGCACCTGAAGGGACGACAGCGACGGGGCCACCCACCGAATTCGGGTGTCAGGGACGGGATCGGTCTCGTTGGCACGCCATCCGTCTTCGACGCTCGGAAGACCAATTGACGAAGTGGCGGCACCGGCAGTCGCCCGGTTAGTTATCGAGAGCTTGACCTGGGACAGCGTGCCGGCTTCCACTGCCCCCGGTTCGACGTGGGCGTGAAGCACAAGGGATGCGTTCGCACGACCTGCACGGCGGTAGGCCAGCCAGGGGCTCACGGCCAAAGGAACGCCGATGACGACGGCGAGGGGTGCGAGTTCGGGAGTCCCGGTCACGATGGCTGTGACCACCACGAAGACGAAAGTCCCGAGGGTCAGGATTCCTCGGATCGTGGGTCGCAGCTCCCAGACCCTCATCGGTCTATCAATCGCCTCGGAGCGGGACAGGAATGGACGCCGCAACCTCGGCCACCAGCGCCTCGCCTTCCCCGCCAGTCACCTCCACTCCCGGGTGGAGGAGGAGTCGATGGGCGAGCGACGGGACGGCGGCCTCCTGCACATCGTCCGGCGTCACGAAGCTTCGACCGGACGCCACCGCCAGGGCGGAGGACACCCGGATCAGGGCCAGCGCGGCTCTCGGCGAGGCACCGACGGCTACCAGAGGATGAGCCCGAGTGGACTCGACGAGGTCGAGGATGTAGCTCCGCACAGGCGGAGCAACGTGAACGGTAGTCACCGCTTCCATCAGGTCCCGGAACTCATCCGGCGTCACTGAAGGACGGACATGGCGCACCGTGTCGGCAGGATCGGGTCCCGCCAACATGGCGTCCATCTGGGGCCGACTCGGGTAGCCGAGCATCAGCCGGACCAGGAACCGGTCCCGCTGACCGTGGGGGAGCGGCGACGTGCCGGTAGCGTCGAACGGATTCTGAGTGGCAAGGACAAAGAACGGCACCGGCAAAGCACGGGTGACGGCATCCACGCTCACCTGGTGCTCCTCCATGGCTTCGAGGAGAGCGGACTGGGATCTGGGCGACGCCCGATTGAGCTCGTCGGCCATGAGCACATTGGTGAAGACGGGTCCGGGTCGGAAGGCCGGTTCGGTCCCGTCAGGCCCGAGCACGGTAGCGCCCACCACGTCGGCCGGCAGGAGGTCAGCCGTGCACTGGAGTCGGTGGAATCCGAGTCCCAACGCCCCGGCCAGGGCCTTGGCCAGGGTGGTCTTGCCCAGTCCGGGATGGTCCTCGACCAGGAGGTGACCGCCTGCAGCTACACACGCTACGGCCAACCGGATCGTGCCCGGTGTGGTGGCGACCACCGCCGCGACCGAGGACTCCAGGGCAACGAACGTGGCGGTGGCCTGGTTGTCCGTCGATGGATCAGGTGCGTGGCTCTCCAATTTGGTCACCGTGAGCTCCTGATGTCGTCGAGATCCTTGGGTAGTGGCCTGGCTTCGTGGTCGGGCGAGTCCCACTCATCCATCCGCTGCTCCGCTCGAGCGTCCAGCCTACGGGCTTCCGGCCCCCGAATGGGATCTGGATCCGCCCCCTGGGCCCCCTTCCTCCACCGAGGCCGACCTGAGAGACTGTCGGCATGGCCCGCTCGAGGTTCCGATCGGTTCGCTACGACCTCGCCGCCTCCCTCGAGGTGGCCAGAATGGCCGGCTCCGCGGGCGGCTCCATCGCACCTGATCTGCTGGCGCCCGCCCTGGGGTACAGCGGAACCAACAACGGCGCCTACTTGAGTCGAGTGGCCAGCGCCCGCCTGTTCGGTGTCGTCACCGGTCGAGGCGCCCGCCTCGAGCTGACCGAACGCGGCCGCCAGATCCTGGCCGGGGTGGAGCCTGAATCGTCGCTTGCCCGTCGAGAGGCGTTTCTGGCCGTTCCCCTCTTTCGGGCCGTCGCCGATGCGGCGGAATCGAGCGAAGGGTACCTTCCCGACGATCTCGCCCGCTGGCTCGTCGACGAGTTCGGGGAGGTGGAGGAAAAGGCCCGATCGGCAGCAGACCAGCTTGTGGCGTCTGCCGGTCAAGCTGGGCTGATTCTGCGCAGTGAGATGGGGAAACTCCAGCTCACGACGTCGGTTACCAATTTTACTCCTGTGGATAACAGCGCTTCCCTGATCCAGGTTCCTCAGTTAAGGTGGCGGAGGGGCAAACGTTCATCGACAGGAGGAACGGTCGCCATGGGGGAAGACGGACTCTGGCTCGACGAGGAATCCGATCGTGGTTCCAAGCAGCCCCGGTCGTGGCGCCGTGCCGGGATTGCGGGGGCCGCCGCCCTCATCTTGGTTGTAGTGGCGGTCCCGGTGGCGTTGGTGGCCGGTGGCTCCACACCCAAGCCCACTGCGGGGCACGGCATCGGCAAGCATCCTCGAATCGGGAACGGCCAGGCGGAACACGACGTGCTGTCCGCCCTCAGTGCCACCACCGACAGCGGAAGTTTCGATTTCACGTATGCCATCTCCAGCACCCCTGCCTCGAGCGCCTCGCCGACGACCACCTCGACCACGGTCTGCCACGAATTGAAGGTTCCCGTGCCCACAGGTTCCAATAGCGTCGGCGGAGCCTCCATCGGGACGAATGGAGGAGGCAGCATCGTGAGTGGATCTTCCTCCTCATCCAGCGACTCGAGCTCATTCAGCGGATCGAGCTCCTTCTCGGTCTCCCCCTCCAACGGATCTGTCTCGGGAACGTTCACTCCTGAATCAGGATCGCTACCCCCCGGACTTCAATGGAAGACCGAGAAGGTCTGCAACGGACCGATCGTCGCTCCGAGCCCACAGGTAAACGGAAGCGGAGTCATCAACACCAATCCATTGGCCATGGTGGCATCGGCGAACATCGGCGGTGGACTGGACGTCGTGGTCAGGGTAAACGGCAGTGACGTCTACGAGGAGGGGACCGGAGACACCGGCCTAGCACCGCTGGCGTCCGATCAGGGATCCTCCGGCTCGACTCTGCCCGGTTTCGCCGGCCTCACGGAGGGCACGCTCGGTGATCGTGAGGGTGCGGTGGCGATGATGGGCCTGTCCAGCCCGACCGGCTACTTGGATCTGATCCAACCCGCCATCAGTTCGGCGACCGAGACCGGTTCAGGAAGTGTCGGCGGAGTGGCGGTGACCAACTACACGGTCTCCAACGATCTGAACCAACTGGCCGGAGCTGCCGGCACCTCGAGTGCTGAGGCCCAGACGATCACGTCGGCACTCGCCCTGCTAAGGAGTCAGGGCTACACCTCTAACAGCGCCGTAGTTGCAATCGACGCTGCAGGCTTCATCCGCCAGGTCAAGTCGACCGACACCTTCTCCGACGGAGGCACGGTGACGTTGCTGGCCACCTTCTCGAACTTCGGCTGCGCCGGGACCATCCTCATGCCGGGGCAGACAGGTGCCGGTGTGCCGCCTACCGGCTGCACCTCGCCCGACAGCCCGAGCTCGTCGACCACCACCTCGACCGCGGCAGCCCCCAACGTCAAGACGGCACCGACAACGACCCCGGCCTCGACCGCCACGACCGTCGTCGGCTCGTCCACGACCATTTCGAGCGGCGCATCCACTACGTCCACCGATGCGCCCGGTTCGGGGACATCGTCGACGACCTCGACCGCGCCTCCCGTCACTTCATCCTCCGCTCCATAGGGGCGTGTTCGAACGATTCAGCGACCGAGCGCGCCGGGCACTCGTTCTGGCACAGGAAGAGGCACGCCTGCTCGACCACGGCTTCATCGGGACCGAGCACCTCCTGTTGGGCTTAATGCATGAGCAGGATGGAGTCGCCGCCCAGGCCCTTTCGCAGCTCGACCTGTCCCTGGAGACAATGCGACTCAAGGTCCAGGAATCGGTCCAACTCGCTACCACTGGCCCATCTGGCTCTCCTCCGTTCACGCCGCGGGCGAAAAAGGTGCTGGAGCTGGCCCTCCGGGAGGCACTACAGCTTGGCCACAGCTACATCGGGACCGAGCACATGCTCCTCGGCCTGGTGCGAGAGGGTGAAGGGGTTGGCGCCCAGGTGCTGGTGGGCCTCGTGGGCGACTTGAGCCGCGTACGCCAGGAGGTCATCAAGATCCTTTCCGGTTACGAATCGCCATCCGAGGACCCTTTGGGAACAGGAACGAACCCATCGTTCGTCGGAGGATCGAATTCGAATGCCCGGGTGGTCCTCTGCTCATTCTGCGGGAGAGGGTCGCCAGAGTCGGGTCAACTCATCTCCGGAGTTGATGCATTCATCTGCGAGCACTGCGTCCGTGAATGGTCAGAGCGACTCGGCCGTGGGAAGTCAACCTTGTCCACGTCGTGGGTGTCTCAACGGCACGATGTAGTTGTCGCCGGGCAGCCACCCGAAAACGCCGAGGCTGCTGCGGCCGATATTCGAGCGGCCTTTGCCGGAAGCGGCACCGAGAGCGAGGACGGCGTCTCGGTCCACACGGTCGAAGGGGGTGAGACACTCGGTCCGGTTCTGGTCGCGGCCAAGGAGCAACCCCGCGGCATCGCACCTCAGGGTGCGACGGTCGTGACATCAGTGGACGAGATCGTCTTCATCGATCCCGGCCATGCGGCCGTGTGGTTCTCTATTGCCGTCGACGGGACGACCATGCTCTCGCGCCGCCGTGGCGAAGCCGTGGTTGTCGACGACGTCTGGAAGGTGGCACGGTCCACGTTCTGCGAGCTCATGGCATTGGCGGGAGTGCAGTGCCCCCCGGTGGCCGGATAGTCGCACCAGACGTTGGAATCAATGACTCGGAGTAGCCCTCGAGGCTTGGGCCACCCTCCACCGCCATCCCCTCGGTCCGGAGGTTCCCCAGCATTCAGTTACCCCATGTCTCGTGAGCGGGGTACGAAACACGGCTTCGGGGAGTGAAACCGCAGCTCAGAGTGCTACTTCGCCAGATTTGTGCGCTCCACTGAGGCGGTCACGCGCCGGTGCAGTGAGGACGACCCAGGTGCTCGCGATCGTTAGCGGTCCCCAATTTCAGCCCGAGATTCTGCGACGCGTAACCGGCAGCGAGGGGCACCCGCAACACTTGAACAAGACGAGATGGCATAGGCAGGAGCATGAGCGCCGGGTCCGGAGCATCAGGTGGCGGGACCGTCAACTCGACGGACCCGGCGGCGAAAGCTAAGCATCGCCACCCCTGTTGCGCAAGACTCGTTACAGCTTCTCGACTCATCTCTTCGCCTATCCAGCAGACTCGTCGTTTGGATGCCCTGTGAAGCTCTGCCAATCCCCAACTTCCATGGTGACCATTCCTTCATCGCCGTGCGGTCACTTTGCAAAGCGACTTGCCAACTGGTGTGAAACCCCAAAGGCCTTTCCAACCTTCGTGATCGACATCCCTTCCTCCTGCAATATGGCGGCGGCTGATGCGCGAGCCTTGCGGCGACACCGTTCGAAGTCGTCGAGCAGTTCGCTGACCTTTCTGCTCCAGGTTGCAGAGTCGCGAATCCTGAACGACTCACTCACGCTCATACCGCTGGACAGGTCATCAAGGCCTGCTCTGGTCGAGGCGCTGAACGACCCCATTACGGTCTCTAGTCGTTCGCTCGCCTCGACGTAGTGCCGGACGTCTTCAATGAACTGGTCTCGTGCCACCGTCATCTGGATGAGTCTAAGTGACCTCATCGTGGCACTGTCCGTCCGACTTCCAAGATGGAGATCGAAGCTCCTACCTTTACGGGACCTCATGTCGATTCAGGGTCGATGTGGCGACCCGCTAGTGGCGCTTGGCCGACTGGGTGCTCCCACTCGGCAGGAACGTGGCATAAGTGCCTGGTTGGGGGTCACTCGCGAATCGACGTCAGGACTACTTCCGAGCCTTCTGCAGTGGGCCAACGGACAGTGCCCACATGCGGCCCGCCGGAAGCTCACTGACCATGCTGTTCTAGTCTCGTTCTGATGCGGATCGAGAGCGCCTTCATCGCCGATCATGCCGAGGTGAATCCGGCTACCCGGACACTCGATGTTCGGTCCGGGTTCCAGAGCTCTACCAGGGTGCCGAAGCTTCCTTTCGTCACGTCCTGGCCTTGGCGCTCGTCATCCAGGTGGCACCTGACGATTACGGACGAGCATTCACCCTGGGCATCGACGTCGATCGCGTCGACGAGTTGCCGGTGATGCTCCACCAAGACTTCTCCTTCGAGATTCCGCGTGGGATCCATGCGGCGGACGGGGTCAGCCACCACTACCCGGTCGACTTCTACGACGTTGGACTCCAGTCGGTGATCGTCGGCGACGAGGACTCGGATGTTGCACACGTCCCGTTCATCGTACAAATGGTCACCCTGGACGAACATTGACAGGTGGAGCGAGCCACGAACCATGGGCCATCCTCTGCCGCCATCCCCCAGTTCCCGAGGTTGGACAGCATTCAGTTATCCCATGTCTCGTGAGCGGTGTAGAAAGCATGGCTTCACGCTGTGAACACCCAGTTCAGGGTACCGAAGGGCCAGTTCCTTTCCGGTTCACTGAAGCAGTCGCCCGCCGGTGCGGCGACGCGGCGGGGATGCTCGCGGCAGCAATTGTGCCGTCAGCTGAGCCCGAAATATTGCGGCGCGCGTATTCGATGATTGTTAGGTGGCACCCTTCGATCGGGGTTCGAGTCCCATCACCTCCACCGATGTTGTAGGAAAGACAACGTTTTCCCTGGTAGATCGGGGTTATTGAGCTCCATTTCGCCAACCGAGTCAATTGGCGATGTTCGAACCCCTTGAAGGGAGTCATTCGATTGAACCCGTCACGGGCTCTCACCCGGTGCCCGTCGTGAGGGGTCAATCTCATCTCGTAGTCAGGACCCGAAGGCGCAGCGCGCCCGGAACAGATTCGAACCGAAGCGGTGGATCAAGCACGCATGCCTCCCCATCGAGCGCAACGCCAACGGGCGTCCCAGCCTCCACCGTGAAGGCCGCTGCCGTGAAGTCGAGCCACCCTGGAGACCGCGGAGTTGCTCCTGTCGATTCCGTCGCAATGAGGGCGAGGAGTTCTCTTGGACTCACTACGCGCGCAGCAATGACACCGAGCACACCCCGATCGACACCCCGCCGGGTGCCCGGTACACCCGGACGAGGCACGCGGTAGGGGTTGTTCGACACCAGCATCAGCTGCGGTCCCTGCCACCGCGTCCCGTCGGGTGCATCGAAGCCGAAATCGAACGGCACGGCTCGCGGCGGAAGCAGATCCGGCAGCATCCGGGCGACCGTCTCCAGCTGGGCGTTCCGGTAATCCTCCGACTGTACGATCTTCGCGTAGGCACCCAAGGACGCGTTGTTGATGAACAGGCGTCCGTTCACGCGAGCAAGATCAATTCGACGCTCCGCACCCTGAGCGAACGCATCCAGGGCACCGACGACATCGGCGCGATCGACACCAATATCGAACGCAAAGTGGTTGCGGGTCCCAGCCGGAACACAGACGAACGGAAGGTCGTGCTGGTACGCCACTGTCGCAACGAGAGCCTGCGAACCGTCGCCACCTGCGACACCGATTGCGTCCGCACCCCGGGAGACGACAGCCTCGGCGATTCCGAGCAGATCGTCGTCGCGCTGGAGCATGACCGGCTCGATGCCACGAGTGCTGCATTCGCGGGCGAGATCGAGGCGTTCGGCTTTGCCGCCGCCGGATCGCGGGTTGACAATCAGGACAGGATGCGTCGGCCGCCACATTGGCCCCATCAGAGCCGACCGGAAGGCTCGCATGCAACTATCGCGTGAAGGGTCGCCGAGCACTGGAGAAGACTCCACGAAGGCTGACCACACGTCGGATGCCGAACGGTGCGGATGCGAGCCGTATCCATCTGCCGGTCTGTCCGCATGTGGTTGACCCGACCCTCTGAATGGCTCTGGGCGACGCGGACTTCAAGCATCCGCAGCGGGTACCGGAATCGGGGTCAGGTCAAGAGCGGCATCGCGAGGGCATCGAGCCCCGTCGGGCGCGCCGCGGCCTCGACCAACCGAAGGACAGTCGCACGGCCAGCATCGAACTGCAAGGCCACGTCACCGCTTTCCACGAGGGCCCCGGCGCCGACCCGGCCAGGGAAGGGGCGCGAGACCCGGTCCCCGTCAAGATCACTTCCGTCGTCATGGATCCTCCCGCGCCTACTGGCGTATGTCCTCTCCTCACGAGCCGAAGAGGAGCGTCGTGACCACATCGGCATGCACCTCGACGGCCTGGTGCTCCAGCGGGTCGAACCCGGCGAGCCGCCGGCACTCGGGTGCGAGGACGAACATGGTCGCACCCGCACCGGTGATCACATAGTAGATGTGGGTGGCCGGGACGTCGGGAATGTCGCCGCGTTCGACGAGCCGTGTGAACAACGACACCGTCTGTTCGTAGATGGGGCGGATGTGACGGTCGACGAGCCAGTCCATGCGTGCGCCGTCCACCTTGCACTCCTGCATGATGATGCGATGCAGTTGCGGGTGGGCAGCGGAGAAGTAGATGAACTCCCGAACGATGAGCTTGGCCACCGACAGCTCGTCCACGCCGCGCAGCCCCTCGATCCGCGCGGACAGCGCCTGGGTGAGCTCTCCGAAGATGTCTTCGACAGCGGCGTGCCACAGGTGCTCCTTGGAGCGGAAGTGGTAGTTGAGCAGCGGCTGGGTTACGCCGGCGCGCGCGGCGATCTCCCGGGTGGTCGCGCCTTCGAAGGACCGTTCGGAGAACAGGTCGACGGCGGCGGCCAGGATCCGGTCCCGGGTGCTGTCGGCCGAGGGCCGGGTCGTCCGGGCCGCTGTCGGGGAAGTCTGGGACGCCATGCCACCATCCTATTCGTATGATCTGGTTATTGACAGTTATCTGATCGTATGATCAGATAACTTCGGTGCCGGAAGGGGCACCATGGGGAGTTGGGAGGGAGCCATGACCGGCACAGAGACCTACGACGTCGCGATCATCGGGTTGGGCCCCGTCGGCGGTGTGCTGGCTTGCCTGCTCGGGCGCCGGGGGCACAGCGTCGTGGTGATCGAGCGCCATGCCTCCCCGTACCCACTTCCCCGTGCCGTGCACTTCGACCACGAAGTGGCGCGGATCCTGCAGGCTTGTGGCTTGGGGCCCGAGCTCGGCGTCATCACGGAACCGGCCGACGTCTACGAGTGGCGCAACGGCAGCGGCCAGGTGCTGCTCCGCTTCGCCACCCAGGAGGCGGGAGGGTCGGGATGGCCCTCCTCCAACATGTTCTCCCAGCCCGCCCTCGAGGCCGTGATCGAGCGAGCCGTTACCACGCTGCCGGCCGTGTCCGTGCGCCGGGGGTGGCAGCTCGAGGGCATGGAGGAGACGGCAGAGTCGGTGGCACTCACCATCCGGCGCACCATGGTCGTCCACGAAGCCGACGGCCGACGCGACGCGGAGCCCACGGGCGGCACTGACACGATCGACGCCCGCTATGTCGTCGGATGCGACGGAGCCAACAGCACCGTGCGCGAGCTCCTCGGGATCGAGATGACCGACCTCGGCTTCTACTACGACTGGCTGATCGTCGACGTGGCTCTCCGCGAGCCCCGGGTCTTCGATCCCTCGAACGTGCAGATCTGTGACCCGGCGCGTCCTACCACGGTGGTCTCGGGCGGTCCGGGCCGGCGGCGCTGGGAGTTCATGCGACTCCCGCACGAGTCGATCGATGAGCTCAATGACGCCGGACGGTCCTGGGAGCTCTTGGCGCCGTGGGACGTGACGCCGCGCAACGCCACGCTCGAACGGCACGCGGTATACACCTTCCAGGCCAAGTGGGCCGAGAATTGGCGCGTGGGGCGGGTCTTCCTGGCCGGTGACGCCGCCCATCTGACGCCGCCCTTCGCCGGGCAAGGGTTGTGCGCCGGGCTGCGCGACGCCGCCAACCTGGACTGGAAGTTCGACCTGGTCCTGTCGGGGAAGGCCACGGACGCCATCCTCGACACGTACAGCACCGAGCGCGCCGCGAACGCCCGGGCATTGATCGAGTTCGCGGTGGAGCTTGGCAAGGTCATCTGCGTCGCCGACCCGGATGAGGCGACCGAGCGGGACGCGGCGATGGTGGCGGCCATGGCCGGCGTGGACAGCCAGCCGATCCCCGACATGCCGGGCGTGAGCGGCGGGATCATCTCGCCAGGGGACCCCGTCGCCGGTTCGCTCTTCGTCCAGGGCCGCGTCCGGATCGGCGACCGGACGGCCCGGTTTGACGACCTGCTCGGTCCGGGTTGGAGGATGATCACCCTGGACCGGGAGTTGCCGACGTCGTTGCCCACCGGCGACGCGAAGTGGTTCTCCGAGCTCGGCGGCCGGATCGTCGCCATCGGCACGGAGGTCGAGGACGTCGACGGCACCTACACGGCCTGGTTCGCCGACCACGGCGTGACCACGGTGCTCCAGCGTCCCGACTTCTACGTGTTCGGCACCGCGGGGGACGCCGCCGACGCGGCCGCACTGCTGGGTTCGCTGCGGACGATGCTCGGCTCAGGATGCGAGCCGACCGACAGAGGGAGGACACGATGAAGCTTGGCAACGACAGGGGGAGGGCGGTGCTGATCTCGGGTTCGGTGGCCACCGACATCGCGAACGCAACGAAGGGAGCATTCGGCCCTTCGTTGGCCTCGATCTACGAACGCTGGGACGACTTCCTGATTGCGGCTAAGGAGATCGACACGTCCGGAGGTCGGAGCGTTTCGCCGGAAGGGCTCGGATCTCCCGCTCCGTTGCCCCGGCAGGTGTTCGCCATCGGATTGAACTACCGGTCGCATGCGGCGGAGACCGGCATTGCCATTCCGACCGTCCCCGCAGCCTTCACGAAGTTCCCCGCATCACTGTCCGGACCGTTCGATGACATCGAGCTGTCGAGCGAGACTGTCGACTGGGAGGTCGAGCTCGTCGTTGTCATCGGTCGTCGAGCAGATCGGGTGCCGGTCGAATCGGCATGGGAGCACGTGGCAGGCCTTTCGGTCGGTCAGGACATCTCGGATCGGACGCTCCAGTTCGCCGCGGCCGGCCAGTTCTCGCTCGGCAAGTCCTACCGGGGCTATGGCCCGATCGGGCCGTGGCTCGTCACGCCCGACGAGTTCGACGACCCGGACGACCTCGAGATGAGCTGCTCGGTCAACGGCACAGTGGTCCAGAGCGAGCGCACGAGCGACATGGTCTTCAGTGTCCCTCAGCTGATCACTGAGCTCTCGGAGATCCTTCCGCTGCTGCCGGGTGACGTGATCTTCACCGGCACCCCTGCAGGTGTGGGATTCGTTCGCCAGCCTTCCATGTTCCTGGCACCCGGGGACGTCATCGAGAGTTGGATCGAGGGCATCGGGACCATCCGCAACACGTGTAGGGCCCCGGGCCACTGAGAGAGAGGAGCGCAAATGAATCACCAGCTTGAGTTGGCATACATCGGCCTTGAGGTCACTGATCCGGGAGCGCTTGGGGCTCTGCTGACCGACGTCGTCGGCCTCGTGCCTGGAGAGACCGCCACCGACGGATCGGCAACCTTTCGCAACGACGGTCGGACCAGGAGGGTCTTCGTCCAGGAGGGTTCGCGAGACGACTGCTCAGTGCTCGCCTTCGAAGCAGTCGACGACGAGGCTTTCGAGAAGGTTGCAGCGAGTCTCGAAGCCGCTGGCTTCCCCCTGACCGAGGGCGACAGAGAGGAAGCTGTTGCGCGAGGGGTGGATCGTCTCGTGCACACGGAATCACCGTGGCGTCTTCGCTTCGAGCTCGTGCAAGGACTCGCGGTGGCCGAGACGCCATTCAGCTCGAATCTGGTCAAAGGTGGCTTCCAGACCGACGGCGTCGGTGCCGGCCACACCGCCATCGCGGTCACCTCGTTCGAGGACTCCGAGCGCCTCCTTCTCGACGGGCTTGGCATGGTCCAGTCGGACTGGATCGAGACCGAGATCATGGACGGGATCGAGCTCGAGGTCCGGTTCTACCACTGCAACGAGCGGCACCACTCGATCGCAGTTGCCAAACTGCCACTAGACCTCGGCAAGTCCCTCCACCACTTCCAGGTGGAGACCAATGATCGGGACGATGTGGGCTTCGCGTTCGACCGTGCGTGGTCCGGTGGGCTTGAGTTCGCCAACGGACTCGGCCTCCACGACAACGAGGGAGCGTTCAGCTTCTACGTCACGAGCCCGGCGGGATTCCTCGTCGAAGTCGGGTACGGCACGAAGAAGGTGTATGCGCCGTGGGACGGGAATCGCCGATACGACAGCATCAGCCGCTGGGGTCACCAGCCGATCCCCCGGTCGTGACGGGTCCGACGGCGTCCCGCCCCGATCAGCCCCTCGTGGACCGGGTGAGCCCGTGACGAACGACCCACTCTTCGAGGGTCAGGTGGTGATCGTCACCGGTTCGTCCAGTGGGATCGGCGAGGCCACAGCGCGTCTCTTCGGCGCGCTTGGCGCACGTGGTGGTCAATTCGTCATCTTCTCGCCAGGCCGGCATCGACGTCGCCTCGTCCCTGTCCAGCGGTCTCTATGTCCAAGCCGACGTGAGCGATGCCACGCAGTCTCCAGCGCTCGTCGAGGAGACGATCGAGCGATTCGGTCGGCTGGACGTCCTCGTCGACAACGCCGGCTTCACCAGGTGATCCCCCATCACGACCTCGACGCCGTCAGCGATGATCTCTTCAGGGAGATCCTGGAGGTCAACGTCATCGGCCCCTTTCGGCTGACGAAGCTGGCGCTGCCCCATCTCCGTCGTGATGGCGGTGGAAGCGTCGTGAACGTGAGCTCCATCGCAGGGGTCCGACCCACGGGAAGCTGCATCCCCTACGCCACGTCGAAGGCAGCCCTCAACCACCTGACGGAGCTCCTTGCCAATGTCTCCGGGCCGGAGGTGCGGGTCAATGCTGTCGCTCCAGGGCTGGTGAGGACTCCGTGGACCGACGATTGGGATCCGATTCATGATGCGATGCAGACCTTGGCACCACTCGGGAGGTCAGGGACGCCGGCTGAGATCGCCTCGGTCATCGTCGATCTCAGTGAATCGAGCTACCTCACCGGCCATGTCGTGCTCGTCGACGGCGGTATGTCCCTGCGATGATCAGCGGTGCTTCGGATTAGCGGGTCAGGCTCCCGCATCTGATGGGTGCTCAGTCGGGTCGGAGGTGCAGCGCTGGGAGCCGATCAGGGGGTTCCTCCACCAGCGAGGCGACGAGGCAACGAGGGCAGCAGCTCGAGCGCGGTCCCCCGTTCCACCCAGGCCCGGGCGGCATCGGTCAGCGGATAGCCGGTCAGCCCGTCGACGGTCATCTGGGTGGCCAGCTCGGGGGCGAAGGGGTAGTCGCTGCCGAAGAGGACGTGGTCGGCGCCCACCAGCTCGGTGAGCGAGGAAAGGGCGTGGGGGTTGGCAGACAGGGCGGTGTCGTAGTACATCGACCTCATGTAGGCGCTGCCCCCCTTCGGGGCCCGTTCGACCAGGGCGTCGTCGGTGAACCAGAGCAGGTCGAACCGGCCGACAAGATAGGGCACCGTGCCTCCGGCGTGGGACAGCACGAACCGGATGTCCGGATAGCGCTCGAGCGCGCCGGTGTGGGCCAGATTGAAGGCGGCCCGGGTGGTGTCGAACGTGAACTCCATGGCGAAGGCCGGGACACC
>Ga0224557_1002176_pt1 | contig 17207 bp, 12 predicted proteins | sample 714S31014metaG_FD_180677 | JGI IMG/M metagenome (GOLD analysis project Ga0224557, IMG submission 180677) | Peat soil microbial communities from Stordalen Mire, Sweden - 717 S3 10-14 | ecosystem: Environmental > Terrestrial > Soil > Wetlands > Peat | place: Sweden: Norrbotten County, Stordalen...
GCGGAAATTCTGCCGCCGGCATCTGCGCCACTGCGCTGCTGTTTGGCTGCATGCATTTCTACGAGGGAGCGGCTTCGGCAATCGAGATTACGGCGATGGGTTTGCTATACGGGATCGTTGCGATTCGCCGCGGAAACCTGTGGGCGGTGATCCTCGCGCATTTCTTGCAGGACGCGGTAATCGGTCTGGTGCTGTACCTGCGCCAATGACGAGGCGCACGCGATCGTCGAACCTGAGCAGCGGCGAGGCTGGGGCAACGCCGGGGCAGGCCGGCGCATCGTATTTTGACAGTTCGGCCCGTGCGAGACACGTATTCCCCGGGCCTGGCATATGTGGCAAACCTTCCTCCGCGCGGCGCATGTATCTCTGGTACCCCTCCCTGGGGTGGCGTTCCAGATGACCTTCCTGCCGCAGCACTCTGTGAGCAAGCATCCGTAGGAACTTGTGGAGGCCGACTGCTGCGCGGCAAACCATCTCGCGCAGCGAAGGAGACGAATTTGCTTCCTACCTCTTTCTTGTGCCCCCGTTGCAAATGCGGGGCGTGCTATGTGCTGCACCGCAAGGGCTTCGACTGGCTGATGCACCTGCTTGGGTTGAGGCCGGTGCGCTGCCTGACCTGCAACAAGCGGTTCTACGCGTGCTTTTCGATCGACGGCAGTCGGCAGAAAGTTGAGCCAGGCCATCGCAATGCCGGCGGAGAATCAAACAGAGCGGCCTGAGGCCTGTTCAGGCCGGCTGCTCGCTACGGACGGAAGCGGGCGGCTGTGATCCAGCAGAGGGTGGGCGTGGTGAAGATGCCGGCGGAGGCGTAGGTGTCAAAGTAGCGGCGCAGCTCGCGAAGAAATACTTCGTGGCTTGGATGACCGGACTGGGGCGAGACGGAGAGCGACATGGTGTGGCCGCGAAAGGTGGGCCAGTCGAGTTGGCGCAGGCCGGGGAGTTGGTCGTGGTGGAACTCGCCGTCGAAGAGCATCTCCATCTTGTCGTAGGTGCGGTAGCCGGAACGGACGGCGCCGGTGTAGTCGGTGCCGTGGGTGGACATCATCTCTTCGTAGGCATCGATCTGCGGGCGATATGCGGGGTCCTTGGAGTCGCGGTCGCGGTCGCCAGCGATCAACGCGACCCAGCCGCCGGGCTTTAGGATGCGGCGGAACTCGACGAGAGACCGCTCCTTGTCAAACCAGTGGAAGGCGCGGCCGGCGGCGACCAGGTCGACGGAGGCGTCGGGCAGGGTGGTGGCTTCGGCGGTGGCGTCGATGATTTCGAGTTGCGGCGCGGGATGGCCAAGGTGACCTTCGACAAAGGCGCGCATCTGGTCGCGCATGTCCGGGTTGGGCTCGATGGCGAGGACGCGGTTGCCATTTTCCAGGAAGACCTCGGCGAGCATACCGGTGCCAGCGCCGACGTCGGCGACCAGCCACGCGCTAGTGAGGCCGCACCACGCGCGCAGGCGGCTGAGAACTTCTGAAGACGGATAGCGCTGGCGATAGCGGTCGTAGTCTTCGGCGCGGCCGGTGAAGCGCTGGGTGTTGTCGGACATAAAGAAATGGTAAAGGAAACGCGTTAGCGTTCGATGGCGAGGGCTACGGAGTTGCCGCCGCCGAGGCAGAGGGCGGCGACGCCGCGATGCACGTCGCGGCGAATCATCTCGTGGATGAGGGTGACCAGGATGCGGGCGCCCGACGCGCCTATGGGATGGCCGATGGCGACGGCGCCGCCGTTGACGTTGACGCGTCCGGGCGAGAGTGCCAGCTCGCGCTGGATGGCGATGGCCTGGACGCTGAACGCTTCATTGAGTTCGAAGAGATCGACCGAGTCGATGCTCCAGCCGGCGCGGTCGAGCACCTTGCGCACGCCTTCGACAGGCGCGAGCATGACCCACGCCGGCGCGATGCCGCTGGTGGCCTGGGCGCGGATGGTGGCGAGGGGCTTAAGCCCTAGCGACGAAGCCCTCGCAGCAGACATGACGACGACGGCCGCGGCGGCATCGTTGATGCCGGGAGCGTTGCCGGCGGTGATAGTGCCGTCGGGCTTGAATGCGGGGCGCAGCGCGGTGAGCGCTTCCAGCGCGGCTGCGGGATGGTCGAGCGCAAGGTCACGGACGCTTTCGTCGCGCGAGATCACGGTCGGTGCGGCGTCGCGATTCTGTGCGGGTTGGGTGGATGCCTTTGCCGGCAGAATTATGGACGCGATTTCCACAGCGAAGTTTCCCGCACGCTGCGCGGCGGCGGCACGAGCATGCGACTCGAGAGCGTAGGCGTCCTGCTGGGCGCGGATGATGGAGAATCGTTCGGCAACTCGCTCGGCGGCCATGCCCATGTGCCAATCTTCTGCGGCGCACCAGAGTCCGTCGCGGATGATCGAGTCGACTGCGGCGGAGTCGTCCATGCGGATGCCGCCGCGCGCCCGCGGGAGGAGGTAGGGGGCGTTGGACATGGACTCCATGCCGCCTGCGACGACAATGCCGGCATTGCCGGTGGCGACGGATTGGGCCGCGAACGCGACCGCTTTCAAACCGGAACCGCAGACCATGTTGACGGTGGTGGCGGAGACGGCGTCGCCGAGACCGCCGCGCAAAGCCGCTTGGCGCGCGGGGTTTTGGCCCAGCCCTGCGGCGAGGACGCATCCCATGAGGCACTCGTCGACCTGCTCCGGAGCGACCGCAGCGCGGGCGACTGCTTCGCGCACGGCGATCGCACCCAGGTCGGTTGCGGAGAGCGAAGCGAGCGCGCCTTGAAATTTTCCGACGGGCGTACGCACCGCGGAGACGATGACGATCCGCTGCGATTCATCGCGCATGGCAACTCCTCGAGTCGACGCCGAGTATACGTTCCCTCACCGCCAAGGTCATCCCGTTGGGGATCTGGTCGTGCCAAAGAGCGTGCGAGTGCACGCAATTCTCCGTCGCGACCGTGCCACCGGGTATCTTCTCTCGCAAAAAAAAATGCGCGAATGCATCGATTTTTCTTGACACTGAATTTCATCAAATCTATACCTCTGTTAGCTGCAACTTTACGGTTGCAGTATCGATGTCTTATTGACAGGGAGAATAGTTAAATGGCAACCAAGAAAGCAGCGAAGAAAGCAGCCAAGAAGACAGCCAAGAAGAAGTAATCCAACCTACAGGCAAAGCAGAACGGGGGACGCTGGCTAAGCGTCCCCCGTTCTGCTTTTTCTGGAACTGAAGAGCGATAATTACGGCGCGGCCATTGGTTGCGGCGCGTTCTTGGGTGTGGAGAGGTAGCCGGAAACCGAGTTCTTGTCCATGCTGTTGACGACGATTTCGAAGAGCACGGGGGTCTTGCCGGTGTAGAACTGGACGGGTTCGTCGAGGTTCTTGTCCTTCTTCTCGATGTTGCGATCGTCGGCCGAAACGTCAAGGGTGTACTTCCCGCGTTTGTTGTCGAGCTTCTTCAATTGGACGGTGATGGTGGAGAGCAGGGTGGGCTTGGCGCCCTTCTGCAGGGTGAACTCGAAGTAGTTGCGGTCGCCCTTGTGCTTCAGCTCTTCCAGTTCCCCGTGGTTGGTTGCGATAAGGCCGCTCATGACGCCGGCGTCACCGATGACGCGCTGGAGTTGCGACTTGGTGGTCTCCAGGTCACTGCGGGTGGTGGCCACGTCGGTCTTCACTCCACCGACGTCGGTCTTGACGTTGGCGACATCGCTGGAGACGGCGCCGATCTGCTTCTCGGCGGCCTGCTGTTGCTGGGCAAGCTTGGCGGTCTCCGCGTCCTGGGCCCGCTGCGCGGCCATGATGCTGGCAGCGCGGGCGTCAATTTGCTTCTGGGTGGCGCCCACATTCTGGCTGAGAGTCTCGGTGGTGGCGGCCATCCGGGCGTTCGTCTGTTCGATCTGGTCGGCGAGGTCGGCGTCCTTCTTGTCGGTGGCGGCCATCCTCTGGTCGGCTGCGGCCAGGCGGGTTTGCAGGCCGTAGCACCAGATCAGGGCGCCGACGCCCAGCAGAAATGCAACGGCGACTACTGCGATGAATACTCCCGAGGCGGATCGCTCGGCTACTACCACTGGTTCCGTGTCACTCATTTTTCTTCCTCTCGATCGGGAGCGCTGAGCCCCACTCCATGCGGGGCGTCCAGGAATGCAGGAAGCCCCAGAAACGAATATAGCTCAGGGAGGGGAGAAAGTGACAAGCGGCAGCCGGGGGTTCCTTCGACGAGAGCCCCAGTATGCCTTTGCCGGACTGACCGGGAAGCCGTCAAAACCGGGCCGCCCGCGGCTTATTCGTGACAATGGTTTCTCCGCTGCGTATAACCACAATAGAGCTAATCTCGCAAAGAAGGTCTGTCCATGTCCGCTGTGCTCCCCGTAAAGGGTCTTGAAGGCGTCATCGCCACGAAGTCATCAATCTGCTGGATCGACGGGGAGGCAGGGGTCCTCACCTATCGCGGCATAGACATTCATGACCTTGCCAACCACTCGACCTTCGAGGAGACCACCTACCTTCTATGGTTCGGGGTACTGCCGACGGCGTCGCAACTGGCCGAATTCTCCAAGGAACTGGCGACTGCGCGCACGCTGAACTGGCGCATCTACGATTTTCTGCGCAGCGTGCCCACCGACGCCACGCCGATGGAGGTGCTGCGCACGGCGGTGAGCCTGCTGTCGCTGTACGACGCGGACGAGAAGGACTCGTCGCACGATGCGAATGTACGCAAGAGCTACCGGCTGACCTCGCAGATAGCGATGATCGTGGCCATCTTCGACCGCATCCGCAAGGGCAAGTCGATCATCGACCCGGACCGCTCGCTGGGGCACTCGGCGAACTTCCTGAAGATGCTGAACGGGGTGAAGCCGCTGCCAGAGGCGGAACGGGCGCTGGACGTGGCGCTAATTCTACAGGCCGATCACGAACTGAACGCGAGCACCTTCGCGGCGCGGGTGATCGCGTCGACGCTCTCGGATATCCATTCGGCGATCGTAGGGGCGATCGGGGCGCTGAAGGGGCCGCTGCACGGCGGCGCCAACGCGGAGACCATGAAGATCCTGCTGGCCATCGACGAGGCGGGTGCGGACCCGGTGGAGTACGTGAAGGAAATGTTGGCGCAGAAGAAGAAGATTTCGGGATTCGGCCACCGGGTATACGTTACCGAGGATCCCAGGGCGACCCACTTGCGGAAGATGTCCGAGGACCTGGGCAAGGCGGCCGGCAATACGAAGTGGTTCGACATGTCGCGCAAGATCGAGCTCTTCTTCAACAACCGCGGTGAGAAGAAGCTCAACGCCAACGTGGACTTCTATTCGGCTTCGACCTACACCACGCTGGGGATCGAGATCGATCTGTTTACGCCGATCTTCGCGGTCAGCCGGATTGCCGGGTGGGCAGCGCACGTGATTGAGCAACTGGACGACAACCGGCTGATTCGCCCGCGCGCGGATTATATCGGGCCGCCATATCCGAACCGGTATATTCCGATGGCGGAACGCTAGGCGCATTCTCAAGGCGCGGACCACCGCGAACCCGATGTACATTTGGTTGGGCAATGTGTTGCCCCGCCACACTGAGGCGTATCCCCTTGTTCGATTTGCAGCTTGTTCGCAGTTCCCTGCTGCCCTGGTTCGTCTCGATGTGTCTGTTGCCGGCGTTTCCGCGCTGCGGCGTTGCCCAGGCGACTCCAGAGAGCGTGCTGGAGGAGTTGGGCGGCGTGACCGCGGCCGCCACCACCAACGACAGCGGGCCTGCGGGCATCATCCCGGTGGTGAGGGGCTTCAATGCCTCGGTGGGCACGACCTCGCAGCATGACTCGATCAGCGGCTGGTCTTCGGTGCTGACGCCCAACGTCGCGTACCGCTTCAACCGGCATTTCAGCCTGGACGCGGGCACGCCCATCTACATGTACATCAACGTCGACGCAAACGTCGGCACCAAGCTGAAGCCGGTATTTGGCTACAAGGTGGAACGGGGCGCATTCGGCGATACGTCGCTGGCCGGCCATTTCGATGCCACCGCGCCCGTGTTCGACTATAACGCGACGGTCACGATGGGTTTCCCCTCGGGCAACACGCTGTTCGGCCTGGGCGCGGGCCAGGTGACGTACGACATCAACAATCACTTCGAAAAGAGCTTTGGGAGGTTCACACCGGACATCGAGCTGGGCGGAGGGGACACCAGCAACCTGGTGGACCAGCGGGTCCGGAAGAACTACGTCGCGGTGGGACCGCTCGCGCACTTCCAGGCAGGCGCGGCGGTCGATCTGCCGCTGAGGATGAGTTTCGAGGCGGACGTGTATGAGGAACTTCCGCTGGCGAAGAACAATGTTTATTCGACCACGGGCAAAGGTAAGAAGAAGGTAACGACCGTGACCAACCTGGACCCGGCCGAGGACAATGGCTTTGTCACGTCGCTGGACATACCGCTGTCGCGCAACGTTACGCTATCGGGGCTTTACAGCCGGAGTCTGCGCGACCGCGACGACCTCGCGGGATTCTCGTTCACCTTTCTGCTGAGGCCGCCGCCCGAGTTGCCCGCGTCCCAGTAGAGAGGTGCCACTCCAGACAAAGGAGCAGCCCGACGGCTGAGCTTCGGAGAGAGCCGCGGCCACCGCTACATTCTCGGCCGGCCTTCGCTGGCCGGGGGAACGATAGCATTCATGCGCAGATACTCGACCGCCTGGCCATACTCGTCCTCTGCGTGGCCGATAGCGCCGGCAAACGCGGTGACCGGAGTCTGCGTGCCGCGGATGCTCTGAAACGCATTGGCGGCGGTGACGTTGGCGACGGCTTTGTGGGCGAAAGCGAAGGTCGCGGCCAACGCCTTCACGATGTCGTCCTTATTCTTGAGACTGCCGATGGCCTGAACGTCCACCTCCGGCTTAACGCCGCCGACCGAGGCAAACGCGTTGTAATTGGCTTGTATGGTGTGGGTGACGATCTGGGCGAAGGTGCGCACGCCGTCGTACTTGACCGTTTGGCCGGGGACGAAGATGGCCGCACTTGGGGCAAAGCCGTACTTCTCAGCGGGCATGGCCTGGGCCGCACCCATCCAGAGGTTTTCCAGGCGGGTGACCGCTGCATCCATCGACTTCGCGGGGTCGACTGCCGAGCCTGCAGCTACCTGCGGACCGGCGCCCATGCCGCCACCCATCTGGGCCGGCACACCCACGACGCCAACGACCATCAGGGTGAGGGCTGTTGCAACCAGGACTGATTTCACAGTTTTCATCGTCATCTTCCTCTCTCCCTTCACAACCAAGCAAGCGTACACGATTTTACGCCGGATGGAGCGGGTTTCCGGTTACAGGCCAGGGGCCGGCTTTGCAGCGGTCGCCGCAGCCACCGGAGTGGTCGCCGCGGGCGCCGCGGCGGTAACCCGGAGCGCCATGCGGGGGAAGCTGAAGTTGCCACCGGCATCGTCGATGACGTTGACCTGGCAGACGTAGGTGCCCGTCTTCAGCCCGGCCAGCGGCACATCGAACTGGAAGCCCACAGCATCGCGCTCTGGAATGTTGATAGCGTCAGCTTCGACCATCGGCGTCTCATACACCTTGACTCCACCCAGCAGGAACTCGATGCTGGTAAGCACCCGCACTGGGTTCTTGGCGGGAGCAGCGGAGTCTTGCGCGGTCGCGTCCTTCTCCTTGGCGGGGGCATAGACCTCGTACAGGAAGTTGAGATGCTGGTCCTGGCGGAAGACGTGAGGAACATTCGGCACCCACTCCACCCCATCGCGGACCAGGGGATCGATGGACTTCTTGTCCTTGTCGGGCGTGCTCTGGCTGGACATGACGATGGAGCTAAGCTTGAGCCCCGCCGTCTTCTTCATATCCGGCACCTGGATGTCGGTCTCAAAGGTGCCCATGTTTCCGGACTGGTTCTCGCGCACCACGAACTTGACGTGGTACTTGCCGGGCGCCAGGGTGAAGCCGGTGGAATACTGCACGTTCTTCTTCTGCACCTGCTGGTTCGCGTCGAGGGCGAGGTTCACCGTCTGGCGGACCTGGCCGACGACGATGTTCTGGGCGTTTCTCACCTGCCCGAGGAAGTCGATGGTCGCCTTGTCCTTGTCCTTCACCTGCACCGCGTTGATCTGCGAGCCGGGGATGACTACCGACATGGGAATGTAGAACTTGCCGTCGGCCAGCCGGAAGTAAAGCGCCTGCAGGTAGACCGCGACGTCGGTGGCCGGGATCTCGCTGCGCATCTGCTCCGTCAGCGCCAGTTCACGGTCTTCAGTCTTGGCGTGCTGGAAGTCCGCCGGGGCGTAGTATCCGGGCCGGTATTCGAGCTTGGCGTCGGGGTGGTTGAGCAGGTTAATGGTCAGGTGGCGATAGCTCCCGTCGCGCCGCGGGTTGGTGGAGTGGTAGCCGATGATGTAGTAGGCCTCGGTATCGTGCTGGACCTGCTGGAAGGCCGGCCCGAAGTCGTTGGAGTCGACGAACAGCTTGCCGCCGGTATCGGTGGCCAGCGTGCCCAGCGTCTCCTGCGAACTGAAGTTCGAGTTCAACTGGCTCTGCATGGAGGCGCCGCTGTATGCGGCGGTCCCGCGCTTGCTGCCCTGGCTGGCGTTGCCCACTGGGTTGAGCGCCTGCAGGCCCCGTGTATCCACAGCGTACATGGCGGTGTCCGCTTTCACGCACTCGTTAGTGGCTTCGCGAATGCTGGCCTGATTCTCGATGCCTTGCCGGGACAGGCCGCCGGAGAAATACAGCAAGCTTTTCTTCTGCTCGACCTTCTCGATCGACTTGCAGATGGTGCGGATGGCGTACAGTTCGCGGTCGGTGTTGAGCGAGTTGAACTCGCTGTCGTCGGCAGTAAAGCTGGTGGAATCGTCCGAGGTGCCGTCCGAATCGCCGCCTTCATTGCCCAGTGCATAGCCGGAGCTATCGGTGCCGTCGTATTTGCTGACCGCCCTAAGCAGCGCAGTCTTGTCGTTGGTAAAGTCCTGGTCCATGCTGAGGCTGGAGACCAGGCTTACCGAGGCCGCCAGGTCGGCCGGCGCCATATGGTTGTTGATGTAATCCTTGGCTGCATCTACCGCGCGGGTGATGTCCTCCGGCTGCATGCTGCTGAGGTCGAAGAACATAACGATGAGTCGGCGGTCCTTCAACTCGTCCGGCTTCGCGGCGAAGTCGTTGTTCACCAGATCTTCGATGGTCTTCTTGGCGGGGGCCGGGGTGGTTGAGGTGCCGGAGACCGTCTTGCTCTCAGCCAGCGTGACCGCCTCGTCGACGTTCTGGTAGTCGAAGGTGGTAATGGGCTGCGGCCTCTTGTCTTCGAAGACCTGGAAGTCGCTCTGCTTCAGGCCGGTGATGAGCGCGCCGGTCTTCTTGTCGCGCACGACGACATTGGTCAGCACGCGCTCGACATTCTCATGCAGGGTCACCGTCTTCGAACCGGGCTGCTGCGCCAGCGCCCTCACCGGCACACCCGCCGGCGAAGTCGCTAAACCCGCCACCAATACTGCTGCCATTACTCGCCGCATCGCATCTCCTCCTGCAACTTAGAAAACAGAACTGCCTCTTAGAACCGGAACCGCATGGTATAGGTGAGGGACCGCATGCCCGCTGCTGAGGTCACAAAGCCATAGGTTGTCGCTTGGTTGATCTGGGTGCCGATGCCCGAATACTGCACCGTGTTCAGCGCATTGTTCGCGGTGATCCGCGCCTCCAGGCTGCGCGTTTCGCCAAACGAGACGGTCCGCGAGAGAGACCCGCTGAGCGATACCGTTCCAGGCATCTCGATGCAGTTGCGCGAGGCATTCCCATATTCGGGATTGCCCAGGGGATCCAGCGGCGCTGGCTGGAATGCGGCCGTGTTGAACCATTCGAGGTGCGTTTGCGGTCCCCTGATGGACGTCCCGGGCGCCCGGTCTGGCCGCAGGGAACTGGGCGCGCCCGCCTTCACCTCGGCCGGGGTTAGAGCATACGTTGGCGTAGCCCAGCCGCCCGACGCGAAGGCAAAGTTCCCGGAGATCGAATAGCCGTCCAGGATCTTCGCCATCACTCCGCCCTTGTTGAGGAAGGCGCGGTTCGGTCCGAAGGGTGGCTCGATGACGAAGGTGCCGCTGAGCTGATGCCTGCGGTCGAAGCTTGAGTTGCTCTCCTCGCGGCCCAGGAGTTGGTCATCCTGCGCGATGGAGCTGCCGCTGCCGCCCACTGAGGAGGCGTCGTCGATGGAGTGCGAATAGGTGTAGGTCGCCCCCAGCGCGATGCCCTTGTGCATCCGCATGTTCGCGGCGACCGCCAGGGAGTTGCTGCGCAGGTAGCCCAGCGAGTCCTCATAGGTAAAATATCCCGCCGTCGATTTGATAAGCCCATCGTTGTTCCGGTTGGGCGCTCGCAGCATATCCAGATTGGTGCTGTAGGCCCCGGTGTAGTTGATGTTCAACACAATCTGCTGCGGCAGGGTCCGCTGCACGCCGAGGTTATAGACCTGGAGAATCGCCAAGCGGTAGTTTGGGTCGACGGCGAAGTTGCTCTGCGTGGTCTGTAGGGTGGAGCAGCCGAACCCGCTGGTAATCGTCATCGCCGTGGTGCAGCCGTTCTCGCCCTCCACGTTTGCCTGGGTAACTGCGAAGGGATACTGGAACGCCAAATTGTGCGCGAACCGCGAATACTGCCCGGTGTTGTAGTTGATGCCGTAGCTGGAATTGAATACCGTGCTCTTGGTGAACTTGCTCTTCGGTGCCCAGCGGACGGCCACCCGCGGCGCGTACATTGACTTGTCGGGCTTCACTAGGGTTCCCGGAGTCACCGCGGCACACGCCCCGACTGCCGCGTTTGAGGGCGCATTGGTGCCGCAAACATTGGTGATCTGCAAGGTGGGCGGAGTTGTCACAGCGCTGCCGGTGACGTCCAGGTTCACGATGCGGCCGTACTTCTCAGAGTAGGGGGAGAAGTACTCCCAGCGCAGGCCAAACTCAAAGGTGACGTTGGACCGCGCCCGCCAATCGTCATTCGCATACCAGTCCCAGGAGTTGCCGCGCAGATAAATTTTGTTCAGTCCAGCCGTGATCCCTGTAGTCTGCGGCTGCCCCAACAAATAGTCTGCCACCGCCGATCCGGTCGCGCAGGTGGGGTTCGGGTTGGTCGGGCTGACTGGGTTCTGATTCGTTACGCAGTTCGGCAACGTGGGCAGTCCGGTGTAGTAGCCAGTGAACTGGAACGAGCCCAGCACATTGGTCCCGCCGATCGAATCCGCATGGATGCGGTGGAAGTCGAAGCCGAAACGCATGTTGTGCCGCTTGTGGCTATAGCCGAACTGGTCGGAGAACGAAATGGTCTGATTGACGCCGCTGCTGGGCGTTGGATCGCTGATCCCCTGATAGCCCCCGCCGATGCTGATAGACGGTACGCCAAAGTAGAACGGGTTGCTGTAGATGCTCGAGTTGCCGACGAGAATGCCGGCCTGCACTGCCGGGTTACCCGCGACGATGTTGTTGGTGAAGTAGTTGGTTGCGAGGCTGGTCGAACGATTCCAACTCAACGTAGCTGTTTGGTTGACCCGCCCGTAGCCCACCGTATATGCACTGGACAGGCTGTATCCATCGGTCAGCGACTTGCCGCTGAGCTGCGGCGAGAAGCTTTGGCTGGCGCTGGCCTGGTGGGAATATGCGAAGTTTTCGGCGATGCTCTGGCGCAGCACCAGAGGCGCATTGCGGCCCGCGCCACCACCGCCGCGTCCACCGCCAGGGTTGCCAAAGCCTCCGCGACCGTTGCCGCGCACAGGCGCAGCCCCGAAGCTGCGGTTGTAGCGTGCGGAGATCTGCGAGGAATCTGAGGTTCCAGGGAAAGAAGCCTGGAAATTGTCGAGCGTCTGGGTTGGGTTAGTGTTGGGCAGCGGATAACCAACGCTCTGCAGTAGGTTCTGCGCGGCCACGCTGTTCGTCGTCTGCAGCTCCGTTGCCGGAATGCACTGGGTCGGACTCGGATCGATTGCCTTCAGGGTTCCGAGGCATCCCGTATTTCCGTATAGCTGGCCCGTGATCGGGTCGTAGACCGGCACGACGTTTCCAGGTTTCAGTCCAGCCTGGTACGCGGGCGTCAGGTCGCCCAGCAACTGCTGCGGGGTCGGCACGACCGCATAGATGGTGGAGGGTGAGGTGTTCTTGGTCGCCTGCAAGCTCAAGAATACGAACTGCTTCGGATTCGGCGCCATTATGTGGGGTATAAACGGCGTTCCGGTAAAGCTTGCGACCAGGTTGTTCCGGTCCGACGCGGGCTTGGCAACCGGCGAACCGGTCGGCGAGTAGCTGTTGGCATTCAGCGCGCTGTCAGCGCCGGTGTAGCCGATGGAGCCGTGCCACGCGTTGGGATTCTGTCCGCGGAAGCCTCCGCCACCACCTCCACCGCCACCGCCGCGTCCACCACCGCCGCCGCCACGGCCGCCACCGCCGCCGCCGCCGCCGCCGCCACCGCCGCCACCGCCGCCAAATCCGCCGCCGGGGCCGTTGCCGGCGTTAAATCCACCGCCCGGTCCGCCGCCGCCGGGACCGAAACCCTGGCCTCCCGGCCCCTGGCCGGGGCCAAACGAGCCGTTCTGCATCACCCCGCTCAGCGTCGACGCGATGTCGCCATTGTTGAAGCCGTTCTGCTGCATGAATTGAATTCTGTTTTGCAGATCGTCCTGGCTGAATCCCGCGAGCCCGTTGGTCTGCCCCTGCTGTCCGACCACGGAAATGGAGTCACTCGCATTTGCCGAAGCATCGTCGCCGCCTGATGTGGCCAGCGATGGCAACTCCGTTCCGGCGTTCAACTGCCCGGCGGTCGCGTCTGCGGTATCGTCGCCCGAGTCGTTCTGCACGCTCAACTGCTGAGCGCCGCGTCCCACCCGGGCAACCGCGCCGGGAGTGGTGCCGCCGGTCCTGGCTACCGTGCTGGGAGTGGTGCCGCCAGTTCTGGCTGCGCCGGGAGTGGCGCCGCCTGCCGCGGGCGCGGTTCTCACTCCTGCCACCGCAACGGTGGTGGTCGCCGCGGGTGTAACTCGCGAGGCAAGATCCATCTTGAACTCAGCCGTCTGCATCGGAAGGCCGCCATTCTCGCTGGAATGGTTGATCATGACCTCCTGAGTCACCGCGGCAAAGCCGGTGAGTTCCGCCTTGATCACGTAACGGCCATTGCGCGGCACTTCCATCTCATAGATGCCATCGACGTCAGTGGTGGTCGCAAACTTCTTTCCGGTCAGGGTGGTGGTGGCCGTAACGGCGACGCCGGGCAGCGGAACTCCACTGGCCTTCACCGTGCCCCGGATGGTCCCGCCCTGCGCCTCCTCAGCCGCAGCCGGAGCAGCCGCAGCCGGAGCGGCCGTCGCCGGAGCAGATGGAGCAGCCGGTGCTGCCGTAGCCGGAGCAGCCGGGGTCTGTTCTGCCGCCGGAGCCTGCGTCGTCGCGGCCCCGGTCTCCTGCGCGCAGGCAGTTGCTCCAAAGTCACCGCCGCAGACCAACATCGCCGCGCCCATTGCCAACCCACCAACCAGCTTGATCCGATTCACTCGCCGCACGAACCACGCTCCCTTTAGCAGACCTTACCGAACTCAACGCACCAGCAAATCACCGCGACTTGTTGCTGCCGACAACAAGAGCGGAAGCCCTCGCTGCCACCCTCACCCTCTACACAAACCCCAAAGACAAAACGACCCCGCTTGCTTCCAGTCCTGCCGAACACGCTTACGATCACTGTGGAACAACGGACGGCTGCGGAATAGGATCCGCCGCCGCGGGCTGACCCATGTTGTAGCTGTCACCCGCCCGAGTCTGGATGGTCACCTTATTGCCGGTCGCCGCCGTCACAGTTCCCTGCACCCGCTGGCCCATCTGGCCTCCGCCGAAGCCCCCGCCGCCGAAGCCGCCTCGCCCACCGCCCTGACCGCCCCCGCCGCCGCCTCGCCCCTGCGCCACCGCCTGCATCTGTGACCCTGAAACCAGCAAGCCCGCTGCCACCACTACGCTCATCCAGAAAACTCGTCGCATCGAACAATTCCTTCCGCCACATTGCATTCAAAAGTTTGGCTGGAACCTGCTAGTACAGACGGGGATTTCGGCTCAAAGGACGCGACGGCGCCGGATTAATTTCCGGACTATCCCGAACCGCGGGATCGGGTCCGTTCAGCTTTGCCGAAGTTCTCGGCTTCGCGGCACTTGCGGTACACTCCCGCCATGCATGACCTTGCCCACGCATCCCACAGCCATCCACATATAGAAGGGCATTTTGAGTCCAGCGAAGCCGTTCGCGACGTGGTGATCGGCCTTTCGGATGGCCTTACCGTACCCTTTGCGCTGGCCGCCGGACTCTCCGGGGCAGTCTCCAGCGCCCACATCATTGTGCTCGCCGGCCTGGCGGAGATCGCCGCCGGATCAATCGCCATGGGCCTGGGCGGATACCTCGCGGCGCGCGGGGATGCCGAACACTATGCCTCCGAACTGAAGCGCGAGCAAACCGAGGTGGTCACCCGCCCCGACGACGAGGCCGAGGAGATCTACCAGATCTTCGACCAGTATTCCGTGCCCCGCGAGGCCGCAGCCCCCGTCCTCGCAGCGTTGCAGCACAACCACCCCGCCTACGTCGACTTCATGATGCGCTTCGAGCTGGGTCTGGAAAAGCCGGCCGCCAACCGCGCGCACCGCTCCGCGGCAACCATTGCCGCCAGCTATATTGCGGGCGGGCTGGTACCGCTGCTGCCGTATATGGCGGTCGGCCGGGTGGGGTCGCTCGTCCTTACGACCGCCGCTGCGCTCAGGCTCTCTGTGGTCATTACGTTGCTCGCGCTCGGGCTGTTCGGCGCCCTGAAGGGCCGGCTGCTCGACACGGGAGCAATCCGCTCCGCGCTGCAGACCACGCTGATTGGGGGCACCGCCGCCGCAGCAGCCTACGGCCTGGCCCATCTGCTGAACGGGAGCTAGGGGTCTTCAGCCCTCCGGGTCCCCCTCGGCACGTAACCTTCTAGTTACTACATAATCAATTGATGATATTACCGGTTACTAACTGCAAATATGGCAAAACTTTGCCTACATAGGCAAATGTTTGCCTATACTCTGTTGCACTTTTGCATGTTGGCTCAAGAGTAGTCGGGACCCGGTTTCGTCGATAAAGGGTGTATTGCGCGGAAAAACGGCAACCAAGACCCAACGGAAGGAGGGATAAGCCGTTCGGCCCGACAATTGCTTGTATGAGGCGCAGAAGTACCATAAAAGTGTTACAAGACCCCCGGGAGCTCCACCATGAGTTTAAAGAATGTTGTTGTTGCCTTGTCTCTCTCCTTCATCTGCTTCATTCCCCGCATCGCCTCAGCTGACACCCTAACCCTGGCCGGCGTAGGCGGTGCCAACACCGACGGCGTCTACACCTACCCCTACGATTTCACCGTCACTGGCCCCGGCGGCACTGACTATGGGGTCGTCATGTCCTGCCTGAGCTTCAATCGCGAGATCTATACCAGCGAGACTTGGACGGTGAACGCCTACAACGTCTTGAACATCCCTCTCAGCGAACTCGACCCTGGGATCACGGAGGATGACTATCTCGCAGACGCATTGCTTTATAACCAGTACGCCGCAGCCACCGGTAACGCCACACTGACCTCGGAAATCCAGTTCGCAATCTGGAGCATCATGGATCCGGCTGACATCAATGCGTCGAACTCCAGTTACACCAACCTCGGAGCCTTTGACACCGTCGCTCAGACACTGGCCGCAAATGCCATCACCGCCGCTGGCACAGCACCCGCCAGCGACTTCGCGGGAGATGAAGTATTCATTCCCGTCGCGGGCAGTCAGCCCAGCAGCGATGGTACGCCTCAGATCTTCATGACCGATCCTGTGCCGTCGGCGGTGGCGCCGGAGCCAACCAGTCTGGTGCTGCTGGCGACCGGAATGCTGGGCCTGGCCGCGATCCTGCACCGCCGGTTGCACCCGGTAAAAGCCTGACCGTTTCGTTTTTTGAATTTGACTTCAACCTGTTCCTCCTCGTTCAGGTTTGAGCAGTGAGCCCGCTCCGGTAACACGGCGCGGGCTTACTGTTGGCGCGGACCCAACCGGACAATTGCCGCCCATTGCGCTCCGCGCCACCATTGCGGGTATGCTGCTGTGCGAGGATGAGGAATGGCTTGGGACGTGGGTGAGACCGGGGCAACAGCGAAGATTACGCGGCGAGCGGCGGAGCGGCTGCGGGCAGGGCATCTGTGGGTGTACCGGTCGGACGTAGAGCGGCTGGGGCCGGGAACGGAGGGGGCGCCAGGAATCTCCCCGACGGTTGCGGCCGGCGCGCTGGTGAGCGTGATCGACAGCCGCGGAATTCCACTGGGAACAGCGCTCTACAGCGCGGAGTCGGAGATCGCGCTGCGGATGGTGTCGCGGCAGGCTGGACTGGGGCGGGCGGAGTACCTGGGCGAAGTGCGCGAGCGGGTGCAGGCGGCGCTTAGGCTGCGCGAGACGCTGGCGGCCGAGGCCTTCTCACAGAACGCCGGAACCAATGCCTGCCGACTGCTGTTCGCCGAGGCGGACGCGGTGCCTGGAATCGTGGCGGACCGGTACAACGAGATCGTGGTGCTGCAATTACTCGCCCAGGGGACGGCGCAGAATGACGTGCGCCAGGTGCTGACGGGGGTGCTGGCCCAACAACTGTGGGCGGGCACCATCGTGGAGCGAGCGGATGCCCGGGTGCGCGAATTGGAGCGGTTCCAGCCCGCTCCGGAAGGACCGATCTGGGTGCGTGAAGGCGGCGGCGCAGCGCTCACGACGGTGTTCCGCATCAACGGCGTGCGCTTCCACTTCGACGCCGCAGCGGGGCAAAAGACCGGAGCGTTCCTCGATCAGCGGCTGAACTATGCAGCCGCGGCGCGCCATGCACGCGGACGGGCGCTGGATGTTTGCACCTACCAGGGCGGGTTTGCGCTGCATCTTGCCGGGACCTGCGAGCGGGTGACGGGCGTGGATGCCAGCCGTGCGGCGCTGGAGGTCGCGGACCGCAATCGCGAACTGAATCCCGGGTTAACCGCAAAGATGGATTGGATTGAGGCGGATGCCTTTGAGCTGCTGCGCGATTATGCCGACGCAGATTCCGCAGCACGGTTCGACACCATCGTCCTCGACCCGCCGGCGTTTGCCAAGTCGAAGCGCGCGACCGAGGGCGCGTTGCGCGGCTACAAAGAGTTGAACCTGCGCGCGCTGAAGATGCTGAGTGCGGGTGGGACGCTGGTGACGTGCTCCTGCTCGCACCACGTGGGGATGGAGGAGTTTGTCGGGGTGGTGCGGTCGGCCG
>Ga0224557_1002177_pt1 | contig 17206 bp, 12 predicted proteins | sample 714S31014metaG_FD_180677 | JGI IMG/M metagenome (GOLD analysis project Ga0224557, IMG submission 180677) | Peat soil microbial communities from Stordalen Mire, Sweden - 717 S3 10-14 | ecosystem: Environmental > Terrestrial > Soil > Wetlands > Peat | place: Sweden: Norrbotten County, Stordalen...
TCAGCGCCATGAAAACCTTCATTCCGAATTACGCCGACTGGCAGGTGCCGGTGACTTATCGCGCGATGACGTCCGGCAACAAACCGCAACCGCATTTGGAATCAAGTTCCGGCGCGAATTTCCCGCAGGCTTGAGCTTTCGCCGCGCGGGCCGGAAGCGACGTGGCAAAAGCTGGCAGGCAATTGGCAAAACAAGGTTGGCCGGCCGGGCCGCCGCAATCCATGTTTCAATTGCTGTGATGGAAAATGATTTAGCCAGGGCGCTTGGCCAGGACGCGGCGCATTTGCCGGCGACGGAGAAACGCGATCTGCTCGCGCGGCTGCTCAAGCGGCTCGCGCACGAAATCCGCAATCCGCTCAATTCGCTGGGCGTTCACTTTCAATTGCTCGAAGAGGATTTGAGCGCGCTGTCGCCGGCGGCGCGGACCCAGCTCGCGTCGCGCCTGGGAATTATTCACGGCGAACTGCATCGCCTGGAAAGCATCGTCGAGCGCTTTCTAAAACTGGCCGGACCCTCGGCGCTCGAGCTGGAGCCGGTTGAAATAAATAATATCATCAAGCATGTCTGCGATTTACTCCAGCCGGAGGCGTCCGCGCGGAAAGTCGAGATTCTCGCGGAGCTGGAACCGGAACTGCCGCTCGTCATGGTGGATTCCGTCCGGCTGACGCAGGCGCTTTTGAACATCATCATCAATGGCATCCAGGCGATCAGCGGCTCCGGCCAGGTAAAAGTCAGCGCGGCAAAATCCGGCGAACATTTGCTTTTGCGCGTGCAGGACACCGGTCCCGGCATTCCGGCGGGCGAGCTGGGCGAGATTTTTGATCCCTATTTCACGACCAAGTCCGAGGGCAACGGTCTGGGATTGTGGATTGCGCAGCAGATTGCGGTGGCGCACGGCGGCGATTTGCGCGCCGGAAACGCGGCGGCGGGCGGCGCGGTGTTCACGCTGACCCTGCCGCTCCAGCCAAAGGAATGACGTGGACAATTCCAAAATAAAAATCCTGGTGGTGGACGATGAACAGGGCTTGTGCGCCGGTTTGCAGGAAGGCCTGCGCCGCGAAGGCTACCTCGTGGACGCCGCCAACGACGCAGCCACGGCGGTGAAACTCGCCAGCCAAAGCCTCTATAATCTGGTGATTTCCGATGTCAAAATGCCGGGCGTGGGCGGCTTGGAATTGCTAGCGCAAATCCGCGAGCGCAGCCGCGACACGCTGTTCATTCTGATGACCGCGTTCAGCACCGTCGAAAACGCGGTCGAGGCGATGCGCCTGGGCGCCTACGATTATTTGCCCAAGCCGATTGATCTCAAGCGGCTGCGCATCCAGGTGCAAAAGGCGCTGGAATATCAGGCGGTCGTGGTGGAAAACAACGAGCTGCGTTCGCGGCTGCAAAAGCGGTCCGAGCCAAACCCGCTGATCGGCGAAAGCGAAATCATGCGGACGGTTGCGCGGTTGATTGAAGAAGTCGCGCAAAGCGACGTCACCGTGCTGATTGAGGGCGAGAGCGGCACCGGCAAGGAAATCGCCGCGCGCCTGATTCACACGCACAGCGAGCGGCGCGACAAGCCGTTCATTTCGGTCAATTGCGCCGCGTTTGCGGAGCAACTGCTCGAAGCGGAATTGTTCGGCCACGTGAAGGGCGCGTTCACCGGGGCCGCCGCGCAAAAACCGGGCCGGTTTCAACTGGCTGACGGCGGCACGCTGTTTCTCGACGAGATCGGCGACCTTTCACCGAAGGGCCAGGGCGATTTGCTGCGCGTGCTGGAAGACGGCGCGTTCCGCATGGTCGGCGGCTCCGAATTGATCCGCGTGAACGTGCGCATCATCGCGGCCACAAATAAAAAGCTGCCGGATTTCGTGGCGGAAGGAAAATTTCGCGAGGATTTATTTTACCGGCTGAATGTTGTGCCGGTCGTCATGCCGCCGTTGCGCGAGCGGGCCGACGACATTCCGCTGTTGATCGAGCGTTTTTTTGACCGCTTCGCCGCCAAGCACAAGCGCGGCCGCAAACGGATGTCGCCGGAAGCGATGCAGGTGTGCCAGCGGTTTCCCTGGCCGGGCAACGTGCGGCAGTTGCGCAACGCCGTCGAGCGCATGGTCATCACCAGCCGCGCGGCGGTGGTGGATGTCGCCGCGCTGCCGGATTATTTGCAGGAATTTGACCGCAGCCTGGTCACGTTCACCGTGCGGCCCGGCACGCCGCTGGCCGAAGTGGAAAAATTGCTGATCCGCCAGACTCTCACCCATGTCACCCGCAATCGCGCGGAGGCGGCACAGGCGCTCGGCATCAGCCGGCGCGCGCTGCAATACAAGCTGAAGCAATACGGTTTGCTGGATGCAACCGACGCGGCGGAAAAGAAATAGCAGGCCATTCGACCTTGCACCAATGTCCGCCCGACGGTGCAAGAATTGCACCAATTCGAGGAACGGCAATTTTCATCGCGCTCGCCGGTTTTCTTTTTCTCCTTAGAAATCAAGTGATTCCGCGTGTTTTGCATTTCGCAAGTTGAAAGGCATGGCGCTTGCGTTACTGAAAGGCGGTTGACAAGAAACAACCATAAACCGAACAAAAAAATTATTATGAGCGATTCAAACAATACGACGACCACGACCACAACCACGCCTGCGACGGCTGCCCCTGCCTGCGCGTGCAACAAACCTGCCACCAATAATCCGGCCCCGGCTGCAACCGCGACCGCGCAAACAACGCGCCCGGTGTCGCCAAAATCCGCCCGCCGCCAACAATTGCGCAAGCAGCATTAAAAACCCGTTGGGTTGCCAGCGTGCAACCATTTGTCGCAGGAACCGGCGCAAGGCGGAGGAACCGGCGCCGGTTTCCTGCGGGGTTGGTTTCGGCGGGGGCATGAGCGCCAGTGGATGATAGCCCACCAGAAGTTCGAGTCTCCTGTCCGCCGACACCAGCCTGGGCAGCCGGTGTCCGCTGAAGCTAAAATTAACGCCTGCAATTTTGTTATGAATGAATTAATGCGAATTCTAATCGAGCTGCAATCGCTCGAATTTGAGGAAACGATCCAGCCGAACATTGAAGAGCGCATTGCCAAATTGCGCGCGAAAATTCCGAAGCCGATTCTGGCCCATTATGATCGTTTGGGCGACCAGGGCAAAAAAGGCGTGGCGCCGTTGCGCAACCAGATTTGCACCGGCTGCCACATCCGCGTGCCCGTGGCCGTGGTCTTCAACTTGAAACACGGCGAGGATGTTTGCCTGTGCGACAATTGCGGACGTTATCTCTATCTCCCGGAAATCGCGGTGGAAGCGGTCAGTTCGGCGACCAAAAAAATCGCCGCCAAGAACGGCCGCAAGCAACTGGCTCATGCCCTGTGAGATTTTACCCGCCGGGAAACTGGTTTCCATTGCGGATTACACGCGACCGGAGTTGATCGTTCCGCAATTGCGCGAACGCGACCCGGCGGGGATCATCGAGGAGTTGAGCCAGCGGCTGCGCACGAACGGGATTGTGGGCGACGTGCTTTCGTTTTATCAAGCCGTGGTCAACCACGAGTTTCTTTCCAGTTCAGCCCTGGCGTCTGGCATTGCCACGCCGCACGCCCGCAGCGCGCAAGTCAGCAGGTTGACGCTGGCAATCGGGCGCGCCCGCGAACCGGTGGTTTGGGGAATAAGTGAATCATGGTCGGTTGAATATGTTTTTCTTCTCGCGGTTCCGTCCACCGAAGCCATGAACCACCTGGCTTTGCTATCGGGCATCGCGGGCCTTGGCCGCCAGCCGGAAATGCTCGCCAGACTTCACGCGGCGGCGGATGCGCGGGGCATTCTCGATCTCCTGAAGGAAATCAACGTGCGTCCGGGTTGAACCACATCCTCCTCGTTCCCGTCCTCATCCTTGTCCTTGAAAATTTCGAGGACAAGAACCACGACGACGAGGATGGCCGGGGATTAATTTTCAGACAGGCTTGAAAATTTCAGGTTGATTCCAGAAGCCGGGCCGTGCATCCGGCCCCGAAAATTTCAGGATTGGCATAATTGAATTTCCCGTCAACCATGGCGGCAAACGTTCCGTGATATGCAATCCGTTTATTGGCGCAAATGCCGCCTGTGCCTCCGCTGGTTCCGCCGCGCCGCGCTGGTGGCGGTGGTCGTGCTGATTTGCGCATTCGTCTGGTGCGACCGCGTCGGCGTGCCGGATTTTCTGAAGCGCCGGCTGGTGGAATCCCTGCGCGAACGCGGCGTCGAACTGGAATTTTCCCGGATGCGCTACATTCTTTTTCGCGGGCTGATCGCAGAAAATGTCCGCGTGGGTCATGCCGCCGAAACCGACGGCCCGGCGTTTTCCGCCGGGGAAGTCCGGCTGGAACTGGACAACCCGGCGATGCTGCACGGGCGGCTCCAACTCGACGGCCTCATGCTAAACCGGGGACGGTTCGTCCTGCCGCTCTCACCCACCAACGCCCTCCAGCTCGACGACATCCAGACCGAACTGCGTTTTCAGGGGAACGACACATGGTCGCTTGACAACTTCAAGGCCGGTTTCGCGGGCGCGCAACTTGCTTTGTCCGGCGATGTTGCCCACGCGCCGGAAATCCGTGGCTGGGAAATTTTCCGCGGCGCCAAAACCAGCGAAGGCTTGACGCTGGCGCAACTGCAGGCATTTTCCGGCGCGCTCGGCAAAATCCATTTCACCGGCACGCCGCAATTGAATCTCAACTTCAGCGGTGACGCGCGCGATGTTCATTCGTTCAACATCCGCCTCACCGTCATCGCGCCCGCCGTCCAATCGCCATGGGCCGGCGCGCGCAACATTCAGTTCACCGCCCGGCTCACCGCGCCTGCCGGCGCCCCGACGAATTTCAATATGCTGCCGGGATTTTGGACGAATCTGCAACCGTTCCGGCTCGCGTGGACTGCGCGGGCAACGGAACTGCGGTCGGACAGGGCCAGTGCCGACACGGTGGAATGCGACGGCATCTGGCACGCGCCGGAACTGATGGTGACCAAATTATCCGCGCGGCAAGGCGCGTGGACGCCGGGGTTGACCGTGCGCAATTTGGAGGCCACGGCGGACCTGATCGCGCCCACCAACGGCACAATTAATTTTGATTCCTCCTGGTCGTGGTGGACCAATCTACAGCCGTATCGGCTGGCCTGGACGGCGCGGGCGGCGGAGCTGCGGTCGGGCAACGCCAGCGCCGACACGGTGGAATGCGACGGCGTCTGGCACGCGCCGGAACTTACAGTGACCAAATTATCCACGCGGCTGGGCGCCTGGGCGCCGGGTTTGACGGTGAGTAATCTGGAGGCCGCCGCGAACCTGACCACGCCCACCAACGGCACAATTAATTGTGATTTCTCCTGGTCGTGGTGGACCAACCTGCAGCCGTATCAGCTGGCCTGGACGGCGCGGCTTGCGCAATTGAAATCCGACCCGTTGAACGCGGATGCGATTGCGTGCGGTGGTTTCTGGTCCGCGCCGGAACTGGCGCTCACCAATTTGTCCGCCGAACTCGGCGGCGGCCGGCTGGACGCGCGGGCGGGATTGAACGTCGCCACGCGCGAGTTTGGGTTCACCAACTCCTCGCGCTTTGACCTGCACGCGGTGGCGGCGTGGTTGACGGACAAGACGCGCGAGCGGCTCGCGGAATTTTCGTGGACGCAGCCGCCGTCGTTGCGCGCGGCCGGCTCGCTGGTTTTGCCGGCGTGGACGAACCGCCAGCCCGACTGGCGCGACGAAGTGCAGCCGACAATCCGGTTGAACGGCGAGCTGGCCTTCACCAACGGCACGGTGAGCGGCGTGGCGATTGATTCGGCGGCGGCGGCGTTTTCCTACTCGAACCTCGTCTGGCAGGTGCCCGCCCTGGCAATCGCGCAATCCAAAACGCGGCTCGAAATCAGCGGCAGCGAAAATGACGCGACGAGGGATTACCACTGGCGCGTGCGCGGCGCGCTCGACCCGGAATGCCTGCGCCCGTTTTTGACGGCGAGCAACGCCGCGCGCGGTTTCAGCATTGTTCAGTTCAGCGCACCGGTGAATCTGGACGCGGAGGTGTGGGGGCGTTTGTATGATTACGACGGCATTGGAGCGACCGGGCGCGTGGCTTTGACGAATTTCACCCTCCGCGGCCAGTCCATGGACAGCGTCACGGGCGAACTCTCCTACACGAACCGTGTGCTCGAATTTTCCCATCTGAATTTGTGGCGCGGCGCACAGACAATGACCGCCGACCTGATCACGCTGGATTTCAACCAGCGGCTGATTATTTTCAAAAATGGCTACAGCACCGCCGATCCGGTGGCCATCACGCGCGCCATCGGCCCAAAGACCGCCCATATCATGGAGCCGTATCATTTTCTCGAGCCGCCGACGGTGTTGGTGGAGGGCTGCCTGCCGCTGCGCGACATGAACGGGGTGCGTGACGTGGCCGGCACGGATCTGCGTTTCGATGTCGTGGGCGGCGTCCCATTCCAATGCCTCAAGCTCAATGCGACGCGCGTCACCGGCACAATCCGCTGGACGGGCGAGATGCTGGTTTTGACGAACATCGCGGCGGAGCTTTACGGCGGCACTGGCAACGGCTTTGCGAGCTTTGATTTCCGCGCGCCGCACGAGGGCGCGGACTATCAAGTCACCGCGGCAGTCACGAACATCAACCTGCGTGCGCTCGCGGCGGATCTGGCGTCGCGCACCAATCATCTCGAAGGCGCGCTGTCCGGGCAGGTGGTCGTGACGCGCGCGGACACGCGGGATTGGCGGACGCTGGACGGCTTCGGGCAGGCCCGGCTGCGCGACGGATTGATTTGGGACATCCCGCTGTTCGGACTATTGTCGCCGGTCTTGAACAGCGTTTCGCCGGGGCTGGGCGACAGCCGCGCGACGGATGCCCAAGCGAAGTTTGCCGTCACCAACGGCGTGATTTTTTCAGACCTGCTGGAAATCAACACGGCCATGACGCGCCTGCAATACAGCGGCACTCTGGATTTGCGGGGAAATATGAATGCGCGCGTCACCGCCGAATTGCTGCACAACGTCTGGGGCGTCGGCCCGATTCTCCGACCGTTCCTTTGGCCGGTCAGCAAGGTGTTTGAATACAAGGTCACCGGCACGCTGGATAATCCGAGCAAGGAGCCGGTGTATGTGCCGAAACTTCTCCTCCTGCCGCTGCACCCCATCCGCACCCTCGAAGGGTTGATGCCGGGCGGTGAAAATTTATTCAGTCCCACCAACGCGCCGCCGAACAATTGAGCCGGAGGCCGGAATGGTTTTTTAAAATGGCCAGTTGATGCCGACGGAAAAGTAGAGCTGGCCGCCCAAATTTAACCGTCCCTCACGCCCGCCGCCGTTGATGGCGGCATCTCCCATCGGCATGTATTGCGCGCCGATGTAAATGTCGGCGTCTTCCTGCACGTGATACATCAGCGCTCCGTTCACATAACCGCCGCAGGCCACGTCGGTCCCTCCTATCTTTCCAGTGTTGCGGGCGTTGAGGCCGCCGGCGGTGATGGTCTCGTCGTATTTGTAATTGCCGGACACGATGCCAACAGCGGGGCCGGCGCCCAGCGACACGCCGATATGGTCGGTGATATCCCAATAAAACGACGGGCCTAATCTCACGGTGTAAAGCATCACGTCCAGCGACTGCGTGCCGGTGACATTTCCGGTTGAACTGGCCGAGCTGGATGACGCGGGTGAGTTTGTCATAAGTGGACCTGTTCCACCGGGACCACCCTGGTAAGGCGCGGTTGGAATAATAATGCCGCCGGTGTTAAAAATGAAAGTCGTCTGGGTGACCGTCGCCGGTGTGGAGCTGTTTTCTGAAATGTTAATGGGCATCAAGCCAAAGCCCAATTCCCAGCCGACGCGCGCATGCTTCCAATACCAGAGATTGTCACCGTAAGCCATGTCGAATCCGGGAAACGCGCCGCCATCGGCGTTTGCGCTGCCGGAGGCGGAGAAAGCCGTGGCGGCATGCATGGCCAGCGTGTTGTTCGCGGCGCTGTATTGCGACGCTCTGTCGTATCCCCAATAACTCGTGTAGCCACCGGCGTTTCCAGTTTGATCCGTCCGCACATATCCGTCGTCAAAAATGCCGTTTGCCGGGTCATTGCCGGAAATGCCAAACGCCGAACCGCTCCGGCTGAAGCTGGCATTGATGTTCATTCCCACCAGCGCGCCGATGCGGAAATGGCGCGTCCAGTCATCCGTGTCAGCGGGAATTCGGATGAAGGCGCTGGAATCCGGTTTTCCGTCAACTTCCGGTTGGGCCGAGGCAGCCGGCGCGACCCCCATGAAACAGCCGGCCAGACACCATGCGGAAAACACATGGAGATGGACGCTTTTCATAAGATGGAATGCTGATGTCGGCATGGCCTCACGGATTTAGCAACACGCGATAAAATCGCGCGCTGGCGTTGGTCGGCGCGCTCACCGTCGCGGGCGGGCCGTAATCAATCCATTGCACTTCATTAACCGGAGCCGCAACCACGATGGACGGCGGCGCCATCAGGGCGTTTGAAAACGAAACATTGTCGCTATAAACCACCGTGTAAGTCCGGTTCGTGACGGCCAGCCATTCGATCAACATATTGCCATTGGACAGCTTGACGATGCGGGTGATGTTGACGTTCGTGCCTGCCGATGTTGCAGCCGGCGGAGTCCAATCGGGAACAACCGGCATCGCGAAGGCGTGCAACTGACCGTTGGTGAACGGAAATGAACCGCGCGGCGCATATTGCAGCAGCAAGGTCACGCTTCGTCCCGCCGCGAGGCCGGCGCTGTAATCCACGAACGGAGCGCCATTGTTCGTGCCGACGGCGTTGAACAGTTGCCTGCCCGAACCCGTCACCACGACGCGCGCGGCCGGAACATCCATGGCGCCGGCGTTGGTCAGTAAAATGGATTGTTCCTCCAGCCCGTTTTGCAAGTTGATGGCCTGCGCGGAATTGGTGATGGCCATTAACTGGCTGGAAAGATAATTGGTGACGGTGATGTTCGTGCTGGCCGAGTTGTTGGCGGAATTGGTATCGGTCACGCCAGCCGAACTGACAAACGACGAGAATTGCAGGACCCCCGAATTGGTGGGCTGGACGGTCAGCAGGAAATTAGTGAAGGCACCGCTGGCCAGCGCGCCCAGGTTGAAAATGACATTGCTGCCCGTGACGCTGGGAGCCGGACTGGCTGGCGAAACGCTGATGTATCCCACACCCGGCGGCAGCGTGTTGGTCAATATGACGTTGGGAGCGGCATCCGGTCCGGCATTGGTCACGGTCACTCCAAAAGTAATCCAGTCGTTGGTGATGACCGGCGGCGCGGGGCCGGTCATGGCCACGCCCAAATCCGCCAGCGTCACCGCGTTGGTGACGAGAACGACCAGATTGGTGGAAGCGGTGTTGGTCACGGTAATGGATGAAACCGTAACGAGGTTGGTGATGAAACCGGCCGCCGTGGGTTGAACGGTCAATGTCATTTGCGCAAATCCGGGATAAGAAAATGCGCCGAGGTCAAAAACCACGACGCTGCCGGAGGTCGTGTAAGAACCCTGGCCGGGACTGGCGCTCACAAACTGGACTGAAGCCGGCAGCAGGTTGGTCACCTGCGCATCCGTCAGCGGAAGGGTGGTCAGATTAGTTACGTTGATGGTGTAAGTCAGTGAATTGCTCACGACTATGGAAGTTGCCGAAGCGGTGACGGAAAGCCCAAAACCCTGCGCGCCGGCGCGCGGACAGGTAGCCATCAGCCCGGCCACAACCAGCGCCAGCATTCGGAGACGAAGAAAATTCTTCATGCACGAACGATAAAATCCCGGATTGCGCGTCAGGGTGTTGGCGGCGCGGCGTTGTTGTTGTTCGCTGGAATCACGGGCGCTTGGGGCGCGATCGGCGAGAAAAAGTCGCGGCTCTGAACCTGCGGTTGGGACGGTGCATTCGTCGGTATGGGAGAGCCATAGACGCCGGGCACGGGATTTTTCAATTCCTTTTTGCGTTCGGCTTCATTCAATTTGCTTTCTTCGGCGGCGTCCTCATAAGCCGCGCGTTCGACACCCGGCAGCCGTTGTTCCAGCTTGACGGTATTGACCGCGGCAATTTCCGGTGTCCTCAAAACGGTGGGTTGCATCAGGACAATGAGTTCCTCGCGCTGTTTGGAATTGTTGCGCTGGGAGAACAGGCCGCCGAGCAGCGGGATGTCCTGCAACAGCGGCACGCCGGATCGGCTGGTGGATTTTGAATTTTTGATGAAGGCGCCGAGCACCACCGTGTCCTGGTTGCTGACCGTAATCTCGCTGTTGAGCGTGCGCTTGATGGTGTTGGGAATCTGGCCGACGCCGGTAATGGTGGTGTAGCCGTTGAGATCGTCAATCTCCTGATTGATGTCCATGACCACCAGACCGTCCGGATTGATGAATGGCGTCACATCCAATTCCACGCCGACGGACAACTGCGCGTAGGAGGATTGGTTGCCATAGGCGCCGCCATAGTTGTAGGTGCTGGTGACATAGGGCACGGTGTCGCCCACAAAGAATTGCGCGGGCTTGGCCTGCGAGGTCTGGATGCTGGGAGTCTGGATGATGCTGGCATGGCTGTCCGCCGCCGCCGCCGACAACGCCACGTTCCAGCTGTTGCCAATATTTCCGAAATAACTCAAGCCGCCGCCGAGGCCGTTGCCGAAGACACCATTGGTGTTGGCGAGATTAGCCGCTCTGTTTAAGAAATTATAGAACTGCTGGCCGTTGTTGTAGCCGCCAGCGCCACTCAAAGGCACGCTGGTGCCAGTTAACGGCTCTTGCGACGCGGAGACACCAACATTCAATGTGTTGGGGCCGAGCGAGTAGTCAATGATGACCGACTGGATGAGCACCTGCGAGAGCAGCACGTCCAGCTTGCCGATGACATTGGTGATGGCATCCATGTCCTGCCGCGTGGCATAAATCAGAAGTGAATTGCTTCGTTCGTCCGCGATGATTTTGGCCTGGCCGAAAATCTGGATGGGTTGCTGCTCGCCGGCCGCGCCGCCCGCCTGGTTGATGATGTTCAGCAGCCGCCGTTGAAAGGGAGTGTTGGATGACGGCGTGCCGTTGGGATTGGCCGCCGTGGCGCCGACGCCCGGCCGTTGCTGGCCGAGCGCGCTGCCAGCCGGGTTGACGCCGGGTTGAGTCGTGGTGCCGCCCATTCCCCCCAACATCGCTCCCCCGCCGCGGTTGCCCGCAACTCCGCTGATGGGCGGGGCGGTGGTGGAACCGCCAACGGAAACCGTCGCGCCGCCGCTCCCGCCGAGGCTGTTCAGCGCGTTGGCGATGTCGTCGGCCTGCGCGTAGCGGATCGGAATGACCGCGGAGATATATTCCGCCGGCACGCTGATGTCTATCCTTGCAATCATCTCCAGCATCCGCTTGACGTTTTCGGCGTAGTCGCGGATGACGAGAATGCCGTTGTCGTCAATCGGGGAAATGCTGTTCGGCAGCCTGCCAAAAGGCTGGATGAGGGGCGCCATCGCGCTGGGCTTGACGTGTTGCAACTGCACGATGTGCGTAATATACGAACCCATCGGCGGCAAATGTTCCGCATCCGTGCTGTCCAGCGAACCGCCGCCCCCAGCGGCCTGATCCGGCGGCAGCACTTTTACAAACTTGTCGCCGATGTTGATGAGGGTGATGCCGTTGAGCGCCAGCACCGCCTGCAACGCCTCAATCGCCTCGGTCTTGGTCAGCGGCGATTGCGTCTTCAATGTGATGGACGCCTGCGGCACCTGCCCGCGGATCAGCGTGCGCCCCACCAGGTCAGAATAAATATCGAGCACCTGGCCCACGTCCACGCCCGGGAAATTATATTTGTAACCGGCGGCTTCCCCTCCCGGCGCGGCCTCACTGCCGGTCTGAACCCTGTAACCGGCAGCTTCCCCTCCCGGCGCGGCGTCGCTGCCGGGTGAATTCGCCGAAGCATCCGGTGTCGTCATTGAATTAGCCGGGTCCGTCGCCGGCGCGCCCGCGGACGCGCCCGCCGCGTTGTTGGTCAAGGCGCGGAGCCGCTGCAATTGCAACTGCCGCATCTGGGCCGGGGTCAGGGTCGGCGGCGTCTGCGCCCAAAGTCCGAGGGCGGTTAAAAACAGAATCAGGACGAGCGTGGTCGTTTTCATTTGGTGGTTGCGGTTGCGGTTTTCACATTGCCCGGGGCGCTCCGCTGGTAGCTGGCGACCAGCCGGATGTTGGCGTTGAGCTTTTGGCGCGGTGGATCGGGCTGCAGTTCCAGGTCGCGCACGCGGATCATCGAAACGTCGGAGCCGAGCTTGTAAAGGAAGTCCACGAGTTGATCATCGGTGGCGGAGACATTGATGTTTTGGATTTGTTCGACAAAGAACGCGTCGTTCGTGCGCGTCATCGGGCGCGACATGCTGCCCATTTGAACCTGACTGGCGGTGGCTTGCGACTGGATGGTGCGGAGAAAATTGATGGACTGGTCCTCGGGCGCGACAAATTCACCCTGGCTTTCAAAGCCCTTGACCTGCGCCTGGTAATTGGCCGTTTGCGAAATGGTTGACTGATAAAGCTGCAGCTTCTGCTGCGCCACATTGAGGCGGCCCCGCAGTTTGCCCCAGTCGGAACGATGCGGCCAGATGAACACCCAGTTCAGCACCAGAATAAAAACCACCAGCACGCCAACGGCCAGGCGGCGTTCCAGCGGACGGAGTTGCGCGAAGAATTTTTTCATGGCGCGGCCTCCGTGCGTTTCAGTTGCAGCGTGAAATGCCAGTTCACGTTGTTGCCGCTTTGATTCCAGACGAGCGGCTCGACCGCCGCCGGCTCAAACATGTCCTGGCCGTTCAACTTCGCCTTGCGGACCGAGTCGTAAAATTTGCCCGGATCCGAAATCTGGCCGATCTGGTCCTGCGAGCAGACGCCGTTCAAGGTGAGCTTCTGGCCGTCGGCGAAACTGGAGCGTTGCAGCGAGAGGCCGGCGGGCAGATGTTCGGCGACAATCTTCCAGCAATCCAGCGCCGCGTATTTCAACTGCTCCCGCTCCGTGAGCACCGCGTATCGCGCCTTGAGTTGCAGCACGTTGGTGTAGCTGCCGCCCAGTCCCGCCGCCTGCTGCTCCACCGCGACGGTCTTGTAATTGAGGAGGGTGGTAGCGCAAAAATAAATCACCACGCCAATCGCATACAAAATGCCCGTCGTGACCAGCCCGCGCAGCCAGAGCCGGTCCACGAACTGCTGATGGTAGCGCGTGGAAAATTCCGCCGGCAGCAGCGCCGCACCCAACGATGACGCGGTCCGGCGCGCGGTGCGCGCGGCCAGTTCCGCCGGCGGCGGCGGCTCCACCACCCGCACCGGCTCGTTCAGCACGTCGCGCAGGAGTTTTTCCCATTCGGCGGCGTTGACCGGATCGGCCACCAAATGCCATTGCGGCGGTTCGGTCAGCCAGCCTTCCATCTCGCCCGCCCAGCAAAGCTGCGCGAGCTGGTCCTTCAAACTTTTGGCGCGGTCGCCTTCGGGCGGCAGGACCATCAGGCACAAATTCCGCAGCACGCCCTTGCTCCGCCACGCGACCAGCGCGGCGTCCTTCCCGCGTGCGCCGGCGTAAATCCACGCGCCGTCCGCCGTCGCGGGCGCGGCCTCCAACTGATCCAGCATCGGCGCTTCGAGCCGGTCGGCGAGATAACCGTCCTTCTCCAGCTTGCCGAGAAATTCCTCCACCGCCGCGCGCCCGGCGATGACGACGACGACCCGCTGCAAATCACCGTCCACCGCCGGCAGGAGATGCAGGGTCCAGACAATCTGGCCGACGGGCAGCGGCGAGATTTTTTCCAACTGCAACTCCACCATCGCCTGCGTCTCCTCGAAGGAGCTTTTGGGCAGTTCGATGACGCGCAGAAAGACGCTTTCCGGCGGCAGCCACGCGATGTTCAACTTCGGCTGCCAGAGCGAACTCCACGATTTGGCGACCAGCCGCGACGGCAATGGTTCGCCGCCGGGGGTTTTTTGCTCGCGGTCCAAAACAAAATTCCCGCCCTTCGCCGCAAACCGCCAGAGACGGTTGGCGTCGGGCGCGACTTGCAGAATGTTGCAGGAATTCCAGCGGGCCATTTGAATTTATGATTTGCGATTTAAGATTTACGATTTTTGTTCGGCGGCGTTTGTAACATATTGTCCTCTAAAAAATAAACCCTTGCGTCGCCTTAATTACTCCCGTCGCCGCATCCGCTTGATAATCCACCAAGCTGCCCTCCGATGATCCTGAATACATCAACTCCACCATCCAGCATTTCGACTCATCACGGTAGTATCTCATGGGAATCTTTTCTCCCAGTAGCCTGTATATGTCGTCCACGTTCATACCCACCTTAATGGATTCCAATCGCTGTGCGTATGTGCCCTTGACGAGCGGAGTAAAACCAATCGGCAGCTCAAACTTCAGCAGGTCTGAAAGTTTATTTTCCTCGGAGAAAAGCGCGATGATATAAAAGTGATTGGTCATTCCCTTGGTGGGCCAGTCCGGGACATCCATCACCCAAATCGCGGTTTTCCCCACGACAAGACATTGAGCAAACTGACTATACGAGTTAGTGAAAGTCTGCCAACTCTCCGACTTGTATCGCTCCATCGTCTTCCGCACTACTTCTTCAGGACTTCCAACCTTGATATCCTTAGTCGCATCAAACCAATTTGTCGTAGAGCCGAAGGCCGACATGACAATAATTTGGAATGCGAAAACGATTGCTAGGACACCTGCTTGTTGATGAATGATTTTCATATTTTAGAGCCACCTAACTCATTTTTCAACGCTTGATGAATTGTGTCTTGTCCTCGCTGCCGAGCGCGTCCATGTGCTCCTCGATTTGCGTGACGCGCAGGACTTCCTCGATGGTCGTTTCGCCGTTTCTGACCTTGGTCCAGCCGTCGGTGCGCAGCGTGCGCATGCCCTGTTCGATTGCCTTTTGGGCAATCGTCGTGGCTGGCGCGCGGTTCAAAATGAACGGGCGGATGGATTCGTTGACGATGAGCAACTCGTAAATGCCCTTGCGTCCCTGGTAGCCAAACTGCCGGCAATCCTCGCAGCCGATGCCGCGCCAGAATTTCGCCGTGCCGATTTCATCCTCCGGAAAACCGATCTTGCGCAGGAAATCCGTTTCGACCTTTTGCTCGGTTTTGCAATGCGGACAAATCGTGCGCACGAGCCGTTGCGCCATCACCGCCTCGACTGACGACGCCACGAGGAACGGCTCGATGCCCATGTCAATCAGCCGCGTGAACGCGCTCGACGCGTCGTTTGTGTGCAGCGTGGAAAAAACCAGATGGCCGGTCAGCGACGCGCGAATCGCGATCTCGGCGGTTTCCATGTCGCGAATTTCGCCGACCATCACCACGTTCGGGTCCTGGCGCAAAATGTGGCGCAAGCCCATCGCAAACGTCAGCCCGATTTCCGGCCGCACGGCAATCTGGTTGATGCCTTTCAATTCATATTCCACCGGCTCCTCGATCGTGATGATGCGCTTGTGAACGGAATTAATCGCGCTCAAAAAAGCGTAGAGCGACGTGGATTTGCCGGAACCCGTCGGGCCGGTGACGAGGAATATCCCGTGTGGCTTGACGATAATATCGCGGATCATCGCCTCGTCCTTTGGCGCGAAACCCAGTTTGTCCAGGCTCAAGAAAATTTTCCCGCGCGTGAGCAGGCGGAGCGAAACGCTCTCGCCATAAACCGTCGGCACGGTCGAAACGCGGATGTCAATTTCCTCGCCCTTGATGCGGACGTTGATGCGGCCGTCCTGCGGCAGGCGTTTTTCGGAAATGTTCATCCCGCTCATCACCTTGATGCGCGAAATGAGCGCGGCTTGAAACCGCTTCAACTGCGGCGGCATCGGCGTCTGGTGCAAAATGCCGTCAATGCGGTAACGGATGCGCAATTCATCCTCCGCAGGCTCAAAATGAATGTCCGTCGCGCGATCCTTGTGCGCCTCCCAGATGATCTGGTTGACGAATTTGATGACGCTGGCTTCCTGGTCGTCCTCGGTGATTTCCTTGTCGGCGACGTCCAAGTCCAGCGCCTCGCCTTCGCCCAGCTCGTCGAGCGTTTCGGCGCCGACGCCGTAATATTTTTTCAGCGACTTCTCGATTTCGGATTTCGGCGCGAGCGCGAACTCCACGGGCATTTGCGCGTCGAACCGCACCGCGTTCATCATCGCCGCGTCGAACGGATCGCTGGCGGCAAGCTGCAACATGCCGCCGTTGACCGCCGCGGGCAGCACGGAATACTGGAACGCGACCTTCGTGGAAATTTTGTTGCGCGCCTCCACCGGCACCGTGTGCTTGTGCAAATCAATGAACGGCCAGCCGATGGCCGCCGCCAGTTTTTGCAGAAAAACGTCCTCGGCCACGCCGCGTTCGCGCGCGATGAACGTCAGCAGCGGTTCGGTGGAGCCGCCGGTCGCCGCCGCGCGCCATGCCTTGCGCCAGTCGTCGAATTGCTTCGGCGTCGCTTCCGCGACCGTCGTGACCAGATTTTTTGCCGAGCTGAAAGCCATGCGTTTTCGCGGGATATAACAGCCGAAAGCGGGAAAAGTTGCGGAAAATTCAAAAAATTTGAACCGTTGCATCGTTAAATCGTTGCATCGGGAAAAGCCCTGTTTGACAATGTAACGATTCACATTTTAACAATTTAACGCCTTGCATGAAACAATTCGCCACCGTCACCGTCATCGGACGCGACAAGACCGGCGTCATCGCGCGCGTCACCAATTTTCTGTTCGAGCAGCACGCCAACGTCGAGGCGCTGGAGGAGCAGGTCACGCGCGGCCAGTTCAGCATGACGCTCCAGGCGTCGTGGAAAAGCGGCGAATTGAAATCCGATTCACTCCGCGCCGGGCTGGAAAAGCTGGCCACAAAATTGGGCATGGAAATCAAATTGCGCCTGACCGACCCGAAAAGCCGCCAGCGCTTTGCCATTTTGGTCACGAAAGAAACGCACTGCTTCGACGCGCTGCTGGCCGCGAAATTACCGGCGGACGCCGCGCTCGTCATCGGCAATCACGCCGGGTTCGCGCCGCTGGCGGAAAAATTCAAGCTGCCCTTCGCGCACATCAACTGGAACAACCGCGCCAAGGCCGAAGCCCGCGCGCTGCGATTGCTGGAGCAAAACGAGATTGATTTCATCGTGCTGGCGAGGTTCATGAAAATCCTCTCGCCGAACTTCGTGTGGCGCTACAAAAACAAGATCATCAACATCCATCCGTCACTGTTGCCGAG
>Ga0224557_1002179_pt1 | contig 17198 bp, 21 predicted proteins | sample 714S31014metaG_FD_180677 | JGI IMG/M metagenome (GOLD analysis project Ga0224557, IMG submission 180677) | Peat soil microbial communities from Stordalen Mire, Sweden - 717 S3 10-14 | ecosystem: Environmental > Terrestrial > Soil > Wetlands > Peat | place: Sweden: Norrbotten County, Stordalen...
TGTTGCTGGCGCGGGAGTTTCTGCGCGAACCGTATTGGCCGCGCCTGGCGGCGCGTGCCTTGGGCCATAAGGACGCGGTTTCCGGGCCGGTTCAATACGGCAGAGCCTGGTGATCGCAATTAATTTAGGTTTGGCTCAAATCCCCTGGCCTCTCAATTCCTACGCCCGGCCTCGATGCGACCCAAAAACAGCCCGACTGAACACGCGTAACAGGTTGTTGATCTATTGTGTGATCCAGCCATAAACCCCGTTGAAATCAAGGATTTAAGGTGTATACATCACCTCAAAAAATGGCTTGCAGTACTGCCACAGTACAGATTTGCTTGTAAACATCATGCAATCGCCCATATCGAAGAAAAAAGCAATCGAAGTTGTCCTCCACGGGCATGCGTGGAAAGTCTGTGGGGCTCACGTTGGCTTTTTCGCAAGACCCCGCGAAAATTCGGGGCTGGGAGGCGTTCTGCCGAAAACCAGTATCCAAGGCAGCCGTGCCGGCGTTTGAAGAAATCGTGCAGCGGTTGGTCAGTTTCTCGAACCTCCGCTGGCGGCCGCCGCGAAAGGAGAGAAACTCGGCAAGGAGTGGAGATCAAATCGCTGGACGGAAAAATAGCCGAACAAATTCTTGCCGACGACATCTCGCACCGTTCGGTTTGCGCGTATGGACGAAGGATCGGGTTAGCATACTTGGCAAGAGTCTGTCGGAGTTTTTATGACCCGTGGGCAGCAGCATCGGACGCGAGGGCATGGACACGGCGGGAAGCTGTGAATGGCGAATTGCAAATTTTCGCGTTCGAAGTCTGGCGGTCTTGTCGCTGGGGAGAACCACACGTAAATTGCTTCCCTGATGGGAGAATTACTGGCGCTGCTCGCGCATTTGTTGGTCACCTTGGCGACGCTGCTTGGACCTGGCGGCGTCAATGCAGGTCCTCGCCGAAAATCCCCTCTTTAACACCAACTCCTGATGATCAATCGTCCGCGGAGGCAAGCGCCCAACCATCAACTGGAGGGAATCTTTGCGCGTTCTCCGATCTGCTCTGAGGGGATTGGCATCAGCCGCGGGCGATTTGCCGCTCAGGAACGTCACACCCAGACAGATTCCGGTCGCCTCGACCCCAACAGAACGGCGGTCTGAATCGCGGGTGGTTGGACACTTTACTGCGGGCATCATGTGTGCCACGCTGGTCACTGGCACTGAACACCGAACTTGATTATTGGCCGGCAAATTTAACTACAACCAAACCCATGAAGGAACAAATCAGTCTTTATTACCGGGAGGGTTCCTCGGACAAGGTTTACCACGCCAACTTGGACCCTAAAGGGGACGGATGGATCGTGAACTTCGCCTTCGGGCGCAGGGGATCCACCTTGCAGACCGGCACCAAAACCAGCGGGCCCGTCGCCTACGACAAGGCCAAGAAGATCTACGACAAGATCATCGCCGAGAAGATGGCCAAGGGGTACACCCCTGCGGCCGGAGGAACGCCCTACGTCGGCACGGAGAACGCGGGCAAAGTCAGCGGACTCCTACCCCAGCTTCTGAACATGATCGGCGACGCAGAACTGGAATTGCTCCTCAACGACTCGGCGCATTGCGGTCAGGAGAAATTCGACGGCCGCCACATCATGGTGCGAAAAAATAAGGCCGTCGAAGGAACCAATAAGAAAGGGCTGCTCATCGCCCTTCCCCTCCCCATTCAGAAGGCTTTGGAGGCATTCATCGGCACCTTCGTCATCGACGGCGAAGCCATTGGCGACAGGCTCTATGTATTCGACCTCCTGGAGAGCGATGGCAAGAACCTGCGTTCCAGGTCGTACAAGGATCGGTACTTGGAGTTGATGAACCTGGTGGCACGGTCCCCGGGAAGCGGAGGAGCCATCCTTCTGGTTGAAACCGCTTGGACCCCAACAGAGAAGCGCCAGATGCTCGAAAACCTGAAGAAGAAAAAGCGCGAAGGCATCGTCTTTAAATTGGTGAGCGCTCCGGTCGTAGTTGGCCGTCCGAGCAGTGGAGGCTCCCAGTTGAAATATAAGTTTTACGCTACGGCATCGGTCGTCGTCACCAAGGTCAATGCCCAGCGAAGCGTGGCCGTCAGCGTGTATGATAACTCCGGTAAAGTTTCACTTCCGGTTGCCGCCGGGAATGTCACCATACCGGCCAACCAGCCTGTTCCAGAAGTTGGGCAGGTACTGGAAGTCCGCTACCTTTACGCCTACAAAGGAGGCAGTCTTTTCCAACCCACCAGCCTCGGCGTCCGAGATGATGTTGACCCAGCCGAATGCGTGATTGGTCAACTGAAGTACAAAGCCGGGGACAAAGATGAGGACGAAGGATAAGAGGATTTGGCCATTGTTGGTTTCATCGGAGTAATTCTTGGTAAAATGCCGCCGTGGTTGGCGTGCTGGCCTGCGCGCCAGCGGGGAAAATATTTTTGCACTGAGAGTTTTATTAACAAAATCGTCAGGACCATCTTGCTGGCTGTTTGTTTGAATTTGATTCTGACGACGCACACCTTTGCTGGTAGCCCGCCGTTCTTAACCGACGACCCGGAGCCGGTGGATTATCAACATGGGGAATCTTAGGGTTCATGCATAAATAACTTCCGATGATTAGGCGTAATCCAAACAAAATAGCGGTGTGCTTTCCGGCAGTGGGTGTTTGGGAAAGACCCTGAAAATAGGAGAGAAGAGCGAGGCCGTATAACCGAGGATGCCACCATTTTGAAATGTTAGAATAACGCTCGACAGGGGTCCGGTTAGGCGTTATTCTAACATTATGAGACCCATTCGCTTTTCCTCAGAGCGGCTGGATGCGTTCTTCCAGCACGCCACCGTCGCCACGCTGCCGCAACTCAAAGCGGCCCTGGGCACCACCGTCGATTTAACCGTGTTCCGCAAATTGTCCGCCTTGCCCTATCGGACCAGCTACTCCCATCGCGGAGCCTATTACACCCTGGACCCCCTGGCTCAATACGATGATTGGGGGCTGTGGTCTTACCGCGACATCTACTTTTCCCGCCACGGCACGCTGCTGGACACGGCGGCCACGCTGGTGACCCAGGCCCCGGCCGGATACTTCACCGATGAACTGGAAGCGGTGGTGCATGTGGCGGCCAAGGACCCCTTGCGCCAGTTGGCGCAACAGGGCCGGCTCTATCGCCGAGAGTGCCAGGGCCGCTATCTCTATTGTGCCGCCGAGCGTGGGCTGCGGCAGCAGCAGTGGGCCGCGCGGCAAGCGCGGCAAAGTCCAGAGGATGATTTGCAGGCGGCCATCGTGCTCTTCTATGGTCTGCTGGACGAACAACAACGCCGACTCTATGCCGGGCTGGAAAGTTGGGAGTGGGGCCACGGGGGTGATCAACGGATGGCCCGGTTGTTCGGCTTGGATGTGGACACCGTGGCACGGGGCCGAGCGGAGTTGTTGCGCGGTGAAGTCCTCCGCGAGCGGGTGCGTCAGGTGGGAGGCGGCCGACCGCGGGTCGAAAAAAAACGCCCGGCCTCTTGAGCCAACTACGGCGCTTGCTCCGCGACCACACCGCCGGGGATCCGATGGGACGGCGGGGCCTTTGGACGGGCTTGCGCTTGGAGCAGATCAGCGGAAAATTGGAGGAACTGGGCCTCTCGGCCTGTCCCAACACGGTGCGGCGTTTGCTGGAGGAGTTGGGCTATGCGCTGCACGTCAATCGCAAGAGTCTCTCCGGTTCGCGCAGCCCCGAGCGCGACCGTCAGTTCCGTTACCTCCAGGGGCAACGCCAAGAGTTCAGCCGCCAAGGCCTGCCGATTATCAGCGTGGACAGCAAAAAGAAGGAACTGGTGGGAGCTTTCAAGAATGCCGGCCGCCTCTGGAGCACGGAAGCTCTTCCGGTCAACGACCACGATTTTCGCTCGCAGGCCCAGGGCGTGGCCATTCCCCGCGGCCTGTATGATCTGGGGGCCAATCGTGGCTCCGTGTTGCTGGGCACCTCGCACGACACGCCGGAGTTTGCGGTCGATGCGATTGCGCAGTGGTGGCGTGGCGAAGGCCGGCGACGCTACCGTCAAGTGTCGGAATTACTGATCCTGGCCGATAGCGGCGGCAGCAACGGCGCCCGGTGTCGGCTGTGGAAATGCGCTCTCCAGGAAAAACTGGCCGACCGCTTTCAACTGGCGGTCACCGTCTGCCACAACCCCAGCGGCGCCTCCAAATGGAATCCGATTGAGCACCGCCTCTTCAGCGAGATCAGCAAGCACTGGGCCGGTCAACCGCTGGCCGATTACCCCACCATCCTCCGCCTGATTGGTGAAACCAAAACCAAAACCGGGTTACGCGTCCACTGCGCCTTGAGCACCAAGGACTATCCCACGAAGATCAAGGTCTCCGATGAGCAAATGGGCGGGTTGGACATCCTCAAGCACCCAATTCTGCCCGAGTGGAATTACACTCTCCTGCCGAGAATAAATCGGAATTAGTTTTTGCACGGGCACTTATTTGTTCACTCGGGGCGAGCATTTTCGCGGCGGTGATGCCCAAAGGTCCGGCCGGCGAGCTGAATTACGGCGTGTTGCCCGACACGCAACTTCATTTGATCGTGCCGATGTCAACGGTTGGCGGCAGCGCCGCGCCAACAGTTTCTGGTTTGGGCGACACCGAAATTGGCATCAAATATCGCTTCGTTCACGAGACGAATGGTTGGCCGCAAATCGGATTTTTTCCAATGGTTGAATTACCGACGGGAAACGCGGATCGCAGTTTGGGCAACGGGCGCGCCTGACTGTAGGACTTGGACACGGTTTCATGGGTCACGTTTCAGCGCGAGCGGTAACGATTGTCCCCACTTTCCGGCGAACACGAACTTGCCCAAGGGCTTTCGCTGCCGGAGCGTCAGGTCGCGCTCTTTCAGAGCATCCGGCAGTTTGGCCGGGTCGGCTTTGTATCCGATGGCCATGGCCGTCCATGCTTCGAAATGCTCCGGTATCTGGTAAATCTCCCGCGCTTTGTCCGGGAGGATGCCGATCATCTGATGGACGGAAAGACCTCGCGCCGTGGCCTCGGCTACCAGATTGCCGGCGGCCAGACCCAGGTCGTGAACGGCGGCCCGATTGTCTTTATTGTTTTTGGCGAATCGCAAATTGACGACGCCCAAAACCAGCACCGGCGCGGCCTTGGCCCACGCCTGGTTTGCTTCCACCAGGCAGGAAAGAAGTCGTCCGAACTCTTGGGGGTTACCCTTGGTTGCCACCAGATAGTTCCAAGGCTGTTCGTTGTAGGAGGACGCCGCCCAGCGCGCCGCCTCAAACAACGAACAGAGGTCGGCTTCCGGCACCGGACGGTCATCGAAGCCATAGGGACTCCACCGTTCCGCCAGAACCTGCAGGATGGGATAGTCTGTCGCTGCATTTTTGATGTTCATAGGGCTGGCATAATTTCAATTGGTTTTCTTCCGGCCGGAGCCGCTCTTTTTGCCGCCGCCGCTGAGTTTATTGACGGTGGCCCAAGCCCGGGCTTCTGCGGTTTTCGTGGCAACACCCTTTTTCTCGTAGCCGGCTTCGATGTGTTCCGCCTGACGTTTCTGTTTGTCAGTATAACTGGATTTATCGCCTTGAGGCATGGGTGTTCGTCACTTGGTTTCGATAAAGTGAAAATCAGTGCTGCGATGCTCAGGGCCAACGGCGCTCAACCTTCCACGGTGAAACCGACCTTGATGGTCACCTGCCAATGATCCACTTTTCCCTTGGTGATGGCGCCGCGTGTTTCGACCACTTGGAACCAACACAAGTTCTTGATGGTTTTGTGGGCGCGTTTAATGGCCTTGTCAACGGCGTCCTCAACCGAGGTGGTCGAGGTGCCGGTGAGTTCGATGAGTTTGTACACGTTGTCTTTCATGTTCTTCCTGTATGGGCGACTCTGCCGCCTCGGAATGTCCGCCTATTTGCAGCCGCAGCCGCAGGTGTGCGAGGAGTCCTTGATGACCTTTTCGACCGCTTCGCGGGTTTCGCCAGTGAGTTTCTGGATCCGGCCAACCAGTTCTTCCTGTTTGCCTTCCACGTATTGGAGATCGCTATCCGTGAGCTTGGCCCACTTCTGCTTCAACTTGCCTTTGGTGATGTTCCAGTCGCCTTTGACTTCGAGTGTTGTCATAATAGTTTGTAATTTGTTGCTATCATTTGGATCCACCGCCAACGCGACGGCAGAAGTGTTCGCGCCTTTAGTCCACGACCAATTTGACGGAAGTGTCGCCCCGCAGGGCCTTCGAATAGGGGCAGGTTTTGTGGGCTTCGTCCATGATGCGTTGAGCCTGGACCCGATCAATTCCAGGGAGTTGCGCATGCAACTCCACCCCCAGTCGGTACCCGCCCTGGTCATCTTCGATCAGGCTCACGAGCGCCCTCACTGTGGAATCCTTGACTGGTGTGCCGTGCTTTTTGGCCGCGTTTCCCAAGGCGCCGTGGTAACAGGCCGAATACGCGCCCGCAAATAGCAACTCGGGACTGGGGCCGCGTCTCTCCGCGCCTTCTTCCAAGGGATTTCCCAACGTGACATTCAGCAACCTGTCCGGCGTCTGAATCGTCCCCGAACGTCCGCCTTTAGAAATCGCTTCCGCCGTAAACAAAGTTTTCATAATCGCATGGATTCGCTCAGTGGCGCCGTCTGGCTGGGGCATTGCCTGAAGAATCATTGATTAGCCGCGCAGCCCGACACCGGAACAAGGATATGCGACGGGCTGAGACTTTCCTATGGGGTAAAACCCTACCATGAAATCAATGCCTTTCCTTGCCTTTGAAAAGGTGAAACAGGAAAGCCAAAGAGGGCAGCAGGACAACGGCGCCGAACCCCCAAGCCACGATCAGCAAGCGCAAGGTGATTTTCGGAGCGTGAGCGTTGCTCACGGTGAGGTCCGGCGTGACGAGGTTGGGGTATTGCGCCATCAATCCGCTCGTAGGTGTGGGATCCAAAATAATCGCGCTGGGCCTGGATGAGATTGGCCGGCAGCCAGGCGCTGCGGTAGGCGTCCAGATAACCCAACGAAACCATCATCCCCGAAGCCGGCACCCCTGACTCGGCCGCCTGACACACTACCCGGCGCAAATCTTCTTCATGCTCCATGAGCTTGTGTGACAGGTTGAGGTCCAGCAGCAAATTCGGCAGATCGCGTCTCGCGCGAAATGCAGCGCAGACGTCTTCCAGAACAGCGGCGCTAATAATGCAGCCGCCCCGCCAAATCCGCGCCACGGCTTCAAGATCGAGGCTATACTTGTATTTGTCTGAAGCGACCGCCAGGAGTGCCATCCCTTGCGCGTAGGTGGTGATAATCCCGGCATAGAGCGCGCGGCCCAATTGCGCGAGAAAGGTGTCGCGGTTGCCGTTGCCGCGCCGGATAGATCGCTGATAAATCGCACTGACCTGCTCCCGTTCCTTCGCCAGCACAGACATATCCCGCATCGCCACCGCGAGGTCAATGGTCGGGATTGGCACTTGCAGTTCCATCGCGCTTTGCGAGGTCCACATGCCGGTGCCAGTCTGCTTGGCCATATCAAGAATCTCGTCAATCAGCCGCCCGCCGGTCTTCTCGTCCTGTTTGGAGAAAATATGGCTGGTGATCTCGACAAGATAGCCATTGAGTTCGCCCTTGTTCCATAAAGCATAGGTCTCACTCAATTCATCGTCGTTCATGCCCAGACCACGTTTCATCAGGTCGTAGGTTTCCGCAAGCAGCTGCATCACCCCGTATTCGATGCCGTTGTGGACCATCTTCACGAAGTGTCCGGCCGAACCAGGACCCAGCCAGATCACGCAAGGATCGCCGTTGACCTTCGCCGCAGCAGCTTCCAGCACGGGACGAACCCGCTCGTAAGCCTCTTTTGGGCCGCCGGGCATGATGCTCGGTCCGCGACGCGCGCCTTCTTCACCTCCCGACACGCCCACCCCGATGAATTGAATGCCTTTCCCGGCAAGGGCGCGGGCGCGCAAGTCAGTGTCTTTGAAATAGGAATTACCCGCATCAATGACGAGATCGCCCTTGTCCAGATGCGGCAACAAATCTTTGATGACTGAATCCACCGGAGCGCCTGCGGGCACGAGCATCATCACTGCGCGCGGCTTGCGAAGCAGCGCGATGAACTGCTTGATATCCGCCGCGCCGAGCACACCACGATCCTTTGATTCCTGGCGGAGGGCCTCGACCTTGACAATGTCCTTGTCGTAACCCACCACCGAGAAGCCGTGGTCGGCCATGTTGAGCAAGAAATTGCGGCCCATGACACCCAAGCCGACCATGCCGATTTCATATCGTGGTTGTAAAGATAGATTTGTCATAGTTCTGTTTTCAGAGCCGTTGACGGATCGCTCTCAATTCCCGCCGACGTTTCGCGGTGGTCTTGGGATAGGCCATTTTAAGTTCATTGAGCGCATCCATGAGAATTTGGGAAACAATCAACCGAGCATTTTCCTTATCATCGGCGGGAACGACATACCAGGGCGCGTGATGGGTGCTGGTCGCGTTCAGGCAAGCCTCGTAAGCCTTCATGTAGCGCGGCCAGTATTTCCGCTCGTGAATGTCCGCGAGGCTGAATTTCCAGTTCTTGTCCGGCTCATCAATGCGCTCGAGGAATCGTTTTCGCTGCTCCGCCTTCGACAAATGGAGGAATAACTTGACGATCCGTGTGCCATTACGGTGGAGGTGATGCTCTAAATCCACGATGGAACGATACCGCTCCCTCCAAATGGTTCTCGCGTCGAGCAACTCATGCGGCAACCCTTGGCCTCGGAGAATCTCTGGATGCACCCGAACAACGAGCACTTCCTCGTAATAGGAACGATTGAAGATGCCGATCCGCCCGCGTTCCGGCAAATGGCGGGTCGTGCGCCAAAGAAAATCGTGCTTCAGTTCCTCTTCACTTGGCTGTTTGAAACTGAAGACCTCGCAGCCTTGCGGATTGACCCCGGACATGACGTGCCGGATCGCCCCATCCTTGCCGCCAGCATCCATCCCCTGAAAAATCAGCAGCAACGCATAGCGGCTGGAGGCGTAATGAAGGTTTTGCAGCGAACTCAATTTCTCAACATGTTCTTCCAGCAGTTTTCGATATGCTTTTTTGGACTTGCAGAAGGGCTGCACCACCGTCGGCCACTCTCGGAGTTTGACCTTTTCACCGGGCCTCGCCCGGAAATTCTTTGAATGGATTTTCATCTTCATTTCTTTTGCGTTTCTTGCCCGCCCAACACTCCGAGGCTCTTTCTTTTTGACAACGCCTCGAAGCCGGCGATCACGTCGAACAGTTCCTCGTCAATGCCCGCCTGGCGTATTCGGTGGAAGGTGGTGTGGAGAGTCTCCAGCAAATCATCAATGTTTTTATCGGCGCGTTCCATCGCTGCCAGACGGCTCGTATTTTCGCTGGCAAGGGATTCGGCGCAGGCGCGGAAGATGGAGATGAAAAGATATTCGCGGATGAGCGCACGCAGAGTCACGGAGCCGCTGCACATGACTTCGGGCAACCGTTTCGTCGGCCAGGGAACTTTGGCCAGACCCTCCTGCCATTGCGCGTCGAGCGGCAACAACCGCTGGCTGACCGGTTCGTAGAGCGCCCCGGACTTCGGGCGGTTGTGGAAGACATAGAGGCGCGCATACTCGCCTTTGGCCCGACGCGCTTCACTTTCGATTTGAATCTGTCCGACGAGCGGGGTGATGGCCTGCACGGAATTCGGCACGGCAAAGATTCCCATCACCGGCAGGCCCGCGTCCGCCAAACGGGCATGGACGCGCTCACCCACCGCCCAGACTTCGGGTTTGCCAGGCAAAGCAGCGAGGGTTTTGACGGCAAAATCGGCCACCACGTCGTTAAACTGCCCCACCAGTCCTTGGTCAGAACCAAACACGACCGCGCCAATGGCGCCGGCGTCAGTTTGTCCTTTTCGTTTTACTATCGGAGCCGCTGACCCGCTTTCCCGAAAACACGCCCCCAGTCCCAGTTCCACGGTGCGATAATAGTCGCCCAACGCGCGTACGGATTTATCGTATTGGCCGATGCTCGAAGCGGCCAAAGCTTTCATCGTGCGAACGACGGATTGAAGATCGCCGGCACTGCTGATCTTTCGGGTCAAACTCGCCGTGTTTTCGCTCATGGCTTCTCCTTGGGGCCAGTCTCCGCGGGTTCAACTTCCGCCGGCGGTTCCGGCTTGGATTCGATTCCAGGTTTAGTCTCTGCCTTAACTTCAGGGCCGGGTTTGGGTTTAACCTCCTCCTTGGGTTTCGCATCGGCCTTGTCTTTAATATCGCCTTTCGTTTCAGCTTTCGGCTCGACCTTAACATCAGCTTTGGTTTCAGGCTTAACTTCAGGCTTTGGGTCCGGCTTGGGTTGGAAAGGTGCGAGCGATTGGCGCGCGATTTCAATTATCGCCTTTTTGTCCTCGTCATTTAATTTTGCAGCGGTCTCAAATCGCGCGCTGACCTCCGCCGGGATGTTAGCCGCAGCTTCGCGCACGGCGTGCCCGGCCTCCGCCATCTGCTCAAGCGGCACTGGATCGAACAGGTTCGCGGTCAATGCCAGCAGGACGGTGATCTGTGCGGGCACGGCCAATGGGGCGAATTCGGGCTGCTTTAGACAGGCGCGGATTCGCCGTCCATGCTCAATGATCTTGCGCGTGTCGTCATCCAGACGAGCGCCGAAGCGCGCGAAGGTTTCGAGTTCCTCGAATTGGGCGTAGGCGAGCTTGAGGTCGCCCGCGACCGCGCGGTAAGCCGCCCATTGGGCCTCGCCACCAACGCGCGAAACAGATTTGCCCACATCCACCGCCGGCAGCACGCCCAATTCAAACAGCGACGGCGAAAGATAAATCTGTCCGTCGGTGATGGAAATCAGGTTTGTCGGAATATAAGCGGAAATGTCCTGCGCCTCGGTTTCGATGATCGGCAGCGCAGTGAGCGATCCACCCCCGCGCTCTTTGTTCAGATGCGTCGCCCGTTCCAGCATCCGGGAATGAATATAGAAAATGTCGCCGGGAAACGCTTCGCGCCCAGGCGGCCGGCGCAACAGGAGGGATAATTCGCGATAGGCTTCGGCGTGCTGCGTCAGATTGTCGTAAACGATCAGCACGTCCCGGCCCTTTTCCATGAAATATTCCGCGATGCTGGTGGCGGCGTACGGCGTGACATAGGTGAGGCCCGGGGCATCGTTCCCTTGGGCGACTACAACCACGGTATAATCCATCGCCCCCTTTTCGCGAAGGTTCGCGATGACCTTGGCGACGGCGGAAGCACGCTGGCCGATGGCACAATAAACACAAATGACATTTTTTCCGCGCTGGTTCAAAATGCTGTCCAGGGCAATGGCCGTCTTGCCCGTCTGGCGATCACCCAGAATCAATTCGCGCTGGCCCCGCCCGATGGGGATGAGCGCGTCAATGACCATAAGTCCAGTTTGGAGCGGCACCGTGACCGGTGCGCGGTCCATGATCGCCACGGCGGGCCGTTCTATTGGCAGGCGCTGGCTGCAAGCCACCGGCCCTTTGCCGTCGAGGGGCCGGCCGAGCGGGTCAATGACGCGCCCAAGCAATTCATCGCCCACGGCCACGTCCATCACCCGCCCGGTGCGTTCAACTTCATCGCCGGCGTGCAGGTCTTGGTCCGCGCCAAGCAACACAACCCCGATTTCGTCCTCGTCCAAATTGAAGGCGATGCCAAGCACATCGCCGGGAAACTTTACCAACTCCTCAAAACCCACGCCGGGAAGGCCGGAGACCTTGGCGATGCCGGTGGCGACACTGATGACCGTGCCCACCTCCTTCGTCGTCATTTGCGGCGTGAAGGCTTCTCGTGCCTGACTGATTCCAGCAAAGGTGCGGTCGAAGGCGCTCTGCAAGCTTTCAGGAGCGGTGTTCATCAGGCCTTCAATACGGGTTCCAGTTCCTCAACCTTTGCCTCGGCCCTTGCTTTAGGTTTAAGGCCCGTCTCCGGTGCAGGCTTTGGTTTAGCCTCGATTTTAGCATTAATGTCAGCCTTGGCCTTAGGTTCAGCTTTGGCAGGAGTATTAGGCTCAACTTTGACTTCGGGCTTTGGTTCGGGGATTAATTGAGGTTTCGGCGTGTCATTAATTTCGGGTTTCGGCTCCGCTTTGGCTTCAGGCTTGTCCTTCTCTTTCAGCAGCTCGCCGACACCCTTTTCTAGTGACGCCAAATAATCCGCGATGCTCCACCCCACTTTTTGGCCATTCGACGTTAGCTCGATGCCGCTGACCAAATCCGGCGCGGTTTCGAACCGAACATGGATTTCAGCCGAAAAGGTTTCGTTGAGTGCATTTTGGATCGCCGCCCGTTGCGCCGCAGGCAGATCAAAAGTGCTGCGAATCAGAGCGGGTTCGGAGTTTTTCCTGAGGGCATCGCCCAGCAAAGATTTCGCCTTCTCGTCCAGTCCTCGCAAGCGCCGGTCAAATACCTCGCCCATCCGTTCTTCCAGACTTGTCGTTGCCAGATCCGTCAGCGCCTTGCGCGTAATGGCAAATACTTCCTTCTGAGTAAGGCGGCTGATGGCTTGATTCAAGTTTTGAGCATCATGAATGAGCGATTCCTGTCGCTTGGCACTCAGGACGTCGGCCGCCTTCCGCGCTTCGTCGAGGAGTCGCTGACGTTCGGCTTTTGCTTCCTCCGTTGCTTTCGTGAAAAGTGCGGCGCGCTGCTGGTCAAACTCCTCGTTTTTCTTTTGAAACTCTTCGTGTTCCTTTTGGGCTTCCTCCTTTTTCGCATCCGCATCCGCGAGTTCTTTGGCGATCAGTTTCTCCCGCGCGTCAATGGCGTTGAGGATGGGTTTGTAAAGAAAGCGCTTCAACAACCACACGAGGATGAGGAAGTTCAACGCCTGCGCCGCGATAGTAAACCAGTCTAATAACATAGGCTCACTTTCCTGCCGCAGTCGCCGCCCCGGCTATGACGTGGTTCCAGAACGGGTTGGCGAAGATCAGAATCATCGAGACCACGAAACAATAAATGGCCGTGGATTCGATCATGGCGAGGCCGACAAACAGAGTCCGCGTGATGGTGGCGGAGGCGTCGGGCTGCTGCGCCAGCGCGGTGAGCGCCGTCGCGACGGAGCGCCCTTCTCCCAGCGCCGGGCACATGCAGCCGATGCCGGTGGTCAGGCCTGCGGTGGCGATGGAGGCAACTGCGATGATTGTCATGTTATCCATAATTTTGTTTTTGGGTTGCTTTGTGAGTGTTTTAAGTTTTTGATGCCAGCGCGGGTTTGGGTTTGCGGGTGCGCGTGGCCGCTGCGATGTAAACCGCAGCCAGGATGCTGAAAATGTAGGCTTGCACCATGCCGGTCAACAGACCGAGCGCGGTCATCACGATCGGAAAAAGGAAAGGCGTGATGGTCAGCAGAATCGCAATGATCATCGCCCCGCTCATCATGTTGCCGAACAGGCGGACGGCCAGGGCCAGCGTGCGCGAAAGCTCGCTGATGATGTTAAAGGGCAGCATAATGAACGTCGGCTTCGTATAGGAGGCGAGATAACCCCGCAATCCCTGTTCCTCAATACCGAATAACGGCACGGCCACAAACACGCACAACGCGAGCGCCGCCGTCGTCGAGAGCGAACCGGTTGGCGGCTCATAACCGGGAATGATCGTGCAGAGCGCTGCCAGCGCGACGAACAAAAAGAGCGTGCCCAGAAAGCCGATATATTTTTCAGGGTGCTTCAGTCCGACATCTTCGATTTGTTTCTCGATGCCAGTGACGACAATTTCCAGAAGGTTCTGCCAGCGGGAACGCTTCAAGTCGGTGGAAAGTTTGCGCGTGATGAGTTTTGAACCGACGGCCAGCACAATCATCAGTCCCCATGTGAACACAATGGTGCCGTTAAGTTTGAAAAAGCCGTGCTGCCAGAAGATCAACTGGTCGGGGCTAAGGCGCATGACTGGCCTCCTTCACCGGAAGGCAGGGATGTTCGACTGGCGTGCGCGTCAGCCGCATCACGCAGAATCGCGCGATGATAAATCCCAGGAGACACGCCACCAGCCGCTGCCAATTTCCGCGCCCGGCAAAATAGAATCCAACGAGGACAAGACTCATCCGCAGCAGCAGGCTCCCGGGAAACCAGAGCGCCGGATGCTTGGACGAAACGCCCTTGCGCACTGTCCACCACAAGCCGCCAAAGAAAAATGCGCCGAGTAAAAGTCCAGCCGCCAACGCCACTGCCAGAATTAGGAATTCATTCATCGTCGTCCTCCGTTTCGTCCTGCATTGCTTTTGCTTCCTTCGCGACCCAATACCAGGCATTCAAACAGCCGACCGCCAGCCCGACCACCAACAGCGCCAGGGTCCATGGATGTTTGCCAGGATGGTGTTTATCCAGCCAGATGCCCAGCGCCGCGCCGAGCAGCGTCGGCACGACCACCGACCAGCCAACCAGGCCCATCATGCCCAGGCCGAACCAGACGCCCTGGCTGGATTTGCGCGCTTTGATCTTGCGCGTTGCCTTCGCACCGATTTCCTCGGCGAAGGTTGGTTCGTTCCGCGTAATTTTCTTTGGCTCGTCACTCATGTTGCAAGGTCGCGAAGCGACGCAGAAATCCGGTTTCCAATTTTGCCACAGCGATTCGCACGCTTTGCTCGTTCTCGTCCAGCGTCAGGAATTCCTTTTCCACCGCCGCGTGTAGTTGGCCGAGGTCCGTTCCACCGATCGCGCGGCGCACGGAAACCATCACGTCCATACCGGTCTTGACCAAGACGCCTTCATCCACGGCCACCAAAACTTCCGGGCCGGATTCAGTCTGATAAGCTAAAATTCCCGGCACGAGGGCCGCCACACAATCGAGCCGGCGCGGCAGGAGTCCGAACGAGCCTTCGCGCGTCTCCGCGACGATGCGCGATACGCCGGTGTTCTCGGCGAAGACCTGGAATGGCAGGAGAACTTTAAGATGCATGAGCGACGTCGGCATGTTCGACCTTTGGTTGAGGTTTCGCTTCGGGCGGCTTCGATGGCTCTGGGGTGAGCTTGGCCGGGGACCCGGCAGTCGGCTTTGGGGCAGCCTTGGGTTTGGTTTCGGAAGCCACTTGCGGTCTGGTCTCTGCCTTTGTCTCGACTTTGGCCGCAGGTTTAGCCTCGTCAGGTTGATCCGACTTGGCCTTGGTTTCCGGCTTTGATTCCGGTGTTGGTGGACCTGGGGGCGAAACGGGTTTCGGTTTTCCCTTCGCTTCGCTGATTGAACCGATCATATAGAGACCGCTCTCCGGGTAGTCCTTGAATTCGTCATGCAGGATTCGTTCGCATCCGTCCAGCGAGTCCTTGAGACTGACCAGTTTTCCGGTCAGGCCGGTGAACTGTTCGGTCGTGAAAAATGGCTGTGTTAGGAAACGCTCCAGCAAGCGGGCGCGCACGACGACTTTGCGATCCTCCGGCGAAAGTTGTTCCAGACCGAGCATGGCGATGATGTCCTTTAGTTCACTGTATTGCGCGAGCGTGCGCCGGATTTCCTGCGCCAGGGCGTAATGCCTTTCGCCCACAATTCCCGGCGTGGCCATCTTGGAGTTGGATTGCAGCGGATCAACGGCCGGGAAAAGCCCTTCACTCGCCCGCTTGCGCGAGAGCACGATGGAAGCGGAGAGATGCGAGAAGGTATGCACCGCCGCCGGATCTGTGAAATCGTCCGCTGGCACATAGACCGCCTGAATCGAGGTGATGGCGCCGGTATCCGTGTTGGCGATGCGCTCCTCCAATCCTGAAAGTTCCGTGCCCATCGTGGGCTGATAACCGAGACGTGAGGGCATCTGGCCCATTAAGCCGGACACCTCCATGCCAGCTTGAATAAAGCGAAAAATATTATCAACCAGCAGCAGCACGTCGCGATGTTCATCGTCCCGGAAATATTCGGCCATCGTCAACGCGGCGAGGCCCACGCGGAATCGGCTGCCGGGAGGCTCGTTCATCTGGCCATAAACCATCACCATGTTTGGCAGCACGCCGGCTTCCTTCATCTCGCGGTAAAGCTCCTCGCCTTCGCGGCAGCGCTCGCCAATGCCACAAAAAATGCTCACCCCTTTTTGATGGCCTATCTCGTTGTGAATCATCTCCGTGAGCAACACCGTCTTGCCCACCCCCGCCCCGCCGAAGAGCCCCGCCTTGCCGCCGCGCTCCAGCGGCACCAGCACATCAATGACCTTGATGCCCGTTTCAAAAACCTCCGACTTGGTGGAACGTCGCGCCAAGGGCGGCGGATCACGATGCACGGAACGCCATTGGACATCCACCGGCGCCGGCTGACGGTCAATGGCGTTGCCAAACACATCGAACATTCGCGAGAGGATGGCTTTGCCCACCGGCGTCTTCAATGGCCCGCCGGTGTCCGTGACCATCATGCCGCGCTCGAGCCCTTGCGTGGGCGTCAAGGCAATCCCGCGCACATGCCGGGCATCCCGCTGCGCCAACACTTCGATGACGATTTGTTTTTCCGCCCCCGTGCGCAGCACCGAGTTGATGGGCGGCAAAGGCCCGTCGAACCGCATATCCACGACGCTGCCGCGCACGGACGCGACCACGCCGAGATTGAATGAAGTGGTTGTGGATTCCATGATTGCTTCCGCCTATGTTCGTTCCATCATGGCAGTGTATTCGCCACGGCGCGCAGCGCGGTTGCATCGGGCGCGATGAAGCAGAGCTTGCTGCGCTGCTTTGACATTGGTTTCTTTGCCCAGCCAAATCTCCAAAGCCGGCTGCTGGATGGCGCGAGCAAACGAAAACGCCAGCGCCCAAGGCAGTCGCGACTTGAATCGAACATTCATGGCGTTCAAACGGGCCGAGGCCAGTTCACCGGGTTGGCCGCCCGACAAGAACGCAATCCCCGGAACGGCTGCGGGGACGGCTCGCAAGAGACACCTCACCGTGGCGTCGGCCACTTCGGATACATCTTCTTGCTGCGGGCAGGTCAATCCTGGCACCACCATGTTGGGCTTTAGGATCATGCCTTCCAGCACCACCCGCTGTGTGTAAAGTTGGTTGAAAACGGTTCGCAGGACTTCCTCCGTTACCTGGCAACAACGTTCCAAGGGATGCCCGCCGTCCATGAGCACTTCCGGTTCGACGACGGGGACCAGTCCGGCTTCCTGGCACAACGCGGCATAGCGAGCCAGCGCCTGCGCGTTGGCCTCGATGCAACCCCTGCAGGGAATGCCATCGCCCACGGTGATTACCGCGCGCCACTTGGCAAAACGGGCCCCCATTTGAGAGTATTCCTT
>Ga0224557_1002180_pt1 | contig 17192 bp, 9 predicted proteins | sample 714S31014metaG_FD_180677 | JGI IMG/M metagenome (GOLD analysis project Ga0224557, IMG submission 180677) | Peat soil microbial communities from Stordalen Mire, Sweden - 717 S3 10-14 | ecosystem: Environmental > Terrestrial > Soil > Wetlands > Peat | place: Sweden: Norrbotten County, Stordalen...
TCTCGACAGCGTCGGCCTTCTGCGCCCCGTCCCCAGGAAGGTGACCGGCGGCTGGGAGTTGCTCTCCATCTCCAGCATCAGTTCGGGCTCGCCCTTTACCGTTTTCTCCGGCATCCAGCAAACCGGCGCTGGCTCGAACGGCGTGGATCGTCCGGACCAGATTGCAGTGCCCCATCTTTCCACCGCGCGCCAGGTCCGCGAGGATTACTTTGGCCAGGGCGTCAATAATGGTTCTGCGTTCTTCTCCATCCCCATCCACATAGCCGGCGGCACCGGTCCAAACCAGGGCCGCTTTGGAACACTCGGCCGCAACTCCTTCCGCGGACCGGCCTACTACGACTTCGACTTCGCGCTGATCAAGGACACGCCCTTTGGCCGGCGCAAAAGCGGCGCGGAGCGCATCGACATGCAGTTTCGCGGCGAGTTCTTCAACCTCTTCAACATCGTGAACATGGGCCTGCCCGCCAACATCATCGATGGCTCGGGCTTTGGAGAGATCAGCAAGACCGCCGGTACTTCGCGCCAGATTCAGTTGTCGCTCAAGATGATTTATTGATACAGTCGTGACGCGGTTAGGCTTGTTCTGATGTCGGTACTGGTTGCGGGCCTGGAGTGACCGATGTTTTGTGCCAGGGACTAATAGAGCGTGGTAAAGTTCTTCCGCCGGCAAAGGAACCGCTCCATTGAATTTCGCCCCGATCCGGACTCAAGTCCCGGCGCAGCCAACGCCGGATCAAACCAGAACTGACGCAACAGTGTACGAGGAGAAACGCAATGCAAGTTGAATCACGCACAAAAGGTGTTTGGGCTCGCGTCCTTGCGGTCTGCGGGCTGGTGTCTTGTCTGGTGCTCGCAACAGTTGCCGTGCATGCACAGAGCATGGCCGGCCGCTGGGCCGCTTCAGGCCCCACGCTCGACAACGGGGAAGCGCAAAAAGCAATCCTCGAAGTCACGCAGACCGGCGAACAACTCAAAGTCAACGTGCGCACCCCAGGCTATGCAAGCGAGGCCAAAGGAACTGCAAAGGGAAACCACTTTGAGATCTTTGGCTCTGACGCCGCTAAGCCATGGTTTGTCGGCGATCTCGTAGGCACCGAGCTGCACATCGTTCAGGACAACGGCGATCATTGGGTTGCCAAAGCCGCCACGCCGGCAGATGAATTTCCGCCGCTGCCCTACATTGACCCGCCCGCCCTGCACAAGGTGCCCTATAACGGACTCGCCAAAACTCCGCCCATGGGCTGGAATAGCTGGAACCTATTTGAAAGCAAAATCGACGACAAGACGGTACGCACCATGGCCGATGCCATGGTTTCCAATGGCATGCGCGACGCCGGCTACATCTACGTCAACATCGACGACACCTGGGAAGGCACGCGCGATGCCCAGGGCGTGCTGCATACGAATCACAAATTCCCTGACATGAAGGCGCTTGCCGACTACGTTCACTCCAGGGGATTGAAGCTGGGTATCTACTCCGGGCCCGGTCCACGTACCTGTGGAGGCTATCCGGCCAGCTACGGTCACGAGGAGCAGGACGCGAAAATGATTGCCGAATGGGGCATCGACTATCTCAAGTACGACTGGTGCAGCGCTGGCAGCATCTACAAGAACGAGCAGTTGCAGCCCATCTATCAGCGCATGGGCGATGCGCTCCGGGCAACCGGCCGGCCCATCGTCTACAGCCTGTGCGAGTACGGAATGGGCAGCGTTGAGAAGTGGGGCGCCGATGTCGATGGCAACCTGTGGCGCACAACCGGCGATATTAGCGACGAATGGACGAGCATGATCGGCAACGTCGAAACGCAGGTTTACACTGCTCCCTACGCCGGCCCCGGCCACTGGAACGATCCTGACATGCTCGAGGTGGGCAACGGCCACATGACCGACGATGAGTATCGCACCCACATGAGCCTGTGGGCGCTGGTGGCCGCGCCGCTGCTCGCTGGCAACGACATACGCACCATGAGTCCCGTCACAAAATCCATCCTGCTCAACAAGGAACTCATCGCCATCGATCAGGATGCGCTCGGCAAACAGGCATCACCGGTCAAAAACGGCACGCTCGAAACATGGGTCAAGCCGCTTGCAGACGGTTCCGTCGCCGTGGGCGTGGTCAACATGGGCACAGCCGCTGCCGAGGCTACCGTCAACGCAAAGGACCTCGGCCTCAACGCTCCGGTGAAGTCAGCGCGTGACCTCTGGAGCCACAAAGCTGTTCACTTCTCCAACGGCACTTACAAGGCGTCGGTTCCCACCCACGGCGTTCTGCTGTTGAAAGTGTCAGCTCAGTAGAACTTCGCGCTTCGGGCTGCGTGTCGATTGATCGTCGGCGCGCAGCCTGAGGCCCTATCCACTACAAGCATTCATCCGGAGTCCAGGCCGGGGTGGCTCCGGCGCGGCTGGCTACCAGGGCCCCCACCGCATTGGCAAAGCGGGCAGTGCGCTCCATCGGCCAGCCCAGTTCAAACCCGTGCAGGAATGCGGCGGCGAATGCGTCCCCTGCACCCACGGTGTCCACCACATTTACCTTGATTCCTTCGTAGGTCTCCAGCCGGTCATCGAAAAACACCGCGCAGCCCTTGCTGCCCAGCGTCACGCAGATCGTCGTCATGCCGTGCGTTGCCGACCAGTGCCGGCAGAAAGCTTCAAGGTTGAAGCTGCCCTCGCCCAGCGTCAACGCTGACAGAAGCTCGGCCTCGTCTTCGTTCAGCTTGAGGACGGTGGCATGAGCTGAGAGTCGATGGACAAGCGGAAGATTCCAGTGTCCCTTGCGCAGATTCAGATCATAGAAGCACTTCACGCCGGGAATCCGCTTCACGATCCGGCAAAGAATCGCCTCGTTTTCTCCTCGAGCCTGTGCCAGGGTTCCGTAATAAATCCACTCGGGCCTCAGGGCGGCAAGCCGAGCAAGCAGGGCGTCGTCTACATGCAAACAATCGAACGCCGCCGGCCGCTCAATCACGTAGCTCGCGTTTCCCTCGCCGTCGATCACCACGATGGCGGTCCCGGTTGCGTGGTTCGCATCCGATTGCACGAACTCGGTCGTCAGGCCCAGCGCTTTCATCTCCGCAAGCGCACGTGCCCCGCGCTCATCAACGCCAACCGCGGTCAGCAGCGCAACATGGTTTCCTAACCGCTGTGCATTTGCCGCAAAGTTCAGCGGCGCTCCTCCAAGAAATTCCTTCAGTTTGAATACATCCCACAGGACTTCGCCGAGGCTTACGATCTGCACCTGATGACTTCCTTTCCACTCCGTCCTGCTCTACGCTGCCATTCACCAGTGTATTGCGCAATTGCTCCGCGGATACTGGTCCGATCCGGACCAAAGCGGATTATGTGATTGCCGTTGAAAGGTTGTAATCATAACTTCCACGAAAAACACTCATGATTCCTGCAATTTGTATCGACAATGGCAAGCCGGACTGTCTAGCATTTAGCTGCATTCTCGTTGATCAAATTTTGGATGCTGTAATCGTTTACGCCCATCGATTTCGGGCCTTTCTGCGACCGGCGCTCTGGGCAGATGAAGACGGTCACCGGAAGACCAGGCTTTCCAGGGATTTGAGTATTTTGAGGGCCTTCTCACCGAGTAAAACCGCAGAACTCGTCATGCTGCTTCGCTCAGATCTGCACGCGCGTTTTGGCAATCATCTTCACGGCCCGGCTCGATCTCCTCAAAGATCGGCCGGCTTTCGAAACAAGGTAGGCGCAACAAGGAGGAAGTCCAGTTATGGTTAGGCAATTTAAAGTAGCCTTGGTTTTGATGGCAGCGTGTGCAGTGGCCGCGGCTCAGCCCGCCCAGGGCAATTTCGACGCGGCGACCAAAACCTTCCGCCTCGACGGCGGCAACAGCTCCTACGTCTTTGGCGTAAATCCGCGTGGCGAGCTGCAGCAGCTCTATTGGGGTGGCAGGCTCGGAGCACATGATTCCTATCCCGCCGCCGTGCCCATGCCGGAGTGGGCCTCCTTTGACTCCTCCTACAGCAACACTCCTCAGGAATATCCAGGGTGGGGCAACGGTCTCGATGTCGAGCCGGCGCTGAAAGTCTCGTTTGCCAACGGCAATCGCGAACTGCTGCTTCACTACCAAAGCCACACAGCAACGGCGCAGGGATTCGACATTGTTCTCAAAGACATTTCCCTCAACATCCTGGTCACGCTCCACTACTCCATGGATCCAGACACCGGAATCCTCGCGCGCTCGGCGACCATTGAAAACCGGGAAGCGGCCTCCGTCACCGTGGAACAGGCCGCTGCCGCAGCCTGGGCCCTGCCCGCCGCGCACTACACACTCAACTACCTCACCGGCCGCTGGGCTGGCGAGTGGACGCTCACCCAGGAGCCCATGTATCCCGGCGAAAGAGTCATGGAGAGCCGCCGGGGATCCACCGGCCACCAGGCCAATCCCTGGTTTGCGCTCGAGGGCGAAGGCGCAAGCGAAGACCACGGCGATGTATGGTTTGGCGCGCTCGCCTGGAGCGGCTCATGGAGAATCACCGTCGAACAGGACCAGCTGGACGCGATCCGCGTGACCGGCGGCTTCAATCCCTTCGACTTCGGTTACGTCCTTCATCCAGGCGAATCGCTGGAGACGCCAGTCTTCTACGGCGGCTACTCGGCCCACGGTCTGGGCGGCGCCTCGCGCCTGCTCCACCACTTCGAGCTGCGCCACATTCTTCCGCTGCAGGCTTCAGGCGGGCAGGGCGCTGCCGCTCCCTCCACAACTCCGAAGGTCCGGCCCGTCGTCTACAACTCATGGGAGGCCACAACCTTCAATGTGACTGCAGCCGGACAGATGGCGCTCGCTGAAAAGGCCGCCGCTCTCGGAATCGACCGCTTCGTGATGGACGATGGCTGGTTCGGTCAGCGCAAGAGCGACAACGCCGGTCTCGGCGACTGGTACCCAAACAAGCAGAAGTTCCCAGACGGCCTCAAGCCGCTTATCGACAAGGTGCATTCGCTCGGCATGGACTTTGGCCTTTGGGTCGAGCCGGAAATGGTCAATCCAGACTCAGACCTCTATCGCGCGCATCCTGACTGGGTGCTCAACTTCCCTGATCGCCCCCGTTTGGAGCAGCGCCAGCAGCTCGTCCTCAATCTCGCGCGTCCCGACGTCAAGGCCTACATCCTCGGTTTCCTCGACAAGCTTCTCAATGAGAACGACATCGCCTTTCTCAAGTGGGACTACAACCGCAACTGGAGCGAGCCCGGCTGGGATCAACTTCCTCCCACCGAGCAAAAACGCGTCTACGTTGAATACACCCGCAATCTCTACTGGATCCTCGCTGAACTAAGGCGGCGGCATCCGAAAATCGAAATCGAAGACTGCTCCGGCGGCGGCGGACGCGTCGATCTCGGCATCCTGAAATACGCTGACGAGGTCTGGATCTCCGACAACACCGATCCCTTCGATCGCCTGGCCATGCAGGATGGATTCAGCTACGCCTATACTCCGCAGGTCATGATGGCCTGGGTCACTGCATCGCCGCACTGGCTCAACAAGCGCACCACCTCACTTGAATACCGGCTCCTCAGCTCCATGCAGGGCTCGCTCGGCATTGGCGACGACATCGGCAAGTGGACACCCGAGGAAACGGCAACCGCCAAGCGCCTTATCGCCGCCTACAAACAGGTACAGCCCACCATTGTGCAGGGCGACCTTTACCGATTGATTTCTCCACGCAACGGCAGCGAATTCTCCGCCACGCAAACCGTGAGCGCTGACAAGAGTCAGTCCGTCGTCTTCACCTTCATCCATTCCACCCAGGAGGGACGCGGCTTTCCCGTTCTCAAGCTCAAGGGGCTCGACCCCGCGGCCGAATACACGCTCACCCCGATTGAAGGAAAGCCGAGCGCTCGCGAGCCCACCACCGCCAGCGGAGCCTGGTGGATGAATCATGGCCTCGAGACGAACGAATTCTTCCGCGGAGATTACCAGGCAGCTGCCTTCCGCCTCGACCGAAAATGATCTAGCCCGCAAGTAATTTTGCCCGGCGGCAGTCCTCCACGGAGCTACCCGGCAGTGATACATTTCATGCAAATCATTTCCGATTGATTTGCACGCTGCTGAGGTGAACTGCTGTGAAGATGAATCGCAGAGATTGGTTTCGGTGGTCCGGCCTGGCTGGCTTGGCTGTCGCAGCGAACCCGTTGGTGAGGGGACTGGCGGGCAACCAGGACGCAGCCGGCGCCGCCGGTCAGCAACCGCGCCGGCAACGCTTCAATATGTCAGGATTTGCCGCTCCGCCGCTTGAGAAGGTGCGCGTCGGCATCGTCGGGCTTGGCAATCGCGGGCCCTCGCATCTTGACACGCTGCGCCACATCGAGGGAGTCGAGTTTCGCGCGCTATGCGACATCGAGCCCGACCGCGCCGCCGCCGCCAAAAAGCTTCTCGAGGGCACCCGTCACAATCCAAGGCTCTACTCGGGAAGTCCTGACGCCTGGATGAAGCTGTGCGAGCAGGACGATCTCGATCTCGTGATTGTCACCACGCCTTACCCGTTGCACGCTACCATCGCCGTCTATGCCATGGAGCAGGGCAAGCATGTTGCCAGCGAAGTCCCGGCGGCGGCCACCCTTGAGGAATGCTGGAAGCTGGTGGACACTGCCGAGCGGACGCGGCGTCATTGCATGATGCTTGAAAACTACGCCTTCGGTCCATTCCAGGTGCTTACGCTCAACATGGCGCGGCAGGGCGTGTTTGGAGACATTGTGTGCGGCGAGTGTGCCTACAACACCAGCAAGATGAGCAACAACTTCTCCAAGACCATGTACTGGAACATGTGGTGGCTCAAGCTCTACGGCTCCAAGAAGGGAAACATCTATCCCACCCATGGGCTGGGAGGCGTAAGCCAGATCATGAATATCAATCGCGGTGACCGGTTCGATTACCTGGTAACGATGGACAGTGACGACTTCATGATGGGGCCCACGGCCAGGGAGCTTGCGGCCAAAGACAGCTTCTTTGCGCCCTTCGCCGGCAAGAGCTATCGCGGCAACATGAGCACCACCATCATCCGCACCGTGAAGGGCCGAACCATCACGGTGCAGCACGATGGCACATCACCGCGCGGTCCGCATACCATCATTCACGCCATTACGGGAACCAAGGCCCTGGCGCAGGAGTTTCCGCTGCCGGGGCGCATCTCCACCAGCCTCGACGGATGGCTCCCGCAGGACAAGTACGACGCATTGGTCAAGGAGTTTACTCCGGCCATCACCACCAGGATGGGCGGGCTCTCGCAGCAGGTGGGCACAGGGCACGGTGGAGTCGATCTGCTCGAGTGCTGGCGCCTGGTCGATTGTCTGCGCCACGGGTTGCCGCTTGAGCAGGATGTGTACGACGCGGCCGCGTGGAGCTCGATTGTGCCCTTGAGCGAGATGTCTGTGATGAACCGGTCAAACTCCATCGACATTCCTGACTTTACCGCGGGCTCATGGAAGAAGAACGGGCCCAACATGGACATCAATCTCACCCGCGGCGGTGACACCCGGGTTCTGCTTGGCTGATCCAGCCTCGAGCGAACTGTGAGAGCCTTCCTCGAGCGGCGAAGCAAGGAGCGTCAAAACGCGGATTCAGAGAGTCGAGTATTTACGAGCCAGCTCCACCGCAGGTTCAGTGCCATAGAATGGTCCGTTGCATTCAACCTCAAACTTCGACCTCGATAGGTTAGCGGCGACCCAGGAGTCAAATCGGATGCCTCGCGCGAACATCACCGTGATCGCCCTCGCAACCTTGGCGCTCTCTTCGCTCGTCCACGCACTTCAAGCGGCTCCTGCCCCAAAGTCGAGCGCAGCGGCAACCAGTATTTCTGCTCTCCGGGAGGGATTTCTCAACCCTCCCGCGAGCGCCAGGCCAATGGTGCGCTGGTGGTGGTTTGGTGCAGCCGTCGAGAAAACTGAAATCCTTCGCGAGCTTCAACAGATGAAGCGCAACGGCATCGGCGGAGCCGAGCTGGCCTTCGTCTACCCCATGGTTCTTGACGATCCCGCCGCCGGCCTCAAGAATCTTCCGTTCCTGTCGTCGCCCATGCTCGACGCGGTGAGGTACGCACAGGCGCAGGGCCGTGCGCTCGGTCTCAGGATCGACGTCACGCTCTGCAGTGGTTGGCCCTACGGCGGCAACTTTACAACGCTAGAGCAGTCCGCCGGACGCCTGCGCACGGTCGAGGTGCCAGTTCCTGAGAGCGCCACATCTGTCGCCGCGCCCCCTCTTGCTGAGGGCGAATCCTTCATCTCCGCATCGCTTGTCAACGCCCGGCCGAAAGGGGTAATGGCCGCCAGCGCCCCCGCCAGCGGACGCAACGCCGCCAGCCCTCCGGTTAACTGGGACGCTGCCTCCGCCCAGCCTCTCGAGATTTCAAATCATGTAGTCACCGTTCCGCCCGGCGACAGGCCGCGTATCGTGCTCTTCTTTATCGCCGGCCACACCGGACAAATGGTCAAGCGTGCCGCGGTCGGAACGGAAGGATGGGTCCTCGATCCGTTTAGTCACCAGGCAGTTGCCACGCACCTTAAAAAAGTGGGAGAACCGCTCGTCAAGGCCTTCGGCAACACGCCGCCCTACGCCATCTTTTCTGATTCGCTTGAGGCCTACGGCGCCGATTGGACGCCCAGCCTTCCAGCCGAATTCAAAAAACGCCGCGGCTACGATCTCATTCCCCACCTTCCCGAATTTGTCGCCGGAGGCAGCCTGCAAGCTGAAAAAGTTCGCCACGATCTCGGGCGCACGCTCACCGAACTCATCGATGAAAATTACCTCACCCAGATCAACAATTGGGCGATTGCGCGCCACACCAAATTCCGCTCGCAGACCTACGGGGAACCGGCCGTCAGTTTCTCCAGCCAGAATCTTGTGGGGCTCGCCGAGGGCGAGGGTCCGCAGTGGCGCGCTTTTTCCACGCTGCGCTGGGCCACCTCGGCCAATCACGTCTTCGGCCACAACGTCAGCTCCGGCGAAACCTTCACCTGGCTTCATTCTCCGGTCTTCCGCGCCACGCCCCTCGATATGAAAGCCGAAGCCGACATCGACTTCATCATGGGCGAAAATCTTCTCTTCTTCCATGGATGGCCGTATTCGCCGCCCCAGGTGGGTGAGCCCGGTTGGTCGCTTTATGCCGCTGCGGTGTTCAACAATCACAATCCCTGGCATCCAGTCATGCCGGCAGTCACCCAATACATCACGCGCATCAGCTATCTCCTGCGCCAGGGCGAGCCTGCCAACCAGGTTGCCGTCCTGCTCCCCACCGACGATGTCTGGGCCGGCTTTGCTCCCGCTCATGTCACTGTGACTGGAGCCATGCAAAGCCTCATTACGCCGGCGCTCATGTCCGCGATTCTCTCGGCGGGCTACAACGTTGATTTCATCGACGCAGACGCAATTAACAAAGTCGGCATCAATCATCAGATCCTCGTTCTTCCGCCCACTGACCGCATTCCCGTTGGGACATTCAAGAAGATTTCTGCCTTTGCCGCATCCGGGGGCAAGGTGATTTATGTCGGCCGCACCCCGTCCATGGACGCGGAAGGCCAGCCGCTGGTCCCAAGCGCTGCTCTGGCAAAGGAACTCTTCTTTGCACCCGCCAATTCAAGTTTTTATGCAACCGAGAGCGGCCTTGGGAAGGCTCTTCACTCCGCGGCCGCGCCGGACTTCCGCCTGCCCGACGCCGCCGGACCGGCACGCGATCAGCTCGGATTCATTCGCCGCAAGCTCGCCGGCGCCGACATCTACTTCGTCACCAACACCAGCAACCAACCCATCGACACCACTGCGGCATTCGCCACCAAATACAAATCCGGTAAGCAATGGGATCCGGACAGCGCCGCGGCCGCCCCCGCATCTGCTGAGGCGCAGTCCATTCACCTGGCTCCCTATGAGTCCCGCGTCTTCGTGTTCTCTGCTGCGCCTTCGACCGCCAAACCCATCCCCGCCGCGCCGGCCACGCAACTCGCCGATCTCAGCAACGATTGGCAGGTCACCTTTACCTCTACGGGAAAATCCGAGAACGAACCCACCCTTGCCGACTGGACGGCCGATCCAGCCACAGCGCACTATTCCGGCGAAGTTGTCTACGCTCGCGACTTCACCATCGCCGCCAGATCAACCCCCGTCTATCTTCAAGTGAAGGGCGGCGAGGCCTTGCCCGGCGCTCCCAATTCTTCGCCCGAGCACCCGGTTCTGGGTGCAGATGGCCTACCAAATCCCCTCATCACCCGGCCGGGTCCGGGCATGCACGCATTCTTCGATCCGCCCATCCACGAGGCTGCGCTGGTCAACCTCAACGGCCACGACGCCGGCGCGCTCTGGCATCCGCCCTACCGGCTCGACGTGACCACATTCCTCAAGCCCGGCCGGAATCACATCGAGATCCACGTCTACAACACGGCTCTCAACGCCTGGTCCGCTCTTCCGCCCCACGACTTCAAGCCGCTTATCGCGAAGTATGGAGATCGCTTCCAGATGCAGGATCTGGACAAAGTCACGCCTATCTCCTCCGGACTTCTCGGCCAGGTGGTCTTGTTGACGCAACCGTAAAAGCGAACAAGACGGCAGGGAAGAGGCGTCTAGCTTTGTTAGGTGGCGGAACCGGAAGCGATCCCGCGCTCCAGCTTCTTCGACAGGAAGATGCTTGCCACGCAGAAACCGATGAACAGGTAATAGCCGGGCAGGATCTTCGAAGCATTCGTCGGGATCAGCACCTGCTGGACGTTCGGCATTTCGCGCAGGCCGTCCCACGCGCTTCCGACGACGCCGTTGAACGCGACAAAGGACATGAAGATCGCGAGCACCATGACGTCGGCCATGGACCACTTGGAGAGTTCGAAAGCCAGCAGCTTCACCAGGCGGTTGGTGCGCAACAGCGCCGGGCGGAAGAGACTCACACTGAGCGCCAGCATCTTCAGAGTCGGGAAGACCACGCTGAACAGGATCACCAAAACGCCCACCACCGTCATCTCCGGCCTTCCCATGCGGAGCAGTGTCTCAGATACCTCAAGCACGGTCTTGCTGCGGTAGTAGAGCGATTGGTCCTGGAACTCGATGGGCGTGCCGAGCAGGGTCGCGTCAATCTTTGTGACGCGCACTTCCACTTCCATCATCGGGCTGAGTACGCCGCCGGCCAGCATCGCAATGCAGAACAGCATCAGCACCACAACAGCGCCACGCGAGAGCGTCGGTCTGCCGGCCATCAGCAGGATGAATCCCAGCAACGCACAGGCGAGCACAGTGACATAGTCGCGGGCCAGCTTCCTGTCCGATTCCTCGATCTGTTTGCCGAGAGTCTGCTCGCATGCCGCGCCACTCGAGCACCCATAGTGCTTCAGGATGGCGTTATACGTGGTCATGTCCGTGTTGCCGAACGTGTTCTTGACGGCATCGGCCAGGACGGCGCGGATGGAATCCTTGAAGCTCTTTTGTGTATCCCCCTTGGCCAGCTCCGCCATCACCACGTTGGTGTACTCCGGCACATGCGGACGGAGCGATGCGACGATCATGTTCACAAACATCGGGCTGATCCCGCCGGGTTTGCCCGGTGCCGTTGCGCTGGGCGCCGTCATCTGTGTCTTGATGTTGTCCAGCAGGGCGTAAAGCGACCGCTCAACCATGGGCCGGAGGCTCTTGCTTTGTCCCTTTAGATCTATCTTGTCCACTTGCGCGCTGAGCATCGGGCCGATGATCGTGCGCCATTGGTCGGCGCTCAGGATTCCGTAGCGCGCATTGGTAATCTCGGCCAAATCGGTACGGATGACTCGGCGCGCAGCCAGCCCATCAACCGTCTTCCAACTGAACCAAATGGCCGGCAGCAGCAAAATCACAGCCGCGGCCAGGCGGAAATCAAACGAACGCGCATGCTCGCCAGGTGACGGATTCGTCGCTGTTTCCAAGTCTTCCACGATGGTGATACCGAGTATAAGATAGGCGCCGGTCGGTGAAGAATTCAATTGCGAATAATCGCCTGGCGCGGATCAGCCTCGGCCTCTCCAGCAGCCTGTTCTGTGCCGCGCAATGCCCAAGTCGCCGGGAACATTCATCGCTTCACGCCAAATTGTCGCTCTCGGAGCATGTTGGACCTCGGAACCACGCAGTAGTTGCCCAGGCCAGCCGGAAAGCGTCCGATTATGAACACTGCTTCTCGTTTGTGAACACAGCTCCGCGATGTTGAAATCGCTAACCGATTGATTTCATGTCGCTAGCGCAGAATCCATGTGGCATGCTAAATGCTTGCTCTCGCTGCAAGTCGACGTGTGCGGAGGTCAGCCATTGAGAGTTCTACTCCAGGATCTGGGCTATGCATTTCGCCAATTGCGCAGGACGCCAGGGTTCACCGTTACCGTGCTGCTCACCCTCGCGCTCGGCATCGGCGCCAACTCGGCAATCTTCACGCTGACCAATGCAATCCTGCTCCATAATCTGCCGGTAACCGACCCCAAGACCCTCATCCGCATCGGCGACAAAGACGCCTGCTGCGTCAACAGCGGCTGGAACGACGACGGGGACTACTCGCTCTTTGCCACAGACACATACACGATGTTCAGGAAAAATTTGCCGGAGTTCGACGAGCTGGCCGCGATGGAATCAGGCTATTCCTATCGGCCCGTTACCGTTCGCCGCGCGGGACCCCAGACCGTAGCGAAATCCTCCATGGGAACCTTCGTCTCCGGAAATTACTTCCGCGTCTTTGGCCTCGCGCCGGCTGCGGGCCGGCTCTTTGTGGATGCCGACGACCAGAAAGGCGCGCCCATTACCGCCGTCATGAGCTACGACGCATGGCAGCAGGATTATGCAGGCGATCCAAGCGTGGTGGGAAGCGAGTTCTTCTTCAATACCAAGGCGGCCACGATTATCGGCGTTGCGCCCAAAGGATTTTACGGCGACCGCATCGACACCAATCCGCCCAAGTACTTCCTTCCCATGAATTCAATGGACGCAGTCATGGGCGCACCGTACTTCAACAATCCCGATTCTGAGTGGGCCTACATCATCGGTCGCGTCAAGCCGGGAACGTCCCTGCCGGCCCTTCAGGCCAAGGCCAGCGCGCTGCTCAAGCAGCAGTTTACGCCGCTCAAGACATTTACCGATCCGCGCGCCCAAAAGGCCCTCCCCCGAACCCACGTGGTGCTCACACCTGGCGGCGGCGGTATCCAGAACATGCAGGACGATTACAAAGACCACCTGAAGCTGCTGCAATGGATTGCCGCGCTGGTCCTTCTGGTCGCCTGCGCCAATATCGCCAACCTGCTGCTGGTGCGGGGCATGAGCCGCCGCGCTGAGCTTTCCATCCGCTCAGCGCTGGGCGCGCAGCGCAGCCGTATTGTGCGCCAGCTACTTACTGAGAGCGTTCTTCTCTCCGTTCTCGGCGGCTTGCTCGGACTCATCGTCTCCTATTTGGGAGCGCACGCGCTGCTGGCGCTCGCCTTTCCTGATCAGCACAACATGCCAGTGACACCTTCGCCTTCGCTGCTGGTCATCGGCTTTGCTTTTGGGCTTTCGCTGGTTACGGGAATCCTGTTTGGCCTTGCGCCGGCGCTCATGGCCGCGCGCACCCAGCCTGCTGAAGCCCTGCGTTCCAACGCGCGCACAACCGCGCACGGCGCATCCGTGCTGCAGCGCGCTCTCGTTGTCCTGCAGGCCGCGCTCTCGCTCGTGCTGCTGGTTGCCGCAGGCCTGTTTGCGCAGAGCCTCAGCAAGGCCGAAAACGTCGACATGAAACTCGACACAACCAACCGCTACATCGCCCACATCAATCCGCAAGCGGCCGGCTACAAAAACACTGAAGTCGAGCCCCTCTATCAGACCATCGAAGACCGCCTCCACGCCCTCCCCGGCGTTCTCAAAGTCGGACTTTCCACCTACACGCCCATGGAGGATAACAATTGGAGCTCTGGCGTAAAGGTTCAGGGCGAGAACGACATCAACAAAGGCGCATCCTGGGTGAAAGGCACCCCGGAGTACTTCGACTCGGTCGGCACTCACGTCGTGATGGGCCGCGGCTTCACGTTGCAGGACACGCTGAATGCCCCGCCCGTCGCCGTCGTCAATCAGGAGTTCGTCAAACAGTTCTTCGGCAACCGCAACCCCATTGGCCATCGCTTTGGTTTTTCCGGCCCCGGCCAGGCCGGCCACGATGGAGCGCATGAGATTGTGGGCGTGGTGGAAGACACCACCTACACCAGCGTCTATTGGAAAAACCACGCAATGTATTTTCTTCCGCTCACGCAACGCGCCGGCAGCGCCAACGATCCCGACGACTCTATCGACAAAGACCAATCCATGTACGCGGGCGCACTGGTCATCCAGACCGCACAACCTATTCCCGGCTTTGAAAAGATCGTCGGCGACACGCTGGCCAGCATCAATCCCAACCTCACCATCGTGAAGTTCCAGACCTTCCAGCAGCAGATTGACGATCGCTTCATCTCGGAGCGGCTGATCGCGCGCCTCACGTCCCTCTTCGGGATGCTTGCGCTTCTGCTAGCCGCCATCGGTCTTTATGGCGTCACGGCCTATGCTGTAGTCCGCCGCACGCCGGAGATCGGCATCCGCATGGCGCTGGGAGCGGCACGCAGCCGCGTCGTCGCGACCATCATGCGCGGAGTCATGCTGCAAACCGTCGCCGGCCTTGCCATCGGCGTTCCGGTGGCGATCTTCTGCGTGCGCTACGTCAAGTCGCAGCTCTATGAGATCACCAGCGTCAATGTACCGGTGATGGCTATCGCCATTGGCGTGCTGGTGCTCGCGGCTGCTGTCGCCGGTATCATTCCCGCGCGGCGGGCGGCCTCCATTGATCCGGTACGCGCCTTGCGCATTGAATGAGCTTTGCTTTCATCGCACGCTTTGGCAATTGCACTTTCTCCCCAGCAAACTCCTCGTTCCTTCGAGTTTTATGAAGAGGGAACGGGCCGGCATGTTGCAAAGCGCAGCACAAAACGCGGTCCTGTGGAGCATCGTCATGAAATGAGCCTGGCGCCGACCCGAGAAAGTACGCCATCCGCGCGAACCCTTTCATCGATATCCGCTCGCGAGCGCTGTCATCCCCGCCAACCACCGTCCGCAAAGCACTATTCAAAAGACGCCGCGAACTGCCTAAGCGCCGCTGCAAATACAAAACGGCGGAGCAGGTTTGCTCCGCCGTCTCCAGCACAACCCAACTGGCTCGTGCAATAGCTACAGGTTACTTGCGGCCGCCGCCGCCTGCATGACCACCACCACCGCCACCGGCGTGACCACCACCGCCACCACCGCCGCCCCGGGCTTGGCCGCCGCCGCCGCCACCACCCCGAACTTGACCACCACCGCCGCTGCTATGTTGAACCGCGGCATGACCTGCTGCTGGCCTTGCTGCTCCGCCTGCATGGGATACTGCCGGCGCAGAGCGCGATACGCTGGTGCTGCGTACGGCTGCTCCGCCGCCGCCACGGGCATAGTTGCTGCGATTCGCAATGGCTCCGCCGCCGCCGCGATAGCTTCCGCCGCCATCATTGGAGAAGCGATGTCCGCCCCAGCCGTGGCCATAGCCCCAGCCGGCCCAGGGACCCATGCCCAGGAAGATGCCGTTGTAGAAGTAGCCCGGCCCGTAAAATCCATAGGGGGCGCAGGCGTAGGGTGAATAGTCGTAATAGCCGTACGAACAAACGGGTGGAACGCCTATGTTGACAAAAACCTGCGCGTTAGCCGCTGGCGCCAGCGCCAGGCCCGCGAGCAACACTGTACTGCCGAGGAAAACTTTGAGTCCGCGCATGTGATTCCCCTTAAGCTGTCTGCGATTCCGTGTGGTGCGTGGGATGCTGTGTGCAGCCGTAAAGACCAGCCCGGCTTGATCAGCCACCATAAGGGGTCTAGTGTTTCCATGCATTCCCGTTGTCTTGTCGGGACCTTCTTCTAACTGCCCTTACGCACTTGACTCTATCCGCAAGCATCGTCCGAGTCTGATCAATAGGGAGCATGTGATAAGCAAGGTGACCTCACCCCACAGAATGCGGAGTGACCCGCCCCGCACCCTTTCATCGTCTGGAAATTCTTGTCGATGTAGAGCAATAGTGAACACGTCTGGAGATCGCTTTTCTGATACACAGTACGAGATGTTTCCGCAGGAGGGGCCCTTGACGACACCCACCAATTCGACGTGGAACAACGATGAACCGGACCCGAAGGCGTTTCTTGCCACAGCCGGCAGGGGCAGGAAAGTCGTGGCTTTTCTTAAGGACCAGACAATCTTTGCGCAGGGAGACGCTGCCCGCACCGTCTTCCACATCCAGGCAGGGCGAGTCAGACACACGGTGGTTTCCGGGTTTGGCAAGGAAGCGACCCTGGAAATATTGAGCGAGGGAGAGTTTCTGGGATACTGCGGTCTGGCTGGGCAAACATTGCGCTCGGGCTCTGCTACGGCAATGACGGACTGCAAACTCCTCGAAATCGACAATGAAGCAATGAACGCTGAGCTAAGCAGACGGGGCGCATTCTCAGAGCAGTTCGCAGCGTATTTGCTGGCGCGCAATATCCGAATCCAGGAGGAACTGGTGGACCAGCTCTTCGAGCCGAGCGAAATGAGAGTAGCTCGTGTTCTGCTGCTGCTGGCCGATTTCGGCAAGGACGGCAAGTCCAAGACTGTAATCTCCGACATAAATCAGGAGGCGCTTGCCCACATGGCGGGGACAACCCCGATGCGTGCACGTTTCTTCATGAACAAGTTCTGCAGATCAGGTTTCCTTTCACACAGCAGCAGTGGGCTGCAGATTCATACTTCACTGCTCAACGTCATTCTCCATGAGCTTCCTCGCCTTGATCCCTCAATCAAGGCTCCCCGCAAGCTATGAGTAGCTTGCCGCCTGCTGCCGCGACGTCGGTCATTCGTAGTCTGGAGTAGCACGGCAGGGCATTGGCGTAAAATTGACTGCCATACCGGAATACCGCAGAAGTTTGACTCCGAAGGTAAACCAGGCTGAATCACAGGAGCTTCAAGATGCCAAAAGCCAGGCCAAAGCCAAAGCCGAGAGCTGCCCGCATCCCGCTTGCCAAATCTCCAACGGGAATCCAGGGGCTGGATGAACTGACGGGCGGGGGTCTGCCCAAAGGCCGTGTCTCGCTCGTTTGCGGCAAAGCCGGAAGCGGCAAGAGCCTTTTAGCGATGGAATTTCTGGTGCAAGGCGCAGTTCTATACGGCGAGCCTGGCGTATGCATGAACTTTGAAGAA
>Ga0224557_1002181_pt1 | contig 17192 bp, 11 predicted proteins | sample 714S31014metaG_FD_180677 | JGI IMG/M metagenome (GOLD analysis project Ga0224557, IMG submission 180677) | Peat soil microbial communities from Stordalen Mire, Sweden - 717 S3 10-14 | ecosystem: Environmental > Terrestrial > Soil > Wetlands > Peat | place: Sweden: Norrbotten County, Stordalen...
CGAGCGCCGCGCAGACGACGCCGAACGCGAACTGATGGAGTGGAAGAAGATGCGCTTCATGGAGGACCGCGTCGGCGACGACTTCCAGGGCATCATCCTCTCCTGCACCAAGTACGGCTTCTTCGTCGAGCTGGACGATCTGTTCATCGAGGGCCTGGTTCCCATCACTTCGCTCAGCGGCTGGGGCACGGACGAGCGTTTCGTCTTCCGCGATTCGGACAAACAGATCGTCAGCACGCGGTCGGGGCGCGCCTTCAAGATGGGCCAGCGCGTGCATGTGCTGCTGGACCGCATCGACCGCGAGCAGCGCCGGCTGCAGTTCGCGCTTGTGCCCTCAACTGAGCAGACTGAAACCAAGCCGCCGCGCAAGCCCAAAGCCGTGAAGGCTGCGGAGTTGGCCGGCAACGAGATCAATCGCGCCAGTCCGGCCCGCGCGGGCAAGCGGCGCGGCAAATCCGGCAAGAGCAACTCGGGCAAGACGAAGTCCAGAGTGCGTGGTAGGGACAAGAAGGCCAAAGGCAAGCGCAGATAATCCCCGGTACAATCGGAAGAGACTCAGGAGAGAACACACATGGCACACATGGTTTTTTGCTCGAAGTACAAGGCCGAGATGGAAGGGCTGGACGAGCCGCCGTTCGACTCCGACTTCGGCCAGAAGATTTATAAGAACATCTCCAAGCAGGCCTGGGGCGAGTGGGTCGAGCGGCAGAAGATGTTGCTGAACGAGTACCGCCTGCAGCCCTGGACGCGCGAGGCGCAGGAGTTTCTGGTGGAGCAGATGAACGGCTTCTTCTTCGCCGAGGGCGAGGGCGGCGCGCTGCCCAAGGAGTACATGGAGCCCACCCATTAGGGCAGTTTCACGGTCACGAGGTTCTTCTCAAATTGTGTAAAGTGGGTTTCCCTGAGAGAAGATCACGGAGACAAGATCACGCAGTCGAACTCAGCTCCGGGTACTTCTGCCGTGAAGCCGCATGAGGTGATTGGGGCCGTCTGAAGACCGGCGCGGCTCGTGTACACTTAACCCTGCAACTACCTCTGCCGTTGCCCGCCTGGGTGACGCGCGAAACAAGTCGGGACGTGGCGCAGCCTGGTAGCGCGCATCCTTGGGGTGGATGAGGTCGCTGGTTCGAATCCAGTCGTCCCGACCATTTTTGATCCGTTATTTCAGCCACGTACAAGCGAACCTGTCTGTCGTTTTAGGACCCTCGCGAATCGAGGTTGAGAGAGTTGCTGTCCACAACTTCGACGTTGTTTCCGGATCTCCCGCCTCAGCGCGTCATGTCGTTGAGCGCCCGCATGGCGGCGTAATGATCGGGGCTGGCCTCCAGCGCGAGTGAAAACTCCTGCCGCGCCTGGTCCGGATGGTTCAGCCCCAGTTGGCCGAGACCGGCGAGGTAGTGGGCGTCCCCGACCTGCGCGCGCTGGGCCGGCGTCGCGACAGCCTGCGCCGGACCCTTCATCTCGGGCGCGCTGCCCAGCGACTTGGAGCCGGTTGCAATGAGCTGCGTAAAGATCGCCATGGCGCGCTCAGGCTGGCCCAGCTTCTCCAGCGCCAGCGCCTGATAGTAGGGCGCGGCCTGCTCCTCGCGCACTCCCGCAGCCAGCCCGCCGATGTTCGCCCGGCTGCGCATCGGCCCATTCGCGCCCGGCCCGCCTGCGCCTGCCGCAGCCATGCCCGTCGCATCGTTCCACGCGCTGCTTGCCTTCGCGGAATCTCCCAACGCCTGATACGCATTGCCGATCCAATACTCAATCTCGCCGTGGCGTCCGTTGACATTGCCGGTCGCCTCCTGCAGATTGTCCGGCACTTGCAGCGCTGCCTGGTAGTCGGTCAGCGCCTGCGCGTACTGCTTGGCGGCCATCTGTTGGTGCCCGCGCTCCAGGTTGGCGTTGATCCACGAGTCGCCCAGCGAGAACGCTCCGCCGCCCTCCCATGCGCGGAAGAAGCGCGTGCGCAGCAGTTGGATCGCCGCGTCCGGCTTGCCCGCAAAGATCTCCAGGTTGACCTCGCGCGCGATCGCCTCGTCGCGGTCGATCACCCCCTGATGCGCTTCCATCAGCGCCAGCCGCTTCGCCGGCGACACGCCCTCCTCCTCATACAGCTTGTCAAGATCGCTAAACACCGTCGCGTTGCCGCCGAACTGCACTGCCTTCTCCAGCGTGGCCTGCGCCTTCTCGCGCTGATTGCCCTGCCGCGTATACACCATCGCCAGGTTGCGGTAGACCACCGGGAAGTCCGCGCCCAGTGCGGCAGACTTCTCCCACAGCGCCTGCGCCTGCTGCGGCTGCCAGTCGTACAGCAGGTTGCCCAGATAGTACGGCGCGCGCGAATCCTTCAGGTCCACACGCATCGCGTCGTCCAGCACCGCGATCATCTCCATCTGGAACGGGAACACATAGTCCGGCGAAGTCTTTTTAGCCATCTGGTCGTACTCGCGCGCCTTATCGCTCTGCTTCATCTGCCCGGCAAAGTAGCTCAGATAGTAGTAGACCAGCGGAGAGACCTTGGACTTGTCCTGCGCCGTGCCGGCGAGTTGCGTCAGAAGCGTCGTGCCGTCCTGCCACAGTCCTGCATCCATGTCGTCCGCGGCAACCTCCAGTGCCGTCGCTGGAAACTCACTCACCGTCTTTGCCAGCACAGCGGCGCTGGCGGGCGATTTCGTGGCCAGCCACTGCTCCGTCATCCCATGCACGTCCAGCGGATCGATCTTGCTGATTGCAGCAATCGCAGCCAGCGCCTCGGCGTTGCGCCCGGAGTGGCGCAGCAGCGCAGCCTTCAGCGCCAGCGCGCGAATGTTATTTGCATTGGCCTCCAGCGCGTCTTCGTCGGCAATCAGCGCCGCGTTGAAGTCGCCTCGTGTTGCGTCGATCTCCGCCAGCGCAAAGTAGCCCGGCGACCGCCATGCCGCGCTCCACGTCGCCTTGTAGAACTCCGCGTACGCCTCGTCCAGCTTGCCCTGCGACTTCAGCGCCAGCCCCAGGTAGTAGATCGGCTCGCCGTCCTTGGGCGATGTGTAGCTGGCCGTGTCGCGCTCCAACGCCTTGCGCAGCAGTCTCTCCGCATCGGCAAATCGGCCGCCCTTGATCGCGTCGATGCCCAGCACCGTATTCACGCGGATGTCGCTGGGATCGCGCCGCAGCGCCTCCTGCCAGTACAAATTCGGATCGCCCGTCGGCGAGCGGAACTGCTCCATCCGCAGCCCGTCGAGGTACAGCTCTTCCGTGGTTTTGACCTCTGCTGGCGGCGGTGGGTCCACCACCGGCGATGGCATCGCTTCCTTCTCCAGCCGGATCGGCGTGTACGCAACCAGCTCGCGTCCATCCGCACTGATCGCGGCGCGCAGATCGTGCTCGTCCGCGCCGGCAGGCAATTGGACCTTCTTCACGAAGGAGTGGCCGGGGCTGATCGCAATCGTTTGCTTCAGCAGTACCTGGTCCTTCAGCTTGAGCGTCACCGTGGCCGCCTGGCGCGCCTGGGTTGAATAGAAGCCCACTGTCGCCGTGCCGTCCTTTACTTCGAGATTCACCGCCGCATCGAGGTTCGCGTTCTTCACTCCGTCGATGTCGCGGAAGGGATACCAGTACTGGTTCCACATCCGCGTCTCGTACGGCTGCAACCAGCTATAGTCCGGCTGATTGTCGCTGTACGCGCCCACCATCAACTCGATGTACGGCCCATCCGTGTCCGTCAGCAGATGGTCCTGCACGTGCCCCTGCGGACTGTCGCCCCATGTCCAGAACTTCTTGCCCGGCACAACATTGTGGTCGGCAATGCTCATGATGCCCGCGTTCTTCCCGTGGTCGTACCCGGCCATGAAGTCGTCCTGGTAGTTCCAGGCGAACATGGAGCTGGCGGTCGCGTGGTTTTTGTACCAGCTCACATCCACCCCTTTGGTGTAGTCCGCGCCCATGTATTTGGTTGTGGCGATGGGCCATGTGGTGAAGTCGCGCTTGCCGTGGTAGGTCACAAACTGCGTGCTCGGCGGATAGATCACCTGGTAGCTGTCGTTCACATGCACCGCTACGTTGCTGAAGCTCAGCATCGAGGTCGGTACCGGCGTCCGGTTGCTCATGCGGAATGACGCCTGCATATACGACTTCCCCGGACGCAACGTCACGCCCACGGTCCACTCCATGCGGTCGCGCAGCTCCAGTTCGCCCACCCACACTGTCTTCGATCCGTCGGCGTTCTCTTCCACCTTGTACTGCATGGGCAGGAAGCTGGTGGCGCGGTGGTGGTGTGGCAGGTCCCACTCGATCCCGCCCGATATCCACGCGCCCAGCAGGCTGATCAGCGCCGGTTTGATCACATGCTGGTTGTAGATGAAGTCGTAGCCGTTGGTCTTATCGATCGCCTCGAAGATCTTTCCGCCGATCTCGGGCAGGATCCCGATCTTCACATACTCGTTCTCCAAATAGACCATGGTGTAGGTCTTATCTTTTTTCTCCGTGGTCAGATTGTCATACGCGGGATAGGGATAGATGCGGTGCTGCGCTCCCTGCGAGTTCCCGCCGAAGTAGAACTGCGGATTGGGGTCCGGCTCGCCCAGCAGGTAGGTCGGAATCACAACCTTCTCCTCCCACACCCGCACTGCTCCCGACTTCGTCGCCGTCGGCGCAGTCGCCGCTGACGAGGAGTTCGCCGCCGAGGAGTTCACCGCCGCGGGCTTTGCCGCCGCGCCCGGCTTCATCTGCTCTGCGACAACAAACAGCAGGGAACCCATCGCCAGACTGGACACCAAAACAACAGCAGAACGGTACATTCCTCTTTGCATGGTCATTCTCCGAATGAATATGAAAATCTCTCCGACTGAATCTGAACTCTCTCCGAACAAATCTGAACTCACTGCCAACGAATCTAAACCAGTCCGCCCAACGGCCACGGCGTTGAGGGCGCGCCCGCGTCCGACGCCATGGGGTGCCGCGCAAACGGCAGCAGCTTGCCGGAATGTACATCCTGCAGCCGCTTATGTGTGACCTTCGCCGCTTCCACCAGCTCCTTGTACGGTCGGTCCGTCACATCCACGAACCCGATGTTGTAGTTCTCTCCGTCCATCCGGCCCAGCACCGGCTCGTCTTTCCACGCGAACCAGTACGCGCCCAGGAACCACTCCAGCGACGCGGCCTGCTCCACGTAGTATCGGTAGGCCACGCCGCGCTCCAGTTGGCTGGCAGCCTGCACCAGTCCGGCGGCTAGTCCGTCTGCCGGTATGCCGATGTGGTACTCCCCGATCAGGATCGGCCGGTCCGTCAGCCGCCCTGCGTGGATGATCTGCCGCGTCGGCTCGTACTCATACACATTGATGCTGCACACGTCGAAGATGCGCGCCGCAACGAAGTACTCGTCCGCCATCGTCCCGCCGTAGCGCGTCCCCAGCAGCAGGTGGTTCGGATCGTACTTGCGCACCGCCCCGCACACTGTCTCCAGATATTTTTGGAAGCTGGCCAGCACAAACTCCTTCCTGCGCGCCGCCGTGTCGCCCTCGGCCAGGAACTCCTTCAGCTTCGCCTGGGTCGCCGTAGCGGGTCCGCCGAGAAACAGCCCGCACAGCTCGCTCTCCCGCCCATTCCACGGCGGCTCGTTGCCGATGAAGTAGCCCAGCACCAGCGGATCGTTCTTGCGCGGCGTGCACTGCGTGTTGGCCGCCGCGTCGATCGCCGCCGCAAACTGCGGCGAGTAGACATCCGGCATTCCCAGAAAGCTTGTGCCCTGCGGCCAGCGCAGCATCACCGTCGCCGGACGCCCCTTCCCGCCCGTCGTCATGCCCCACGACTCCAGCCGTCGCGCCGCCCGGTCAGCCGCCGCGCCCGCGTCGTTGCCGCCGAACCCCGCGCCTCCGCCCGGCGAGCCGTTGGTTCCCGTGGACAGAAACAGGTGGCCCTCCGGATCGACGAACCACCATCGCCCGTCGATCTTCTCTACGCGGAAGAATCCCGTCGCCCGCGCCTGCGTGTTCTTGTAGCCGCCGTACTTCCCGTAACCGAAATCCGCCGCGCTGCCGAAGCCCTTTTCCTCGTCCGCCAGCTCCTGCGTCAACTGCTCCTGACTCTTGATCTTTCGCGGCCAATCCGCCAGCGCCCATTGCTTGAAGCTGTCCAGCACCGGCGCCGTCTCCAGGAACTCCGACCCTTCATCCTTCGTAGCGAGATGCACATTGCGCAGCTCGATCGTCGGCCTGTTCAGCGGATACTCCATCGCAATCCCAATCGACTCCACGGAATGCAGGTCGCCGAACGGCCCCCACACCGAGTACCACGACGAATCCGTCCGCCGGTTCTGCGCCGAGGCCAGGTCGTTGCCCTTGGAGTCGCGCCCGATAAAATACTGCAGCGGCACCGACGCCCGCAGCCACGCATTCTGCCCAAACCCGATGATCGACACTCCGCGCGGCCCATGCGTCGTGTACGCCCACAGAAACAGCCGCTGCGGCGAACTCATCCGCATCTCCATCACCAGATGCGTATAGCCCGCGAGGTCCGCCGGCGCAGTCTGCCCCAGCTCCGCCATCGAGATCTGCATCTCCGACGAGACGCCATCAAACACGAACTTCCTCACCGCGCCCGCCGCCGCCTTCGTTTCGACAGCAGCCTGCGCCGCTCCTCTAGCTTGCGGCGCAGCACCAGCCTGTGGCGCAGCGGCAAATGCGCGCGCCCCGGCGACCGCGGGCACTGCGCCCGCAATCATCTGCATCGCTTGGCGACGGGTAAAGTTCATGGCTTCGTCCTCCGGTGGTTCTCTCTGGAAATTGGGGCTCGCGACGGCAATCCCTCGCCGCATCGCATCCGGGAACGCACATATCCCGCAGCGAAATGAGCGCTTTCCGAGTCGCTCGAATTGTATGCCAACCGAGTATCGCTTCGTCTCAGCAATAACGATGGCTTTTGCCTCTCGGAGGGAGCAGGGGGCTTCAGCCCCCTGAAAAAAGCCAATGAATTCAAAGGGCTTTAGCCCTGGGCTTTCTGCATGAAATGGCCGTCCATGCCGGCCCGCCCCTGCACGCATTACACTATGGGATATGCCAGCTTATCGCTCTCGAACCTCGACCCACGGACGCAATATGGCCGGAGCGCGCAGTTGAAGAACCGGTCCGCAGGCTGCGCTTCGAGCATGGCGAGATGACACAGCAGGAGCTGGCTGGCCGTTGAGGTTTAGATTGGCACGCTCGATCGAAAGATGGTCATTTACTCTCCATGCGCCGATGCTATAATCCCAAGTATGTGGCGGTTATAGTTCAGTGGCAGAACGCCGCTCTGTGGCAGCGGATGTCCTGGGTTCGAACCCCAGTAGCCGCCCCAATTTTCTCTCGATCGATACCGCACGACGGCGTACGTCTTCGGATTCCGAGTCAGCCTTGAACCACTTCTCCCTGGTCCACTTCACCTCGTTCAATTCCTCCAGGGCCTCACGGCCACTTGCGGTCGTTTCCGTTATTGCATTGAGTGCGTCATGCGATGGTGAACCCACCGTGGCCAGCGCCTATGCGGCCCAAGCAGGGAAGCCATGAGCGGCGCGAACACTTTCGGTCCGTCGAACGGCGCAGGACAGACCGCAGTCAAGGACGAAGCCGTCTCTGCCGCCGCCGGCGCCTCTCTCAGCGCGGCTCGCGCGAACGCACCGGTCCGGTTTGAGACGCTTCCCTTCGTGCCGCGGCTCTTTCTGAGTAACGGCCACCTGCAGACGGTCGCAAGTAATTATCTGTCGCGTACAAACACTCTGCCTCCGCCGGTGCCTGAGCTGGTGGAGGTGTCGCCCGCCAGCGAATCGCAGATCGCAAGCGGTGTGCTGTGCGAGTGCCACTGGCATCCGGCGGGGGTGCGGGCCAAGCGCCCGACGGTGGTCTTGGTGCATGGCCTGGAGGGTTCGTCGGAGTCGCAGTATGTGGTCGGCAACGCCAACAAGATGTGGCGCGCCGGGGCCAACGTCATTCGCATGAACATGCGCAACTGCGGCGACACCGAGAGGCTCTCGCCCACGCTCTACCACTCCGGCATGTCCAGCGATGTCGAGGCCGTCATGCGCCACTTCATCGCGCGCGAGCGCCTGCAAAGCGTTGCGCTGGTCGGCTACTCGATGGGCGGGAACCTGGTGCTCAAGCTGGCCGGCGAACTCGGCGCGGACGCTCCCAGCCAGTTGCATTCGGTCGTCGCCGTCTCGCCGTCCATCGACCTCGGGCCAACCGCCGACGCCCTGCACCGGCCTGCGAACCGGCTCTACGAGCGGCGCTTCCTGCGCAGCCTGATCAAGCGATTCCGTCTCAAGGCCAGTCTCTTCCCGCGCGCGTACGATCCCAGGCTCGCCGCCGGCATCCGCTCGCTGCGCCAGTACGACGAGCGCATCACGGCGCTCTACTCCGGCTTCGCCTCCGCCGACGAATACTACAACCGCGCATCCGCGGTGCGCGTCGTGGACCGCATCCGCGTGCCTGCGCTGGTCATCCACGCGCTCGACGATCCCTTCGTCCCCATCACGCCGGAGACGCTGGCCGCGCTCATCGCCAACCCCTTCATCACCCTCCTCGAATCCGAGCGCGGCGGCCACTGCGCCTTCCTCGCCAAGCCCGACCACGCCGGCGGTGACGACGGCTACTGGGCAGAGACCACGCTGCTCCGCTTCATCCTCGCCTACGCCTGAAAAACACCCGTGCCCTGAGAGATCCGCACAATGCTTGCTGAGTGGTCCGCCGAATGCGCCGCCGATGACCCCGTCCTCGTCGTCCCATGGAAGGACCCCGACGGGAGGTCGGCCTTCATCGATCTGCGCGCCAGCCCGCGCGATTTCGAAGCTGTCGCCGAGGCCGAACAGCACCCGCCGCTGATGCAGGCGCTGCGCGCGCTGAATGCGACCCGCTCGCCCGTCTTCACCGCCAAGTGCGACGCATGGCCGCTCAACAGCGAGGAGTTGCAGCATCTCCAACTGAATCTCGACGCGCGTCCCGCAGACCCGCCCGCCGGATTTGCCAGCTACATCGACCTCATCTGGCGCGAGCGCTCGCTCTTCCATTCGTTCCACCGGCAGGAGCAGGTGCTGCGCCACCTCACCCGCCTGGCCGCTCCGGTCCCCCGTCGCTGGGCCGCGCTGGACTGCGTGCTGCGCCCCGCGCTGCTCGACTTCAATGGTCCACAGGAGGGCTTCGCCGTCAGCCTTTACGTCAAAGCGCTCGGCCCCAGTCCGCTCTCCGCCTGGAAGGAGTGGGCCGCCGCGCTCGCCGCCGCCGTTGCCATCATTCGCGGCAAGGACTTCGTCCGCTGATGGCGGAATCCCTGAGTCATTAATGGATTGTCATTCTGACCCTGAGCTTGTCGAAACCCTCAAGTCGTCATTCTGGCGCAGCCAGAATCTCCGTATTTTGTTTGCAACTCTTCAATACCGTCGGGAGATCGGCAGCTAATAACTCCCGGCGAAGATGGCCTTCAGCTTGGCGCGCAGGCCCTGCTCTTCGCTGGCGCGGCGCACCTGGGTGCGGTGGGTATAGAGCAGCATTCCGATGGCGACGGCGAACTCCGGTCGCGCCAGCTCCGGCGGCATCCGCGACAGCGGCACCGGCGATCCCACCCGCGTGGGCACGCGCAGCAGGCTCTCCGCGTTGTCCAGCAGCCCGGCCAGCAGCGCTCCGCCGCCGGTGAGCACGCATCCCGCGCCCAGCGCCTCCAGCACGCCGCCCTGGCGCAGGTTGTCGCGCAGCATGGTGAAGAGTTCGCGGGCGCGCGGCTCCAGAATCTCGGCCAAAAATCTCTGGCGCACCAGCCGCGTGGGCTCGCCGTCCCCGCTCAGCGAGCCGGTGGCCAGGTTCGAGCCAATCTCGATCTCGCTGGACTCCGGCACAGCCGTCACCACGCAGTTTCCAAACTCCCGCTTCAACTGCTCGGCCTCCTCGACTGAGACGTGCAGGCCCACGGCAAGATCGTTCGTAAAGTGGTCGCCGCCGATGGGCAGCACGGCGGTGTGCGCGATGGATCCCTCGAAATAAACCGCCAGCTCCGTGGTGCTGGAGCCGATGTCGGCCAGGCAGACGCCCAGCTCGCGCTCGTCTGCCGATAGCACCGCCTCCGCCGCCGCGATGCCCTCATATATCGTGTCGCCGACCTCCAGCCCCGCGCGGTTGGCGCAGGTGATGACGCTCTGCGCCACGCCGCCCGAGCAGGTCGACAGGTGCAGGTTCACCTCCAGCTTGTTGCCCACCATGCCAATGGGATCGTGAATGCCCGCCTGGTCGTCCAGGATGAACTCCTGCGGCAACAGGTGCAGCACCTCGCGGTCCGGCGGCAGCGCCACAGAGCGCGCCCGGTCCACCGCGGACCGCACCTCCTCGCGCGTGATCTCGCGCATCCGGCTGCCCAGCGAGATTCCCCCACGGCTGTTCACTCCGCGCACATGCGTTCCGCCGATGCCCACCACGGCGGTCTCGATGGTTGCGCGCGCGACGCGCTCGGCTGTGAGCGCGGCGCGGTTGATCGCCTCGGCCGCCGGGTCAAGCTCGGCGATCAGCCCCTTCCTCATTCCGCGCGACGGCTCAATCCCGTGGCCGCGATAGCGCAGCACGCCGTCCTGCAGCTCCGCCACCAGAACGCAGATCTTGCTGCTGCCCGCGTCCAGTACGGTGATCAGATTCTCCTGCCGGGGATTCATCGTGCATCCCCCTGCTGGGCGGCGGCAGAAGCAGCCGGCTTTCCCGGTGTCCGTTTTGCGGCGAGTGCGTGCTTGGACTTCGCGGCAGCCGCATGACTCTTCGCAGCAACCGCAGCCTTCTGCGCCTGGGGCTTTGTCTTCTCCTTCACATTGTCCGTGCCGGAGGCTTCAGTGGACGCAGTTGCCGGTGCCGCAGCACCTGCTGCCGCCGCATCGCTGGCCGCGGCGACAGCCGCCGCTGCCGCGCCCGGCTGCATCTCCAGCACCACCTGCCGCTCGTAGCGCAGGTCCACCGACGCCAGCCGGGGATACTGCGCCCGCCACTCCGCCAGGTGCTGCTCGTACTCGCGATAGCGCTCCAGGAACCTGCCGTCGCCGAAGTGAACCAGAACGTCCGCGCCGCCGGAGGCAGCATTCGCCCCGCCAGACGCCGTGTCCGCGCTACTGGACGCAGGATCGGGAAGGATCGCCTTCACGTCCTCCGGATTCGATACATCCACCTCGCTCAGCCGGTGCGAGATGTTCTCGCCGGAGGCGTCGAGCGCCGCCACAAAGCCCATGTAGATATTCATCCGCGCCGCGCGCGTCGACAGCGGGTCCTCGCCAGAGATCCCAGTCAGCACGGGAAACGAGTAGTGCGGGGCCGTGCGCGCAATCGCCGCTCCGTCCTGTTGGCCGCTTGCGTCTTCCAGGCCCGCGCCGGGCAGGTTGAGCAGCACGCCGTTGGCGTCCACCAGCCCGATCTCCGTTCCCTGGCGAACGAAGGCCACCGGCGTCCGCTCCACAATGGCCACCCGCACGCGGTTGGGCAGCAGGCGCATCACGGTCGCGTGCTCCACCCAGGGCAGGCTCTCCAGCTCGGCGCGCCGCCGGGCCAGAGGAATGTTGAAGATGTTGCGCTCCACGTCCTCGCCGAAGACGCTGAGCAGTTGCGCGCTGGTCAGGCGGCTGTTTCCGGCGATCTGGATCGACTGCGAGCTTGCCACCGTGAAGTGCTCATCGTGCAGCAGGAAGCTATGCACCGCCAGCAGGGCCGCAACGCCCGCCCCGATCAGCAGCAGAAGCCCGCAGCCCATGGCAATCCGTCCCCACAGCGACTTCGGCACCAGCCCGCCGTGGAAGCTCAGGCGAACTCGCGGCCGCCGCGGCTGCCGCTCGAACTCGTCGTTCGCGGAAGGGTCGTCGGGGCCGTCGTCATAGTTGTTTGCGGTGGAGGAGTCGCGCCGCAGGGGCATCTCGGTCACAGCCGCTCGCCGCCTTTCCCATGCGGGGCCGGTCTGCCGTCTTCCCTCTGCGGAACCGGTCTCCGCGAAGGCACGATCCCGCTCCGGCGCATCCAGCACCGCCGTGTCATGCCTCGAAAACAGATTGCCTGATCGCAAGCCTTGAGCAAGGGTCGCGAGGAATCGCCACCCCCATCATATCCCCCACCCACACCCCAACCCACACATTTATCTCACCCGCGTACCCACTCAGCAACCCGATACTGCGGGAACGGATACTGAAGGATTATAGAAGGGCGGCAGGAAACCGCATCGCATTGGGCGCAAATAGCCCACTCATCGGTTGAGACAACGGTGCGATGGATGGGGTATCCGCCGACCAAATTCAACAAACCATTATTGTTGTGTTGGCTTTGGCGTTCCAGATTTTACAGGTAGTAATTCTTGTTTGCCCGCTTCGAGACTGCCAGCTTGACGTTTATGAATCACACGGAACAGAGGCAGCGCGAGTGCAGGCAAGCCCGCTCGCTGTACTGAGCTTTGGACAAAGTCTCGCCAATATGGCCACACGTTCAACATTCCATTGGCTTTGGCAAAGCACTTCAACTGATAGGGAGTGAAGCTGGAGCTAGGTGGAATTGTATACGCCGCCTCAATACGCGCGCTGACTTCTAGTAGGACATCTTCATCTTTATAGCCTCGCAACACTAGATCAAGGACAACGCAAAGGGATCCTTCAACGGTCACTTCCTCAGTTCGGCTTGAAGTGGCAAGCTCAACTGGGGCGGTCGGAAAGCCATGCATGGAAGTAACGAACCTCGAACGAGTGATGCGCACTGATTCCAATTCGACACATGCGATTACTGCTCGCGCAGCGTCAAGTTCCTTTTTGTCGAGCTCAACTGTGTGTACTAAGCGACGTCGCAAAGATAATCCTCCACTGATTCATTCGCATTCGCGGCGAAATCCATGCCCGTAGACGCCTCACAAGACTGTGTGACTTCAAACGCCCAATGTTTGACTGGGTAAAGTCGGGGGGTTGTCTTCACATCGACGGAACATGGTTCCGCCCCGAAATTAGCTTGGTAACCCAAAACCGTGAAAATGTCTGCCAGCGTACGAAGCGTCAGGTTTTGGTGACCACACAGGCACTGAGTAACGAAGGCCTTGGATTTGCCAAGTCGTGCAGCAAGTTCGGCCTTGGTAATGCTGTTGTCCTTCATGATTTTAGAAATAAGCTCCGTGGCATCGAGGATGAGTTCCTCTTGGCGTAAGAGCTGCTTGTGCTCTTTGGCAAACTCGTCGATTGTCTTCATTTTTGCTTGCCCCTATTTGAATATTGCTTGGTGGCAGTGTTCTTTGTTTCGTGCTCGGCCTTGATGAGTTCAGCGTGTTTGATTTCGCTGGCGGGAAAGTCGTCTTTCTTTTTGATGAAGCCGTGCGTCAGTATCAGGTCCCGTCCGCTGCAAAAACACGGCATCCTAATCTGATGGCATTTGAACTCGAACCAGCCGTCCGCGATTTTTTTGAATTTTTCGGCATTGTTGATGTTCATCCAGCCCATATCGGCGGCTCGCTGGAGAAGGGCTAACATTTTGGCTTGATCGCTGACCTTCAACGCTCCCAGAAAATTTTCTGCGGGAGACGATCCGTCTCTACGTTGCGCGAGAATGATCGATCCCCATCGTCCGCTACAGAAAACTTGCTGAGACATGCACTACTCCAAGTTAAGTCATAACTTAACGCGATGTAAAGCCGTTTTTGCGCTTTTCGGTACAACTTTCATTGTATTTGGTCTCAACTGCATCATTATTGTAGCAGTTTGATGATTTTGGGTTGGATCATGAACCCATCCAGCATTTATCTGACCGCGCCCGCCGCCAGCCTCTCCAGCAGCCTTGCGCCCGCCTGCGAGACGCTCCCCGCGCCCAGCGTCAGGATCACATCCCCCTCGCGCGCCTCCTGCGCCAGCGCAGCTACGCCGCCGGCCATCGACTCGGCGTAGTGAACGCCGCCGGAGACTGTGCCCGTGCGGCGGATGGCTTCGACCAGCCCCGCCGCATCGACGCCGGGGATCGGCTGCTCGCTCGCTGCGTAGATGTCCAGAACCTGCAAGCTGTCCGCGTCCGCGAACGCCCGCGCGAACTCCGGCTCCAGGTCCCGCGTCCGCGTGTAGCGGTGCGGCTGGAAGAGCACATGCACGCGCGCGTAGCCCGCATCGCGCGCAGCCCGCAGCGTGGCCAGAATCTCCGTTGGGTGATGTCCGTAGTCGTCCACCACCGTCACTCCGCGCGCCACTCCCTTGATCTGAAATCTCCGGTCGACCCCGCGGAAGCTCGCCAGGCCACGCGCAATCCCCTCCGGCGAGACGCCAAGCTGCACCCCAATCGCAATCGCCGCCGTGGCATTCAGCACGTTGTGCCGGCCGGGAACGTGCAGCGTGAATGGCCCCAGCAGCATCCCGCGGCAGTTCACCTCGAACTGCCAGTGCCCGCCCGCCTGCCTGAGCCCCTGCAGCCGGAAGTCCGCCCCCGCCGATTCGCCGTAGGTATAGACCCTCCGCCGCACGCGCTCCAGAACGCCGCGCAGCAGCGCATTGTCCACGCATGCCGTGGTCGCGCCGTAGAACGGCACGCGGTCCATGAACTCGACGAACGCGTCCTCCACATCCGCAATATCGCGATAGCAGTCCATGTGCTCGCGGTCGAGATTTGTCACCACGGCCAGCACCGGCGAGAGCTTCAGGAACGAGCGGTCGCTCTCGTCCGCCTCGGCCACCAGATACTGCGAGCTACCCAGCCGCGCATTGGAGCCCAGCGCATCGACTCTTCCACCGACGACCACCGTCGGGTCCAGATTTTCCTCGCCGCCGCCCGCACCCAGCACCGCCGCGATCATCGAGGTCGTCGTCGTCTTGCCGTGCATTCCGGCCACGGCGATGCCGTATTTGAGCCGCATCAGCTCAGAGAGCATCTCCGCGCGCTGGATCACTGGAATCTTCCTCGCCCGCGCCTCCAGCACCTCGGGATTGCCCGCCGGCACCGCCGAGCTGGTCACCACCACGTCGCACTCCGCCGCATTCTCCGCCGCGTGGCCCTGGTAGATCACCGCTCCCAGCCCGGCCAGCCGGTCCGTCACCGCCGACCGCCGCAGGTCGGAGCCTGAGACCGCATAGCCCATGGTCAGCAGGATCTCCGCGATCCCGCTCATGCCGATGCCCCCGATGCCGATGAAGTGGATACGGTGCGACGGAGCGAATAGAAAATGACCAGGCAAGATCATGCTAAACACCCTCTCCTCGGCGCTTTGGCTTCGTTCCTCCGTCGCACCCGAACTTCACTCTATCAGCCTTTGGTCCAGCCGCAGCCTGCCGCGCCCAAGCCAACCGCCGCTCCGCTCGTCGTTCTCACCCCGCGCCGGGCGAAGGTTATCCCGTTTCCCGCTCCCGCAAGGCCCCCCTCCGCCGGTTCGGAACGCCACGCTCCACTCTTTGTCCTGCACCGGAGGTTGGTTCTGCCCTGGAAGTCCCTCCCTGCCCAAAAAGTTCCCAGCCCGCCGCCGGCCCTCTGGCCGCAGGGAGGACTCCGCTGATGCCGAAAATAAGGATTTCCCAGCCGACTCCACCCGTGGGCGAGCGATTCATCCCTCGCCGCAGCCCCACATCCCCGGATGTGTTCTCCGTCACACTGCCAGGCTTGCCTAGCTGCTATCATCTGTTAGTGCTGGGAAAATGACGTTATAGGAACGCTCAGAACGCCAATCAAGGAAATCCAAACCAGAATTGTTGAGAGGGAGGGATTGTGTCTGTAACTGCCTGGGTATGTTTTTTTCTAACCGTGAGTGTGTTGTCGCTCATCGTGGCGTGGATGTTTACGCGTGAGGTGGTCGGATCGGACACCGGAACTCCGGCGATGCAGCAGATCGCTGCCGCCATCAAGATTGCGAAGCGCCACTACAAGACCGTGGCGGCCCTTCTGACCCTGCTCTCGCCCACATTCGCCTTCGCACAGCCGGAACACGCTGGCGGCGAAGCCAGCCTGACACTGCCGGACCTGAAAAGCGTGCATTTCGCGAACTTTGGCGGCCTGAACGGACACGCCCTTCTGATGATCGGCCTGCTCTTCTGCGTCGGCGGCCTCTTGTTCGGCCTGGCCATCTATGTGCACTTGAAGAACCTGCCGGTCCATCGCTCCATGCTCGAAATCTCCGAGCTGATCTACGAGACCTGCAAAACCTATCTGGTGACGCAGGGCAAGTTCATCATGCTGCTCTGGGCCTTCATCGCGGTCATCATCTCGCTGTACTTCGGCGTTCTGGCGCCGGTGCCGAATCATCCCATTGCGGTCACGTTGCCCATCATCCTGTTGTTCAGCCTCATCGGCATCGCCGGCAGCTACGGCGTGGCGTGGTTCGGAATTCGCGTCAACACATTCGCTAACTCACGCACCGCATTCGCCGGACTGCGCGGCAAACCGTATGCAATCTCTGAGATTCCCCTCAAGGCTGGAATGAGCATCGGCATGTTGCTGATCTCCGTCGAGCTGCTCATCATGCTCTTCATCCTTCTCTTCATCCCGAAGGATTATGCCGGCCCATGCTTCATCGGCTTCGCCATCGGCGAATCCCTCGGCGCAGCGGCCCTGCGTATTGCCGGTGGCATCTTCACCAAGATCGCCGACATCGGCGCAGACCTCATGAAGATCGTCTTCAAGATCAAGGAAGACGATGCGCGCAACCCCGGCGTCATCGCAGACTGCACCGGAGACAACGCAGGCGACTCGGTCGGCCCCAGCGCCGACGGCTTCGAGACCTACGGCGTTACCGGCGTCGCCTTGATTACCTTCATCCTGCTGGCAGTTACGCCGGCACACTTCTTGCCTGCTGGACTCACCCTGCAAACGGCAACGACCGACATGATCTCGCAAGCAAAGCTCATTGCGGAACATACCCAGGCGCAGCTTCTGGTCTGGATCTTCGTCATGCGCGTGGCCATGCTGCTCTCCAGCTCGGGCGCGTACTTCCTCAATAGCGCCATCGCTCACGCCAAGTACGCCCACGCCGACGATATGGACTTTGAAGCGCCTTTGACCTCGCTGGTTTGGATCACCTCAATCGTCTCCATCATCCTCACCTTCATCGTCACGCGCATGATGATCCCCAATCTCGGTGACGGAACCCTCTGGTGGAAGCTGGCTTCCATCATCTCCTGCGGCACCCTGGCCGGCGCGCTCATCCCCGAACTGGTCAAGGTCTTCACTTCAACCAAATCGACCCATGTGAAAGAAGTCGTCAAATCCGCGCAGGAAGGCGGGGCCTCACTCGGCATCCTCTCGGGATTCGTG
>Ga0224557_1002182_pt1 | contig 17182 bp, 13 predicted proteins | sample 714S31014metaG_FD_180677 | JGI IMG/M metagenome (GOLD analysis project Ga0224557, IMG submission 180677) | Peat soil microbial communities from Stordalen Mire, Sweden - 717 S3 10-14 | ecosystem: Environmental > Terrestrial > Soil > Wetlands > Peat | place: Sweden: Norrbotten County, Stordalen...
ATTACGGTAAATTACGATAGTTTTGTTGCGGCGCAAGGGGGTTTGCGGGCGCGGAACCGCCCCGGGCGGAGGACAGAATTCAGCGGGGATCGCCCTCATCCTAACCTTCTCCCCCGGGGAGAAGGGACAGATGTCGGACGGTTCTGGTGTTGCGAACGAGCGTCCGGTAAATCCAGTCGCGTGCTTTTCCGCCCTGAGGCGCGGAGATTTGGGCGGTTTATGCAGGCTTGTGCACCCTTGTGCACCCAAAAAAGCGCGGGGGCTGGAGTGCTTCCGCGGGCCAAGCGAGCTTGAGAGCGTTGATAATCAGGGACATACAACGCGGCACTTGGAAGTTTTTGAGCCGTGCCAGGCATAGTGCTCGGCAGGAGTGGTTTTTTGAGAAAAGGGAGCGGCTCCGAGCGTCGCCCTGCCGGGCCGTCTGTGCCAGGGCGAGGCTCCTTCCGAACCGGGCGTGTCCGGCCAGTGCAGTCGCTGGGATTTCAAGTGGACGGCGGATGATTCTCCCTTTCCTGGAGGAGAGAGCCAGCCCGCAAAGCCCACGCGCAAGCGTCTGCCCAATAATTTGTTCACTTGTGCAGCCAATAATCTGTTCACTCCGGGGTGAGGTCGAGCCTCGAAAAACTCTTGAGTCCGTGTCGCTTGATGCGAATGGATTTTCGTTGCTTCCGGCAACGGTTGAACGTAGCATTGCCTGGTTGCATGCCCAGCCGCATCCTGCTTATCAGCGCGAACCGTTGCACGGCGCCGGACCCGGTGTTTCCGCTGGGACTGGCCCACATCAACGCCGCGTTGCGCCGGGCCGGACACCAGACGCGCTGGATCGACCGGCTTTCCAACGCCCAAGGGCTGGGGGAAACGCTTGAGGAATTCCAGCCGGACCTGGTCGGCATTTCCCTGCGGAACATCGATGACGTGATGATCCGCCAGAGGGAGGAGTTTTATGACGAGGTGGCGCCGTTCGTCTCCGCCATCCGCAACCACAGCCAGGCCCCGGTGGTGCTGGGCGGAAGCGGCTTCAGCATTTTTCCCCGCAAGCTTATCGAGCTGACGGGCGCGGACTATGGCATCGCCGGCGAAGGCGAACCGGGCATTCTCGCGCTGGTGGAGGCGTTGAAAAATGGCGGCGATTTGAGCCGGGTGCCCGGCCTGGTGCATCGGCGCGGCGGGAAAATTATGATCAATTCGGCGGCGCCCGGCCCGCTGGATTTGCAGTTGACGCAAGCCGACCGCCCGCCGGAAATCGCCCGGACTTACCTTGCGGCCAGCGACACGCTGAACCTCCAGACGCAGCGCGGGTGCGGTTTTCTCTGCTGCTATTGCACCTATCCGCTGATCGAAGGGGAAACCCACCGGCGCCGCCCGCCGGAAATGGTCGCCGCCGAACTGGAGAATCTCCAGCAGCAAGGAGCCAAGTTCGTCTTCATAGTGGACTCGGTTTTCAATTCCACGCCGCGGCACGTCGCGGAGGTCTGCGAGGCGATTCTGCGCCGGGGCCCAAAAATTTCCTGGGGCTGCTTCCTTCGTCCGCGCGGGCTGACACCGGAGCTGATGGCATTGATGAAGCGCGCGGGGTTGACGCACGTTGAGTTCGGCACGGACAGCTTTTGCGACGTGACGCTCGAGGCTTACAAGAAACATTTTACGTTTGAAGATGTTTTGGAATCGAGCGAGCTGGCGCGAAAAGAGAAGCTCGACTGCTGCCATTTCATCATCTCCGGCGGCCCTGGCGAAACGCCGGCGACGCTCCAGGAAGGATTCGAGAATTCCCTTCGCCTCAAAAACAGCGTCATCACGGCGGTGGTGGGAATGAGGATTTATCCCGGCACGCCGCTCTTCGCGCGGGCCGTGGAGGAGGGGGTCATTGAGGCGGACGCCGACCTGCTGGCGCCAGCCTACTACCTGGCGCCGGGGCTGACAGAGGAGACGATTTTCTCGAAGCTGCGCGAATTCTCACAACGCTGCCCGAGCTGGATCACCGGCGATCCGGCGCCCGGTTATCAGGAATTGATTCAGCGTCTCCGCAAGCGCGGCGTGGTCGGCCCGCTCTGGAGCTACGTGTCCACCGTGCAGCGGCTCTGGCAGCCGGCCTCAAAATGAAACGGCTTCTGCTCATCGCGCCCAACGTCAAGAATAGTCTGATGACGGGCGGCATGATGTTTCGCCTGCCCAACCTGGGCCTCCTGCGGGTCGCCGCGCTCACGCCGCCGGACTGGGAAGTGAAGATCGTGGACGAGAAGATCGAGCCGCTCGATCTCAACCAGCCCGCCGACTTGATCGGCATCACGACAATGACCACGACCGTCAAGCGCGGGTACGAAATCGCGGATCACTTCCGGGGGCGGGGCATCCAGGTGGTGATGGGCGGCATGCATGTTTCCTGCCTGCCGCAGGAGGCGTTGCAACATTGCGACGCGGTGGTTTCGGGCGAGGCCGAGGTTCTCTGGCCGGCGTTGTTGAACGACTTGGAGCGGAACGCGCTCAAGCCCCATTACCGCCACGGAGAAATCTGGCCGCCGCTGGCCGGGCTGCCGCCGAACGATTGGGAATTATTCCGCCCCAAGAAATATCTGCCGATCCATTTCATGGAAACGACGCGTGGCTGCCCGATCGACTGCGAATTCTGCGCCGTCACCAGCGCGTTCGGCGGCCGTTTCCGCAACCGTCCCCAGGATGAGGTGATGGCGGAGCTGAAAACGCTGCGTCCCTTCACCGGCCTGCTGACGCTCAAGAACCTGGTCTTTTTCGTGGACGACAACATCGTGAGCAACCGGGCTTATGCGCGCGAGTTTTTCGCCCGAATCGCGGACATGAATTTGAACTGGTTCGGCCAGGCGTCCGTCAACATCGCCAAGGACGCGGAAATTTTGAAGCTGTGCGAAAAGAGCGGCTGCACCGGCCTGTTCATGGGCTTCGAGACGCTTTCGACCGAAGCCATCAAGTCCATCGGCAAGGGCGTCAACAAGCCTGGGGAGTATCTGGATGTGGCGCGGAAAATCCACGACCACGGCATCGGCATTGACGGCTCGTTCGTCTTCGGATTCGACACGGATGACGCCGGAGCATTTGACCGGACGGTGGAATTTGTCATCAAGGCCCGGCTCGAAGTGGTCTATTTCTCGATCCTCACGCCGTATCCCGGCACGCGCCTGCACAAGCGGCTCAAGGCGGAGGGCCGCATACTGACCGAGGACTGGAATCTTTACGACGCGAACCATGTGGTGTATCGGCCAAAGACGTTCACGCCGGAGGAGCTGCACGAAGGCTACACGCGCGCTCTCAAGGAAGTGTACACGATCCCGTCCATTTTCAAACGGCTGTGGGGAACGACCGCGTGGAAGAACTTTTTTTATCCGATGAACTTCGCGTTTCGGGGCGGCGTTCGGAGGCTGGCGCGCAACCACGGCTGATGATTTCGTGAATGAATCTCTCCTCTAATGCCCCGCCCCTCCAACCGCGGCGCGTCGTCGTCACCGGAGCCGGCATCGTGACGGCGCTGGGGGCGGGCTGGGCAAAAAACGAGGAAGGTTTTCGCGCCGGAAGAACGGCGTTCCGGCGGGTGACGTTATTCGACGTAAGCCGCCAGCGGGTGAAAATGGCGGCGGAAGCCGATCTGCCGGAACGAATGCCCGCGACGCTTCTCAGCCCCCGGCAATCGGCGCGGCTGGACCGCGCCAGCTCCCTGCTCCTGTTGGCATCAGTTGAGGCGTGGCGGCAGGCGGGTTGGGAGCCCTCCGAGGAAATTCCGGTGGTTCTGGGCACGACATCGGGCGGAATGCCGCTGGGAGAGGATTATTTCCGGCAGGCTGTGCGCACGCCACGTCTGCATCGCCGCCAGGCAACGCGCGCCTTTCAGTACCAGGCGCATTCACAGGGACGGATCGTTCTGGACGCCCTTGGCCTTGGCGGGCCGGCGACCCTGATTTCCAACGCCTGCGCTTCCGGGGCCTGCGCGATTGGCCAGGCATGGGAAATGGTCCGCGGCGGCGGGGCGGAGCAAGTATTTGCGGGCGGCTACGACGTTTTGAGCCAGTTGGTTTTTGCCGGTTTCGACGCGTTGCAGGCGTTGTCGCCCACCCGCTGCCGTCCGTTTGACAAGAACCGGGATGGCCTGGCGGTGGGAGAGGGAGCGGCGATGCTCGCGCTTGAGACACTCAACAGCGCCCGGCGGCGCGGCGCGGAAATTCTCGGCGAAATCACCGGCTACGCCATGACCATTGACCGGCATCATCTCACGCAGCCGCACCCGGAAGGAAACGCGGCATTGGCGGCGATGAGCCAGGCGTGCGCCGCCGCGGGGATTACGCCGGCAGAAATTGATTACGTCAACGCCCATGGAACCGGAACCCCGCTCAACGATGGCGCCGAGGCGGCCGCCATCAACCAATGGGCCGGAGCGCGCGCGGCGACACTGCCGGTCAGTTCCACCAAAGCCAGCGTGGGCCATTTGCTGGGGGGCGCCGGAGCGGTGGAAACAGTTGTCTGCCTGATGGCGTTGCGCGGCCAATGGCTCCCGCCCGAGCTGGCGCTGGAAACGCCCGACCCCGCGTGCCGGTTTCCGCTTGTCACGCGGGCGCGCGATGCCCGCCTCGCAACGGCGCTCTCCAATTCGTTCGGATTCGGCGGCATCAACGCCACATTGATCATGCGGAGGTGGGAATGAGCAGGATTTTCGTCAGCGGTTACGGAGCCGTCTCACCCGCTGGGTGGAGCGCCGGGGAATTGCAACGGGTTTTGCGGGATGGAAAATCGCCGCCCATCCAGCCCTTGGACCGGCCCGGATGGGAAAAGCCATTGCGCACCCGCGCGGTGCCCGCGCCGGCGGCGCGACCGTCCTTTCTGGCGCATCCGCGATTGCGGCGCAGCAGCGCGATCACCCATTACGCGGCTGGGGCGTTGTTGGAATCGCTGGCGGGCCTGAGGCCGGATTCGAGCCGCCATGTGGGCCTGATCGTCTGCCTGCAATCGGGCTGCGTGCAGTACACCTATCGTTTTTTTGAAGAGGTGCTGGCCGATCCGGCCACGGCCAGTCCGCTGCTGTTTCCCGAAACCGTATTCGCCGCGCCTGCCAGCCATCTGGCCGCCCTGCTGGAGAACACGCCGCTTGTCACCACGCTCATCGGCGACCCGGCGACCTTTGTCCAGGGCCTGGCGCTGGGCGCGGACTGGCTGCGGCAAAATCGCGTGGATATCGCCGTTGTCGTCGGGAGCGAGGAAATCAACTGGCTGAGGGCCGATGCCCTCTGGCATCTGGAGCACGGGGCGATTATCAGCGGCGGAGCGGGAGCGGTGGCGCTGTGCCGCGAGCCGGAATGGTCCGCCGGCGTGGAATTGGCCTCCGTTACAAAGGCGCAAAGTTATTCCGCACGCAAAAGCCGCATGCAAGCCGCCCGCGCCATGCGGGAAGAATTCAGAATGGCTGAGAATGAATTGCTGTGCGACGGCCTGGGAGACAGCCCGCGCACGGACGCGCCGGAAATCGCGGCGTGGCAGGACTGGACCGGGCCGCGGTTGAGTCCGAAGACAATACTGGGCGAGGGGTTGATGGCGGCCGCGGCGTGGCAATGCGTGGCCGCCTGCGCCGCCGTGGCGGAAAAACGGTTCTCCTCCGCCATCGCCAGCCTGGTTGGCTGCAACCAGCAGGCGATGGGGGTCCGATTTCAGGCTTGCCCCGGCAGGGAGAAGTCGGACACTCTGTAGGGACGCGAATCATGGAAATCACGACGGCACTCAATCTGGAAATCAAACAGTTGCTAATCGAAAACCTTATGTTGCAGATTAGGGCGGAGGAAATTGGCGACGAGCAGCCCTTGTTCGGCCCCCAAAGCATCGGGCTGGATTCGGTGGATGCGCTGCAACTGGTGGTGGCGCTGGACAAGAAGTACGGCCTCAAAATCCAGGACTCGGACGCCGCAAAGCAGATTCTGCAAAGTGTGCGCACCATTGCCGAGGCGGTTGTCCGGCACGCCGCCAATCCCGGCGCGGCGCTGTGACCGGCTGATCGACCGCCGTGAAATATCCATGACCCAGCCTGTCGCGTTGCCTTTTGCCGCCAAGAAGGATTTTCGCTGGATGATGTTGGCGGCGCTGCTCGCCTTGGGCGGCGGCTGTATGACGGCGCCGGACAAAACTCTGTTTGCCGTCAGCGGCCCCGGCTGGACTGTGCGCCAAGGGCAGGCCATCTGGCGGCCCGGCCCGCGTTATCCCGAACTGGCGGGAGAGATCGTGCTGGCGCAGAATCCCGACGGCCGGGGCAGCCTCCAATTCACCAAGACGCTGCTGCCGGTCGCGCTGGCGCAAACGACCAGGACCAACTGGCTCATCCAGTTTCCGCCGCAGCGGCTGGGATTCGCCGGAAGCGGCACGCCGCCGCAACGGTTCCTGTGGCTGCATCTGGCTGCGGCGCTCAACGGCCAAAGGCTGCCGGAGAAACTCCGTTTCACGCGCTCGCCCGACGGTGGCTGGAGGCTGGAAAACAAAGGCACGGGAGAATTCGTGGAAGGTTTCCTTTCACCGTGAGCAGGCTGTTGAAACGCTGGTGGTGGGCGCCGCTGCTCGCGGCCATTTGCCTGGGCGCGTGGCGGTTGAGCTTTGACGTCGAAATACTGGATTTGCTGCCGCCCGACGAACCGGCTGTGCAAGGGCTGAAACTTTATCAGAAGCATTTCACCGACGCCCGCGAAATGGTCGTCAGCGTGCGCGCAACGGACGCTGAAAAAGCGGAGCGAATCGCCGGAACACTCGCCGAGAAACTGCGCGCCCGGACCAATCTCGTCGCCGGCGCGACGTGGGAGCCGCCCTGGCTGGAACAGCCCGGCCAGCTTGCCGAAATCCTGGCCTGCCTCTGGCTCAACCAGCCGCCGGATGCCTTTGCGGCGCTGACCAACCGGCTGGGGACTGAAAACATCGGAGGCGTGCTCGCCGAAACGCGCCAGGCGCTGGCCACTTCGCTTTCACCCACCGATATCGCCCGCCGGGCGTTCGATCCGCTGAACCTGTTGGACCTGCCCGCGCTCACCAACATCAGCGGGCTTTCGATGGAGCAGGGACAGACGATGTTCGCGTCGGGGGACGGGACGTTCCGACTGCTGTTCGTGGAAGCGCGGCCCGAACTGGGCGGCTACCGCGAATGTTCAAGGTGGCTTCAAGCCATCCAGGACGCGGTGAAGGATATCGAGGCGGACGATACGAATTTCGCGGACGCGAAGATTCATTACACGGGACGCCCGGTGTTCGTCGCGGAGATCGCATCGCAAATGCAGCACGATTTGATCGGATCGGTTACAGGCACGGCCATCGTCATCGCCCTGCTATTCTGGCTGACGCACCGGCGCTGGCTGCCGATGCTGTGGCTGTTGACGCTGTTGCTGTTGATACTGGCCGCGACGCTGGCGCTGGGGGGATTGATACTGGGGGCCATCAGCATCGTGAGCATGGGCTTCGCGGCGGTCCTGCTGGGCCTGGCGGTGGATTACGCGGTGGTCCATTACCAGGAGGCGCTGGCGCATCCGCAGTTGAGCGTGCCGGAAATTCGCCGCGCCATCGCGCCCAGCATCCTTTGGGCGGCCATTACGACCATCAGTGCGTTTCTGGTCCTGAACTTCGGCGGGCTGCCAGGTCTGGCGCAACTGGGTTCGCTTGTCGGCATCGGCGTGGCGCTGGCGGCGCTCGTGATGGTGATGATTTATCTGCCGCCGCTGTTTCCGGGACGGCGCAAAGCACCATCGCCCGCCGCGGCCAACTGGCGGGCATATTTTATTCCGCCGCAACAGGCGCCGGCAGGGGCGGGCACGGCGGCGAACGGACGCCATTGCCGCAAGATTCTGTGGCTGACGGCCGCGCTGGCGGCCGGCGCGGGAGCCATTTTGATATTTCGCCAGCCGGCGCTCGACAAGACCGCTGACGCGCTCAAACCGCAGCACAGCCAGGCGCAAACCACCCTGGACGAAATCACCGCCCAGATGGGTATTCCGCAGGACGCGCTCTGGCTGATCGTATCCGGCAGGAACGAGGAAGACGTGTTCCAACGGCTCACGCTGGCGGAGAAAACCCTCAACGCGGCGCGTAAGCGGAAGATTGTCGGCGAGTTTCTGCTGCCGACGCCCCTGTGGCCGCGGCCGGGCTTTCAAGGTTCCAATCGCGTCACAGCCGCGTGGTTCGCCGGGCAGGAGTCCCGCTTGAGCGAAGCGGCGCTGGCGGCCGGATTCAACACCAACGCGCTCTTTCTCACCCAAGAAATGACGAGGACGTGGTCGTGCGCCGCCGCGGCCACGGGCACGGTCTGGCCGACCAACGACGTCAGCCGATGGCTGCTCAAGCGCTTCGTGGCGCGCGAGGGCGGCCAGTGGCATGTCATGGGGCTGGTTTATCCGGCGGCCGGCCACGTGGATGCGGCGGCGCTGGCGGAGTTATCCGCGGGGCTTGCGCAAAACCAGATATTGCTTTCCGGCTGGAGCCTGCTGGGGGCCACCACGCTCAAGCGCGTGCAGGATAGAATGTGGCGGGTCGTCACGCCGATGGCGCTCCTGGTGCTGACTTCCCTGTGGCTGGCGTTCCGCCGGGCGGCGGAGATTCTGCTGGGCCTCGCCGTGTTGCTGTTAAGCGGCCTTTGCCTGCTGGCGGTCATGGCCGCGGCGGGCTGGACGTGGAACTTGCTGAACCTGATGTCCGTGCCGCTGCTCCTGGGAACGGGCGTGGATTACGGCATCTTCATGCAATTGGCGCTCCGGCGGTACGGCGGCGACCTTGTCATGGCGCGCCGCTCCATCGGGCGGGCGCTGCTGCTGTGCGGCGGCACCGCGATTGCCGGGTTCGGCTCGCTGGCGTGGTCGGGCAACGCCGGAATGGCCGGCCTGGGAAAAATCTGCGCAACCGGCATCGCGGCCAATATGTTGATTTCAATTTTCCTGCTCCCGGCGTGGTGGCTCCAGTGCGGCGCCCATCCCGGAGCGCGGAGCGCGGACTTGAAAAGAGGCAGCGGGCCGTCGGTTTTTTACCGCGTGTGGCTGTGGAAAATGGGACTGGCGTGCGTTCGCGTTTTGCCGGACTTCGCGCTGAAAGCGATTTGCATGACCGTGGCGGAGGTTTACTACCGGCTGCACCGCAAGCGGCGCGAAACGGTCGTGGGGAACCTGCTTCCGGTGGTCGGCCACGACCGGCGGCAGGCGGAAGAGAAAGCGCATGAACTCTTCCACCGGTTCGCCCTGAAACTGGCGGAGCTATGGCGTTTTGAAAGCGGCATATCGATGGATCGCTGGCTGACGGCGGGAACGGACTGGGGGATTCTGGAAGCAGCCTGCGCGCGCAAACGCGGCGTGCTGCTGCTGACGCCGCACCTGGGAAACTGGGAACTGGGCGGGGCCTTGCTGGCGCGGCGCGGAATAAAAATCATGGTGCTCACGCAGGCGGAACCCAGCGCCGGGCTGACAGAGTTGCGCCGGGCCTCGCGCGCCCGGTGGGGCATCGGGACGCTGGTCATCGGCAGCGACGGCTTTGATTTTGTCGAGGTGATCCGGCGACTGCAGGACGGCGAAAACATCGCCCTGCTCATTGACCGCCCGCCGGAAGCCAAGGCTGTGACGGTGGAGCTGTTCGGCCAGCGGTTCCGCGCGTCCGTGGCCGCGGCGGAACTGGCGCGCGCTTCGGGCTGCGCGTTGCTCGGCGTGGTGGTCGCCCGCGAAGGGACCGGTTATGCCGCGCGAATACTCCCGGAGTTTGCCTATGACCGCGCATCGCTGGGAAGCCGCGAGAGCCGGCAAAAACTGACCCAGGACATCATGGCGGCTTTCGAGCCTGAAATCCGCCGTTACCCTGAGCAGTGGTTTCACTTCGTTCCAGTTTGGCTGGGAACAGACGGCCCTGATCGCTGAGGGTCAGTTGTACCCCCGATCCTCATCGAAACGGGGGCGTCCTTCACCGAACAGGCGAGGCCGGTGGCCGGACGGCGCTCCTGCCGGGCCGCATGCCAGGCACCGCTCAAAAACTTCCATGTTCCAATTTGCATGTCCTTGATTATCAATGATCTCAAGCTCCCCTGGCCCGCGGAAGAACTCCAGCCCCCGCGCTTTTTTGGGTGCACAAGGGTGCATAAGCCTGCATAAACCGCCCAAAATCCCCGCGCCGCGAGGCGCAGAGGAAGGCATTTAACCACGGATTTCTTGGATGGACACGGATGAGAAGTCTTTATCCGTGTTAATCCGAGAAATCCGTGGTTAAAAACTTTTTGTTCAGCGTCCGGCGGGCCGGAAACGGGGTCGGCGCTCCGCACACCAAGCCGGGGGCTTCCCCGGCCCCTGCAAACTCCCTTGCGCCGCAAAACCACCGTAATTAGGCGTAATTTACCGTAATTTTTTAACCACGTCCGCCTTCGCGGCATGCGCTACGGCGCGACAAGGATGGACATGTCCCCCCTGGCACGGCTCCGGCCCGACAAGGATGGAAAAGGATGGACACGGATAAAGAAATCCCATCCGTGTGAATCCGTGAAATCCGTGGTTAACTCCCTTTTTTTCAATGGCTTACGGCGCACAGCGCGCGTGACGGTTCACGCCACGCACGCCGCCCGGCGCAGGAGACGGGCCGCGCCAACAGCCTTTCAAAGAACAAGCCTGCATCCGATATGTAACACAACGGGGACAAATTGCAAGGGTTTAGCCCGCAGAACACGCAGAATGACGCGGAAAGGGGAGTCTGGGTTCTTCTCATTTTTCCGCGTGTTCTGCGTGTTCTGCGGGAAAAAAGTTCTCCTCTCATTTTGGCGCCTTGGCAGCCCGCGAAGCCGCCAGCCAACAATTGGTTCACTCCGCTTGGCGTGAGCACACGCAGATGTCAAACACGGCTTCGGGGCCTTGAACTTGCGCCGCTCCGGCCTTCATTTCCACTTCCTCAAATTCGGCTTTTCCCATTCCGCCCACCCACCGCGCCAATCGTTTTACGTGATTCCGAGGAACCGCGGCCTTCCGCTCGATTGCCCAGCGTTTGAACATGGGCCCGGCGCCGCTCCAATGCGAAATGTCATATTTCCAGGACCCCAGGCCCTCGCTTAGAAAAATCCGCGCAATACGTCCTTAGTCATTTCTGACTTTTCCTTTTTCGTAAAATGGACAAAACTCTGGTCTTTGGCTTACCCAAAAACAGCAAAGTTGTGTCAATAGTGAGGACTGACACCTGTATGACACCTGTATCCCCATGTCCCTCAAATCAGACTTGCGTAATCCGTCCCAAGTATTTCCGGTCAAAGGGCCGCCCGCTTGGCAAATCAAAGCCAAAGCGATCCCTTCACGGAATTGAGCAAGCTGGTCCGTTCACTGCCTTACGGCACGATAGAATCGTCGGTTCTGATTAGCGGCGCCCGTGTCGGTGGTCAGCATTATGCCAGCCTCCGGGATTGTGTTGGATAAAATGGGCGACCAACTGACCAGGTTTGAAGAGGCCTGGATCACACACCCGCTTCCCGACTGGCCGTTCACGACAAACTGGGCCGTCCCGTTGCTCAAAGTCATTCCAGTTAATTGAAGCGGAGTGAGCAAAATGGATGCCGCCCGATAGAATCGCCGACTATAGTTGGCCACGTTCGGATCAACGATGGTCACGGAACCATTCGTCGGGATTGTCTTGATGGATATGGACGTCCACGCGAGAAGATTCGATGAAGCTTGGATAACATAGTTGCTTCCGACCAGGCCTTTCAAAACAAGTTGGAATCCGCCGCCAGCCGCCGCCATGCCGGCCAACTGCGGGGGCTGGGTGTAGATCGCGGTGACGGAGTTCGTCAGGGCGTTGCTGATGGTGACAACTTGACTGGACGGGGTTTGCCAGGCAAGAAGCGTGCCGCCAAGAACCGTGTTGAATCCAATGGTATGCGTGCCGGGCAAAAGGCCGGAGAAGGTGGCGCCGCTGGCCTGAAACATTCCGCCATCCACCTGCCATTTCGCTCCGGACGTGACAACGGCGGCGGGAAGAATAGTCACTTGCAGAGAACCGGTTTGCAACACGTAGGTTCCAGCCGCCAGGGTTGTTTGACCGTTGGTGATGTTTACCATCTGGCTGGACGGGGCCGTCCAGCCGGAGATGGGCAGGAAGGAGACAGACTGCGGGCCTACAGGCAAGCCTGTGACAATCGCTCCGTTGGTCTGCCAGACGCTGCCGCCTGCCTGCCATTGCGCGCCGGCATTCATGGCGCCAGCAGGCGAAATCATCACTTGCAGCGAGCCGGCGTTCGCAATGGCGACCGCGTAATTGCCCGTCAGCAGTGTCGTTTGGTGGGCGGTCACGGGAACCGTTTGCACCGCGGGCGTGGTGAATCCGGCAATGTTGTTGAAGCTAATGGCATGGTTCCCCGGCACAAGGCCGGATAGGAGCGCCCCGTTCGTCTGGGGCGTCCCGCCATCAAACTGCCAGGCTGCCCCCCCGGAAATCGCGTTGGACGGAGCGATCATCACTTCCAAGCCGCCCGTTGGGAGGGGACTGTTGGTGGAAAGGCCCATGCGGATGGCGTTGTTTTGAGCATCCGCCACATAAACATCACCGTAGGCGTCCACCGCCACGCCGTAAGGCAGGTTGAAGCTGGCATTGGCGCCGGTCCCATCGGCGCTGCCCTGTGATCCGCCGCCGATGGTGGAAACCATCCAGTTTGATCCAGAAGGCGTCAGTTCCCGAATGGCGTCGTTGAACAAATCGGCCACATAAACGTTGCCGTTGGTGTCCACCGCCACACTCACCGGCACGTCAAACTCAGCGTTTGTGCCCAACCCGTTGGAGAGGCCGGACATGGGCTGGCCGGCGATGGTCGTCACCACCCAGTTGGTCCCCATCGGGGTGATTAAACGGATCGCGTCGTTGAATTGGTCCGCCACAAAGACGCGCCCGCCGGTGTCCACCGCGACACCGTAGGGGCCGCGAAATTGCGCCGCCGTGTTGGTGCCGTCGTTATCACCCCAAACGCCGCCAGCGATGGTGGTCACGATCCAGTTGGTCCCGGCCGGCGTTATTTTCCGAATGGCATTGTTCCCCTCATCAGCCACGATGATGTTGCCGCCGCCATCCACCGCGATCCCGGTCGGATCGGAAAAGCGGGCGCCGCCGTTGGTGCCGTTTTGGTAGCCGGGAAGGCCAGCCTTTCCGGCGATGGTGGACACGACCCAGTTCGTCCCCGCCGGCGTGATCTTGCGGATGATGTCATTGTACAGGTCGGCCACATAGAGATTGCCGGAGCTATCAACTGCAATTCCAGTCGGGCCGGAAAACTGGGCGCTGCTGTTTGTGCCATCCAGGCTTCCCGGCCCGCCGCCGGCGATGGCGGTCACGATCCAGTTGGCGCCGAGCGGGTTGATTCTAAGTATGAGATTGTTGTTTTGATCGGCGACATAGACGTTGCCGGCGCCGTCCGCGCCCACTCCGGTCAGGTATTCAGACTGCGCGTTTAAGTTGAAGGCGTTGGCCGATCCTTGCGGTCCGCCGGCGATGGTGGTGAAAGTGTAGTATTGAGCATGGAGAGACGGCCCGATCAGCCCTGTGGCCAGCAAGCATCCGGTGAGCAGCAGTGTTTTAATGGTCTTCATAACTTTTTTTGGGTTTTACGATGATATCAAGCAATGTCTTTCTGTTCATAAAAAGGCAGGGCGATGCCGCCCTGCCTTGAGAGTTGTGAGTCGAAACGGTGTTCCTAGCGGCGAAGCTTGCGAGAAAACAAGCCCAAGCCAAGGAAAGCTCCGCCCAGACAAGCCAGGGTCGAACCGCCATCTGGAACGGGTTCCTGCGCCGCTGCTGATGAGTCAAAAACGAAGGTCGCTCCGCTTTGGCTCAGGTTGACGTTCCAAGTTCCTTCGGTCGGCGCGTAGCCCGTGACCATCGCCATGCCTTTGCCGCCGATATCCCATTCATCCAGGGTGGAATTAAAAAACGCCGAGTCGCTGGTGGCATCGAAGCTGTAAACCTTCGAGCCGTAGTTGAATGTCCACAACGGAGTGATGGACTGGGTTGGCGGCTGAAATACGAAGCCGTTAAAGTCAATGAGCGTGCCAAGGGGCACCGGGGCGTAGGTTCCGTAAGGATCGTTCACCAACGGGGTGATCACGCTAAAGGATGTAGCGGTCGCCAGTTGGCTGCTGTTAATGGTAACTCCCGCGGCGCCGAAGCCGATGGAACCTGTGACGTAGGGACTCGAATTGGCCTGGGCGCTGGAGGCAGCCAGGCAAACGGCGCAAATGGCCGCCCCACATATAGTTGTGGGTATTATTCTGATAATGCGTTTCATATTCTTTATGTCTTCTATCATTCTCGATGTTCAATTTCGGATATGTTGAAATCATGTCTCACCACGGTTTCATCCGATTTTCTCGCACACTTATACGTCTGGAGTTGGCTGGTTGCTATGGGGTGTAACCCTAACATGAACCGCATCAGCGCGTATCGAGTGTGCGATTCATCTGATTCGTAGTCCTGCTTTGGCCGGGCTTGGCTGCTTTTTGGGCTTATGAAGTTTCTCATGGGGATAACACCCCATAGCAAACGCCCGTTGGCCACACTATTCTGGTCAAATGAAATGCGGATATTCGAGGTTTATAGTGGCTAACAGACAGCCTTCGGAGGGTCGTTCAGAACGCTTCAATGGCCGGCTGGAATCGCGTTTTCATGGCGTAAGCTGTTCAAACAAAGCAGGTTGCACTCGATTGCCTCCGATATTCGACCGCAGCGGGGCGCGAGCTGTCGGCTCGAAAAGCCGCCCCGCTGCTCGCTTTACCCTGCTGCTTACCCGTTAAAAACCTCGAAGAACCTGAAATGCAAATGGTGCCCCCAGGCACGATACAGTTTGAATCGTGCGCCGTCACCAGACTCTATAATTTCTCTATGAACTATTCCTATATTAGCGGTTCGCCTTGCGAAAGCTTCGAGGGTCTTTCCAGGGTTGCTGCAGCGCGAAGCCGGGTTCCATCGTGGAAGCGCGCGCTTGATATAATTTGTGTCCTGATCGCGTCAATTTTGTGGGCGCCGGCGTGGTTGATGATCGGGTTATTCATTAAAATCGTTTCTCCCGGCCCCGTCCTTTTCAAGCAGGAACGCATTGGCCACATGGGCAAACAATTCCGCTGCCTGAAATTCCGCACCATGGCCGTCAATGCCGATTCAGGCGTTCATCAGAGGCATTTTCAGCAATTGATGAGTTCCAACCAGCTGATGAGAAAACTCGACGGGGTCGGTGACAGTCGGCTTATTTCCGGCGGTTTGTGGCTCCGGTGCTTGGGAATTGATGAGTTGCCCCAACTTATCAACGTCCTCCGTGGGGAGATGAGTCTGGTCGGACCGCGTCCCTGCGTCCCTTACGAGTATGAGATGTTTCAGCCGCGTCATCGCCAGCGATGCGAGACGCTGCCCGGCCTGACAGGTCTGTGGCAGGTCAACGGCAAGAACAGAACCACCTTCGAGAAGATGATCGAACTGGATCTGGCCTACGTTGAAAAGAAATCCTTTTTCCTGGATCTCAAGATCATGGTTTGCACGGTCCCAGCGATCCTCCTTCAAGTGTGGGACCTTAAAATTGCGGGAAAAGCCCCGGCGTTGGCGGCAAGGAACCTAACCGCTTTGCGGCCTGCTCCTGAATCGGCGATTGGCTATGTAAACTGCCCTAACATGGAAGCCAGATGAGTAAACTGATTAATGTCGGAGTCGTCGGTTGCGGGTACTGGGGGCCAAATCTTGTCCGCAATTTCCGCTCATTACCCGGATGCAATCTGAAAATGATGTGTGATGTCAGCGCAGCGCGGCTTCATAGCCTCAAAGCCCTGTATCCCGGGGTCATGGCGGAGAGGAGCTTCGGGCACATGCTCAACGGAGTCGGATTGGATGCGGTAACGGTGGCGACTTCTGTCAAATTACACTTTCCCATGGCCAAGGCCGCGTTGCTGGCCGGCAAACATGTCTTGATCGAAAAGCCGATGGCGGCATCCGCCGCCCAATGCGAGGAGTTGATTGAGATTGCCCGCCAAAAGGGCCTCGTGCTGATGGTCGGCCACACCTTTCTTTATTCTCCGGCCGTCAGGAAAATCAAAGAGATCATTGACCGGGGGGATCTGGGGCAAATCCGCTACATCTCCGCGCGGCGTCTGAACCTCGGCCTATATCAGAAGGACATCAACGTGGCCTGGGACCTGGCGCCGCATGACATTTCGATCATCCTTCATCTAGTGGGGCAACTTCCCGAAAGCGTCAACTGCTCCGGCAGCGCCCACATCACCCCGCAGATTGAGGATGTCACTTTGATGACATTGATATTCGGCAAGGATCGTTCAGCCATCATTCACAGCAGTTGGCTGGATCCCCGCAAGGTTCGGGAGATGACAGTAGTCGGAAGCAAGCGAATGCTGGTTTACGACGATGTGGCCCCGCTGGAGAAAATCCGGATATTCGACGCCTGCGTGAAACGTCCGCCGCATTACGACACTTTCGCCGAGTTTCAATATGCCTACCATTATGGCGACATTTCCTCGCCATATTTGAACCAGGAAGAACCCCTCAAAGCGGAATGCCTGCACTTTCTTGAATGCATCCGGGAATCCAAAAGCCCCTTGTCCTGCGGCGCCCGGGGGCTGGAAGTGGTCAGAATTCTCGAAGCTTCATCGGCCTCATTGAAGCTGGGCGGCGGCGCCGTCCCCTTGGGCCGTTCACAGCCAACGCCTTCTGCCAATAACCGCCCAACACGGCCAAGCAGTCGCGGCTCATGCCGGACAAAAACCGCCCATGCTTTGTGCGCGTAAGGGTGGTTCACCCCATGTCCCTCAAATCAGACTTGATGCAGCCGTCGAAGTTTATCCCGGTCAATTTGCGGCCCGCTTGGCGAACCAATGCCGCTTTTTCTTGGAGGGGAGAACGGAGCCTTTTGAATTCTCTTTAACCGCGGCCAAGGTACAGGGGTCAAACCGTACTAATGTAATATTATATGTTTCGGTGTTGATTTGCTGGAAAGTTTTGGTAAATTTTCCCCATGCCGCGCATGTTACGCGTCGAATATCCGGGTGCGATTTACCATGTCATGAGCCGGGGCAATCGGCGGGAGGCTGTTTTTCTGGATGAGGTGGACCGCCATGATTTTCTCAAGACGCTGGCGGAAGCCTGCCGCAAAACCGGGTGGCAGGCGCATGCCTGGTGCCTGATGGGGAATCATTTCCATCTGGTGGTGCAAACACCA
>Ga0224557_1002184_pt1 | contig 17168 bp, 17 predicted proteins | sample 714S31014metaG_FD_180677 | JGI IMG/M metagenome (GOLD analysis project Ga0224557, IMG submission 180677) | Peat soil microbial communities from Stordalen Mire, Sweden - 717 S3 10-14 | ecosystem: Environmental > Terrestrial > Soil > Wetlands > Peat | place: Sweden: Norrbotten County, Stordalen...
GCGCGCAGGCCAGCTACCGCTACATGCTTTTCGGCGATCGCTATTTGCGGCGGCTGGGGATGCGGAACCGGGCCCACCTGGTGCTGGATGCGTGGAAGTGAGTTTGATGGCGAGGCTGAAGCCCCGCGCACTGAAAGGCCGCCCTGCGTTAGATTATATTTAGATATAACGCGTAATCGAGATCGTGATGCACACAACAAGTCTGCGGAAGGTGGGCGGCTCGGTCATGCTGGCGGTTCCGCCCGCGCTGCTCGATATCCTGCGTCTCCGGCCGGGAGCCAAGGTGGGCATCGCGGTCGAGAGTGGGCGGCTGGTCGTGGCGCCGCAGAGGCGGCCCCGCTATACGTTGGACGAACTTCTGGCCCAATGCAACCCCAAAGCTGCGCGCAGCAAGGAAGAGCGCGAATGGCTCGGCAACAGAACCACAGGCGGCGAGTTGCTCTGATAAAGCGGGGCGAAATCTGGTTGGTGGGGCTTGATCCGACCGAGGGACACGAGCAAAAGGGACGCTGGCCGGTCCTGATCGTGTCGCCGGAGGCGTTCAACCGGACGACCAAAGTGCCCGTTGTTCTCCCGATCACCAGCGGCGGGAATTTCGCGCGGACGGCCGGGTTTGCCGTGCCGCTAACGGGCGCGGGGACCAAAACGGCAGGCATCGTCCGGTGCGACCAGGCGCGGGCGCTCGATGTTGGCGCGCGCAATGGCAGAAAGTTGGAAAGCGTTCCCGAGGCGATCATGGACGAAGTCCTGGCGAGGGTTGCGGCGATTTTTGAGTAGACGGCAGAGCGGGGCTGAAGCCCCGCGCGGGCTCAAGCCCGCCCTCCAAAGGTAGTATAGGTTTGCGCTGCACGGGTCCGGTCTGATACTATCTAGGTGGCAGAGCGGAATCCTTCCCTTGAAGTGCCACAAATCCAACCAACGGAGTAAACGAATCACTGAATGAATTTCACTGTTTTTTTAGGCAACCTGCCCACGTGGGTCACTGCCGACGATATTAAAGCGTGGCTGACGGCCGAGAATCTGGTCGCGGATTCGGTTAAAGTGATCCGCAACCACGAAACGCAAGAATCCAAGGGCTTCGCATTTGTGGAAGCGCCTACCACCGACGAGATGCAGGCGATCATCCGCCGCTTCGATCGGGCGCCTCTGGAAGACCGGCTGTTGCGGGCCAATCCGGCGCAGCCTTCCAAGGGTAAAGACAGCAAACCGGCGACGACGATGGAGCGTCCCGTACAGCAGCGCAACGGCCGCAAGCCGCGGCGCGGCAAAGATGCAGCTCCCAAGACCGCCTTTGGCGCCGAGCTGGCCAAGGCATTATAAAACGGGCAGCGTTTGCCCACCATAACGGGTCCTCCCACACCTGTGAAGTATAGTCACAGCCCTCATTCCTTTAAGTTGTTCCATTGCAGCAACTTCCTTTTGGCCAATCACCTGCATCGCTCCCGACCATGAGATTCGTCTGGCTCGCCTCGATTTTATGGAGCAGCCTGCTCCTGGCCGGGACTCCGGAACAGGAGATGAACGTCAACACACGCTACACGGTGGAGAGCGTGGAGGTGGCCGGCGACAATCCGGCCGGCATCAGCACGGGCCTGCGCGGCGAGCTGACGCGACTGGTGGGCGCCAAGCTGAATCCGGCCACGCTCGACGATCTGGCGACGCGCATCCGGCGCGAGTTGCACGTGCGGGCAGTTACGCATCGCCTGCTGCGCGGGCAGACGCCGGAACACGTGCGGGTGGTGTTTGTGGTGCGCGGGACGCCGGCGAAATTCGAGGCGTCGGTACCGAAGCTTGTCTACCGCTCCGACGGGGGCTTTTCCGGACTGGCGGAAGGCACTGCCACGGTGGGATCGCAGGCGTTCACGTTGGGCGGGGTGAGCGACGGCGACGATCTGGCGGAGCGCTATACCGGGATCGTGGCGCGCTACGAGGACAAGCGCCTGGCGAGCGATCGCGTGCGGTTCCGGGTGGATTTTGCGAGCTATCACGAGCAGTGGAACCAGGCTACCGCGAATGCCCTGGATCAAGCCGGCGCGGAGAGCGACACTTCCGGGATGTACCGGACCCGGCAGAATATCGAACCGCTGGTGACGTTCGTGCTCGCCAGAAGCGGTTCGGGGCTCGTGAACCTTACCGTGGGCACCAGTTTTGAACGATTTCAATCGCAGTTTCCGGCCGCGCGGACGGAGTCCGCCAACGCGATGGTGACTACTCTGCGCTATCATCGGCGCGTGGAGGGTTCCGACGCCAACCAGCAAGAATGGGACGCAGGTTACAGCCTGCGCGCGGCCACCAATCTTCTAGGCAGCGATTTCGCCTATGCCCGTCACCTGGGAGACGCGCACTACGTCTACTCCTGGGGACATAGCCAGTTTGTGGACGATCTGACGGGCGGGGCCATCACCGGGCGCGCGCCGCTTTTCGAACGCTTTATACTGGGTAACAGCACCTTGCTCCGCGGGTGGAACCGATTTGAGCTGGATCCGCTGGGCGGGGACCGAATGGTGGCCAACACCGCGGAGTACCGGTACCGGCTCTTCGACGTTTTCTACGATTGTGGGGCAATATGGGACCAGGGCCAGACGGTGGTGTTGCGGCATTCGGCGGGTGTGGGCATCCGGCAGAACGGGATGTACGCGGCGTTGGCATTTCCGATCAAGGAAGGCCATATTGAACCGGTTTTCATGGTGGGCATGAACTATTGAATGGCGCAAGCCGGAGCGGACAGACTGAGCCGCGACCGTAAGGAAGCGGTATCGATCAGCCGACGGCGCTGGCTTCTGGCCGGTGTGGCTATACCTCTGTCTTGCCTGGGGGCAGCCGAGCGCCTGAGCGTCACCTGGGATGGCGACGATCTGCACGTGGCCGCGCCGCAACTGCATTTCCTGGCCGGCAAGCCGCTGGATCGCCTGCGAGACGGCGCGGCGGTGGTGTTCCTGACGCAGTTGACCCTCACCACCGACAACTTTACGACCAGCCTTCGGCGGACGCCCGAGCGTTTCGTATTCAGCTACGACCTGTGGGAAGAGAAATTCTCAGTGACGAAGCTGGGCGAAGGGCAGCGGACGGTCGCGCACCTGTCGGCGACGGCGGCGGAGGCCTGGTGCCTGGACAACGTGGCCATCAGCGCCACGGGCCTGCCGCAGGACCGTCCCTTCTGGTTGCGCTTCGAACTGCGCACGGCCGAACCGAAGGACGAAGCCGCGGTGATCGGGGAGAGCGGCCTGAACCTGACACGGCTCATCGAGATCTTCAGCCGGCGTCCGCGCGACCAGCAGCCGCAGTGGAACGCGGACGCCGGACCGCTGCGCCTGGGCGATCTGAAGAGGCTGGTGGGCCGCGCCGCGCGAACGCTGTGAACCGGCTACGCAACAGGCTGATCGGGATCTTTCTGGCGGCTACTCTAGTGCCGCTAGCCGCCACGCTCTGGATTACAACTTCCCTGCTGGATCGCAGCCTGAGCTATGCCTCCACAGGGGAACTGGACCGGCTGTCGCGCTCGCTGCAAAAGACCGGCAAAGAGTTGTACCAGCGCGCCTGCGACGCTCTGAAAAACGATGCGCTGGGCGGACGTGTGGAACCGCTGCGTTACGGCGCGGGCCGGCAGGGCGGGTGGCCGGCGCCGGTGAAGACGTTCTTCGACAGCGGCGACGCCGAACGTTTCGTCATTTCCGGAAGCGGCGGGGACCGGATCGAATACCTGGCGCGGCGCGGCGATGAGGTATGGCAATGGTCCACCAGCCTGGGCGGCGTGGGTCTGGACGATCTTTCGCGCGAGATCCGCAGCGCGCGGGAAATCGTGGAAAAGCGGCAATCGCGCGATCTGCTGCGCGGGTTCACGTACACTTATGTGCTGCTGGCGGCTTCGGTGTGGATCGCATCGCTGGTGCTGCTGGTATATCTGGCGCATCGCATCAGCCGCCCCATACAACAACTGACGGCGGGCCTCGCGCAACTGGCGGCAGGGGACCTGGCCACGCGCGTGGAAGCGCGCCGCGACGACGAGGTGGGCCGTGCCATGCGCGCCTTCAACGACATGGCGGAGCGCCTGCAGCGCTCGACCGAACGCCTGGTATACCTGACGCAACTGGCAAGCTGGCGGACTCTGGCGCGCAAGATGGCGCACGAGGTGAAGAACTCGCTGACGCCCATCCGGCTCACCGTGGAGGAGATGCTGGCGCGTTCGGGCGATAGCGACCGCGCGTTCATGGAACAGGCCGCGCAGATCGTGGTGGAAGAGGTGGAGAGCCTGGAACGCCGCGTGCGTGCGTTCTCGCAATTCGCCGCCGAGCCCGCGGTCGAGCCCGTGCCGCTGGATCTGAATGCGCTGCTGGAAGAGCGCATCGCTTTTTTGAAGAGCGGGCATCCTGAACTGAGCTACGACCTGCGCCTGGACGCCAGCCATCCCACCGCGCTGGCCGATCAGGATCTGGTGAAAGGCATTCTGACGAACCTGCTGGAAAACGCCGCGGAAGCCGCGGGCGCGGGCGGGCGCATTCTGGGCATTACCGCGGTGCACAACGGCCACGCGCTGGTGGAAGTACACGATTCCGGCCCGGGCCTGAGCGAACAGATTCGGCAATCCTTGTTTCAGCCTTCCATTTCGTTCAAGAAGGGCGGTATGGGACTGGGGCTTTCGATCTCCCGTAAGGGCGCCCTGCTGACGGGCGGCGATATCGTGCTGGTGAAAGGAGAACTGGGCGGCGCCGCATTCCGCGTGCTGCTGCCCGTCGAGCGAAATGGCATCCAAGCGCATTCTGATCGTGGATGACGAAGAGAATATCGGCCGCTCGCTGCGTCTGATCCTGGAGCGCGAGGGCTACTCGATCGCGGTTTGCCGATCCATGCGGGAGTTTCGCGCGCATCCGGATGTGGAGCGCGCCGACGCGTTCCTGTTCGACGTGCGCCTGCCGGACGGCAGCGGCATCGACCTGCTGCGCTCGGTGCGGCAGAACGGCAATCCCGCGCCCGCGGTGATGATCTCGGGGCACGGCACCATCGCGGACGCGGTGGAGGCTACGCGCGCCGGCGCCTTCGATTTTCTGGAGAAGCCGCTGAGCCGCGATAAGGTGCTGCTGGCCATCAAGAACGCTTTGGAGCACTCCAGCCTGCGCGCGGAAAACGAGCGGCTGCGGGAGTTGGTGGGGGTCAGTCCGAAGATGATCGGCTCCAGCCCGGCGTTTCAGCGCGCCGTGGAGCAGGCCAGCATGGCGGCGCGCTCGGATGCGCGCGTGCTGCTGATCGGCGAATCGGGCTCGGGCAAGGAACTGCTGGCGGCGCACATCCATCAGAACAGCCCGTTCGCCGCGGGACCGTTTGTGAAGGTGAATTGCGCGGCGATCCCGACGGAATTGATCGAAACCGAATTGTTCGGCCACGAGAAGGGCGCGTTCACCGGCGCGGCCGGGGCGCGGCGCGGCAAGTTCGAGCTGGCCGACAGCGGCACGATATTCCTGGACGAAGTGGGCGATCTGCACGGGGCATCGCAGGCCAAGCTGCTGCGCGTACTGCAAGAGGGCGAATTCCACCGGGTGGGCGGCGAGCAGACCATTCGCGTGGCGGTGCGCGTGGTTTCGGCGACCAACCGCGATCTGAGCGCGCTGGTGGCGCAGGCGAAGTTTCGCGAGGACCTGTATTACCGGCTGAGCGTGGTGCCCATCCGGGTGCCGTCGCTGCGCGAGCGGCCGCAGGATATCAAGCTGCTGGCCGAGTATTTCCTGGACGATTTCTGCGCGCGCAACAATTTCAAACAGAAAAAGCTGGACGATTCGGTTTACCCGATTCTGGAGAGCTACCCGTGGCCGGGCAATGCGCGGGAGCTGCGCAACGCCATCGAGCGCATGGCCATTCTGACGGCGGGCGAGCGGCTGACGCGCGAGGCGATCCCGGTGGAGATTCGGGTGCAGCGGGAGCCGGGGCCGCGGTCGAGCGTGCAAGAGGCGCGGGAATCGGCGGAGCGCGATCATATTCTGCGGGCGCTGGAGGAGGCGAATTGGAACGTGTCGGGGGCGGCGCGGGCGCTGGGGATGGAGCGGACGAATTTGCATAAGCGGATTCGGGCGCTGGGGTTGAGCAGGGGGAAGTAGGGGGGAGGCCGCCGTTTCGGCCGGCTTGAGATAGGGCCTTCTTTGACCCTCGCGGGAGGCGCCGTGTTGTAAGCTGGGAAAGGCTGCACCCTGCAGTTGTCGGCAGAGGGCAAAGGGCATTCCAATGGCACGGATCGAAGGCATCCGCATACACAACTTCCGGGCTTTACGCGACGTAACTCTGGGTAGGGTTTGGAGTCAACAGAAGCCCGAACCACTCACGCCGATGACCGCGGTCATCGGGAAGAACGGCTCTGGAAAGAGCACCCTGTTTGACGCGTTTGGCTTTTTGGCAGATTGCCTCAGAACAGGGGTAGAAGAGGCATTCGACGCACGCGGGCGAGGCGGCTTCGGCCGGGTTAAGTCGCAGGGCTCCGAAGGACCAATCGCGTTTGAGGTCTACTACAAAGAAGAGGGGAACGCTCGTCCGATCACGTACGAACTCTCGATTGATCGGGATGCATCTGGCCGTCCTTATGTGGTGCGGGAGAGGCTGCGACAGAGACGCAAGGGACAGAAGCACGGCTGGCCGTTCTCTTTCCTAATACTTAATGAGGGAAAGGGGGTTGCGTGGAGGGGTGAGACGGAAGGACAGCAGATCGAAGAAGGCCAACTTGATCTCCTCCATCTGATGGAGACCGTCAAACATACTCAGGATAAGGAAGAAAGCAGAGAAACCGAAGTCGTGGAGCTCGATGATAAACGAAAGCTTGGGATTGCGACGCTGGGATCGTTGAAGCAGCATCCGCGCGTTTCTGCGTTCAGGCGCTTCATAGAAGGCTGGTACCTAAGCTATTTCAATCCCGATGCCGCTCGAAGCCTCCCGCTGGCCGGACCCCAGAAGCACTTGAACGTTCATGGAGACAACCTGGGGAATGTCGTGCAGTTCATGGAGCGGGAGTACCCTAAGCAGTTTCGCGCGATCCTTGAGCGCATTGCCGCGAAGATCCCTGGAATTACCAGAATAGATACGGAGAGAACGCCCGATGGGAGATTGCTTCTTCGTTTCAACGATAGAGGGTTCCAAGATCCCTTCTACGCCCAACAGATGTCTGACGGAACGCTGAAGATATTTGCGTACCTTCTGCTCCTGGAGGACCCCACACCACCGCCGTTCTTGTGTGTAGAAGAGCCGGAAAATGGCTTGTACCACAAGCTGCTGGAAACTCTCGCCAAGGAATTGCGTGAGCATGCTACCGGCCGGAAATCCGGATCGCAGGTATTTGTTACCACTCATCAGCCGTATTTCGTCGATGCCCTGTCCCCAGCAGAGGTTTGGATTCTGGAGAAGGCGGCGGACGGATTCGCCGTGATCAGGCGAGCGAGTGACGATGCGACCGTAGATAATATGGTGAAGGAAGGGCTGCCGCTGGGCGGGCTATGGTATAGCGACTATCTGGACGCGAGGTGAGCGTAATGCACGTCGAGATACTTGTAGAAGACCTATCTGGCAAGAAGGCTCTGGACGTTCTGGTCCCTAAAATAATTTCCGGGCAAGATACGTTCCGCGTCCATTCCTATAAGGGGCTCGGGCGCATTCCCCAACACATGAAAGACGCAACCGATCCCAGCAAACGGATCCTCTTGACAAATCTGCCTAAATTGCTGAAAGGGTATGGGCGGACTTTCCAGGGATACCACCCAAGTTACAAAGCTGCGGTGGTCTTGATCTGCGACCTTGATGAGAGAAATCTCCAGGACTTTCTGGAAGAGTTGCGCGTCATCCTGAACGCATGCCACCCGAAGCCTGAAGCTCGCTTTTGCATTGCGATTGAGGAGGGCGAAGCCTGGTTCTTGGGAGACCTGCCGGCAGTCAAGTCGGCGTATCCCCAAGCCGACGATCAGGTTCTCATCTCCTACGTCAACGACAGCATTTGCGGAACCTGGGAGAAATTAGCAGACGCCGTTTACCCTGGCGGGGCGAAGGCCCTGTCCCTGAAGGGCTGGCAAGCTGTGGGTGCGGAAAAGGCCCGTTGGGCAGACGACATATCTCCCCGGATGGACATTGAAAGCAACAAGTCGCCCAGCTTTTGTTCTTTTCGGGACGGGATTCGGTCGCTGTAGAGTACCCTCGGTGCTTCGGCCAACCGAAGGCGGTCTATGGCGGCCCGAATCGCGGCGCGAGCTGAAAGCCGCAAGCGCGCCTGAGGCGACGCTGGAGCCGATAGCATGTCGCCACCTGGCGAAAAGGCCCAGCGCAGGTATCCACCGAAGATATACGAGGACTTGCGGCGAGCCCTCCGGGTGCCTGACAACATAACTGACGAAGAGATACGCCTCGCGATGCTCTGGAAGTGGGGTCACCTTCGGAAAGAACGTATTCCATCCCATCATGAAGCGCTGATCTCCTGGGCTGCACTTTCACCGGGTGTGTCCGGATGCGCGGCCGCCGGTGAATCGTGAGACAATACCGCTGGTTGGGTGGAGCATTAAGGAGGCGAGAATGCCCGTAGTTTCGCGAAGAGAGTTCTTGCTGGGTGCGGCGGCAGGCACCGCTTTGGCCGCGCGGGAGCTGCGCGGCAATCCGCTGGGCATGCCGATCGGATGCCAGACCTATCCCGTCAGGAACATGATCGCCAAGGACTTTCCCGGCACGATCAAGCAGCTTGCCGAGGCTGGGTTTCAGACCATCGAGCTGTGCTCGCCGGTGGGTTATGCCGATTCGGGTTTTGCCGGTCTCGCCAAATATAAAGGGGCGGAGCTGCGGAGAATGCTGGGCGATCTGGGAGTCAAGTGCGAGAGCTCTCACTTCGATATCAAAGAGCTGCGGGAGAATCTGCCGGGCAGAATTGCTTGGGCCGTCGATCTGGGCCTGACGCAGATGATGGTGCCCAGCCTGGACGGGCCGCGGAATCCGACTCTCGACGATGTGAAGCGGGCGGCCGACGAATACAACAAGATGGGTGAACAGTCGGCCAAGGCGGGAATCCAGCAGGGCCTTCACAACGAGGGGTTTGAGCTATCCATGGTGGGCGGCAAGCGGACCTACGACCTTTTGCTCGAGATGCTCGATCCAAAGGTGGTCAAGTTTCAGTTCCAGGTTTCGACGATCAGCAGGGGCTATGACGCAGCGGAGTACTTCACGAAATATCCTGGCCGCTTTGTGTCGATGCACGTGCAGGACTGGTCGGCGGTAACCAGGAAGACGATGGCTGTGGGGCAGGGCACGCTCGACTGGCGGAGGATCTTTACCGCGGCTAAAACGGGGGGCCTCAAGAATTACTTCGTGGAGATGAACCTGGACCTGATGAGGGCCAGCGTTCCTTTCCTTCGGCAGATGCAGGTCTGAGGGCGACAGCGGGGCTAAAGCCCGCCCTCCGGTACAATAGCAGTGTTCCTAACTGCAGGAGGCATCTTATGATTATTCCCCTGACGCCGGTGCGGTGCTTGTACCGGGGCGTCGATCTGTATCGAGAAAAGGTAGGCATTGTGTCGGGCGCCGACCGGTTCACCTACGCGCAGTTCGGCGAGCGCTCGGAGCGGCTGGCTGCGGGGCTGATCGCCGAAGGCGTCCGGCGGGGCGACCGGGTGGCCTATTTGAGCTTCAACAACAACGCGCTGCTGGAAGGCTACTATGGCGTGGTGCTGGCGCAGGCGGTGGTGATGCCGCTCAACGTGCGGCTGACGCCCGCGGAGCTGATCGCCATATTGAACCACTCCGAAGCCAGGGTGCTGATCTTCGAAAAAGACTTTACGCCGCTGGTGGAGCACATCCGCAAGGCGTGCCCGGCGATCGCGCGGTACGTGGGCATTACCGAGGCGGGCGGCGCGGCGAGTCCGCTGGCGGATTTCACGTATGAGGAACTGCTGACGCGCGGACGGATCGAGCGGCCCGACATCTTCGCTTTCGACGAGAACGCCATCGCGGAGCTGTTCTACACCAGCGGCAGCACGGGGACGCCCAAGGGCGTGATGCTGTCGCATCGCACGTTGTACTTGCACGCGCTGGCAGTGGCCGGCACGTTCAACCACGACGATACGGCGGTGGAACTGCATACCATCCCGTTGTTCCATGCCAACGGGTGGGGCCGGCCGCAGGCTTCCACGATGATGGGGCTGAAGCAGGTGATGGTGCGGCGGTTCGAGCCGACGCTGGTCTTCCGGCTGATTCAGGAGGAGAAGGCTACGGCCATGTCGCTGGTGCCGACCATGGCGAACGCGCTGCTGAACGCGCCGGATCTGGGGGCGTTCGATCTCTCCAGCCTGAAGGAGATTCATGTGGGCGGCGCGGCGGCCTCGCCGGAGTTGATCGGAAGGCTGGAACAGGCCTTCCACTGTACGGCCATGGGCGGCTACGGGCTGACGGAGACCTGTCCGGTAGCCAGTTCGGCGCGGCGCAAGGGGACCGTCGAATACGCGGATGAAGCCGACCGTTTGGGGCACCAGGCCATGGCCGGGTGGCCCATACCGGGGGTTGAGATCCGGGTGGTGGATCTCCACATGAAAGACGTGCCGCGGGACATGCAAACCGTGGGCGAGGTCGTTATTCGCGGCGACGGGGTGATGGACGGCTACTACAAAGACCCGCAGGGCACTGCCGCGGTGATGACCGGCGGCTGGTTTCACAGCGGCGACATGGCGGTGTGGGACGATCAGAACTACATCCACATCGTGGACCGGAAGAAGGACATCATCATCAGCGGCGGGGAGAACATCTCCTCGCTGGAAGTGGAGAAGGCCATTTTCGCGCACCCGGCGGTTCTGGAATGCGCGGTGGTGGCGGCGCCCGACAGCAAATGGGGCGAAATCCCGGCGGCTTTCGTGGTGCTCAAGGCTGGACAGGAGCTGACGGCGGAGCAACTATGCGAGTTCCTGGCCGGGCGCATCGCCAGATTCAAGATTCCGCGCACGTTCGAATTCCTGGAGACGCCGCTGCCCAAGACCGGCACGGGCAAGATCGTGAAGCGCGAGTTGCGCGAGATGTTCTGGGCGGGGCGGGCCAAGCGGGTGCAGGGGTAAGGCGGCCCCGCGAGCGCGCGACCGCCTACAGTCGCTCTCCGGGTCAGCCGATAGAGGAGGCAGACGGATGGCCGCGCTATCCGTAGTGGAACGGCAACCCTTGCGCGGATAGGACGACGCGACCCGTGCTTCTCAGACTAGGGCTTAACGACGAAGCCGAGCCCGCGGGAACGTGCCCCGAGACGGGAAGTCCCCCGTTTCCGGCGGACCCGTTCTCCTCGCTCGACGAAGCCCTTCAGCAACTCGCACAGTCGGAGCCGGAACTTGCCGAACCAGCTATGGTGGCGAAGGCTGCGGAGATTCCGAAGGCCGTGCCGGAGGACGCGGCCGAAGCCGTGGTGTACTGGCTGACCCACTACAAAGCAAACCCCGCATGGGCCGCGCGCAACATTCGCGAATTGGTTGCCAAGGCACCGGAAGGGGTGGTGGAGGCGGTGTTACCGCTGTGCCAGCCGGGAGGCTGGGGGGAGGCAGCCCCCTTGCTAGCGCGCTTGCTGAGCACCCTCGACACGACGGCCGAAAAGCTGTGCGATCCGGCCGCCTCCCTGGAAAGCTCGGTCTGCATCGCCAAGGCCGTGATGCAGTACGAACCGAGCTTCGACGCGCGCTTCGCCAGAAGCCTGCTGGATGACGATCGGATGACCGAAGCAGCGCGCCAGCGAGGGTTGGCGGTTATGCAGAAACTCGGCGGCGGCCGCCGGCTGATCCCCATACTGATACAGTTTCTGCGGGATCCGGACAGCCGCATTCGGTCCAAAGCGGCCCTGATGTTCGGACAAATCATGCCACCGCAGGGCATCATGGACCGGCTGATGGGGGATGCCGACGCCAGGGTCCGCGCGAACTTCGTGGAGGGCCTTTGGAACTGCTCAACCAACGATTGCCAGCCGCTGTTCCGCCAGGCATTGGAGGATTCGAACCACCGTGTAATGGGCAATGCGCTGGTCGGTTTGCATCGCCTGGGAGAGTCCCGCGAAGTGATGCGGCACTTGGGCAGAATGGTCCGCCGTCCGGAAGCGCTCTTTCGGGCCGCGGCCGCGTGGGTTATGGGCCAAACCGGTGAGGAGCGCTATGCCGATGTGTTGCGCCAGATGACGCGCGACGCGGACCGGCTGGTGCGGCGCAACGCGCTCCGTTCCCTGCGGCAGATCCGTCCGGTGTCTGCCGTTGGAGGAAACCCACAATCCGGATCGCCGGGAGATCGCGGTGCTGCATGACGGCGCCCACTGCGCGCAACGACCTCGGACCGGGCGGTGATGCAAATGGACGTTTTCATTGCGCGCCAACCGATACTCGACCGGCAACGCCAGCTCTACGCCTACGAACTGCTCTTTCGTTCCGAGGCGCGCCACAATGCCTTCGACGGCGGGGACGGCGCGGCCGCCACTACCCGGCTGATTGCCAACGCCCTCCTGGCGATGGGGCTGGAGAGCTTGCTGTGCGGCAAGAAGGCCTTCATCAACTTCGATCGCAGCCTGCTGCTTGGCGGATTGCATTCCGTTCTCCCGCCCGAGATTCTGGTGATCGAGGTTCTCGAAACGGTCGAACCGGATGGCGAAGTCCTGGCCGCCTGCCAGAGGCTCTCCAAACAGGGCTATACCTTGGCCATGGACGATTTTGTCCCGGATGCCCGTTTTGAACCGCTGGCCCGCTTGGCGAAGCTCATCAAGGTGGACCTGCTGGCGACGTCGCGGCCGGACCAGGAGCGCCTGCTGCGGAAGTACCAGCCCCTGGGAATCGCCATCCTCGCCGAGAAGGTCGAAACCGCCGAAGAGTTCCAATGGGCGCTGGGCGCCGGGTACGACTATTTCCAAGGCTACTTCTTCGCGCGCCCGGAGATCGTGCGCGGGCGGCGCATCCCGGCGTCGAAACTGACGTGTCTGCGCCTGCTCGCGGAGGCGCAGCAGATGGAACCGGACTTCGGCCGGTTAGAGACGATTGTCTCCAGCGACGTGTCGCTCTCTTACAGTCTTCTACTCTACGTGAACTCGGCGCTTTTTTCGCGCGGAACCGAGATTGGCTCGATCCGGCAAGCCATCGCCGTGCTCGGCGAGGAGGGCATCCGGCACTGGGCCGTGCTGGCTGCCCTGCCCATGATGGCGAAAGACAAGCCGGGCGAACTGATCACCCTATCGCTGGTGCGCGCGCGCTTCTGCGAGCGCCTGGCCGGTCTGGCGCGAATCGCCCCACCCAACCTGGCGTTCCTGATGGGCTTGTTTTCCCTGCTGGACGGGCTCATCGACCTTCCCATCCGGGAAGCCCTGGCGAAAGTCCACGCCGATCCCGCCATCACGGGCGCCCTGACCGGCACCGCGCCGCCCGGCGATCGCTACCGGGACGTGTATCAGATGGCGCGCCGCTACGAGGCGGGCGATTGGGACGGCGCGGGGGCGCTGGCGGCGGCGTCCGGCATCGAGACCTGCCAACTCGCCGAAGCTTACGCGGAATCCGCCTTTTGGACCCAACAGGCGCTGCACGCCACGTCTCGAAAAACCAATGTACGGCGGCACGTGCGCCACCCCGCCGCGGGCGAACTGCGCCTCCGATGGCAAGAGCCTTCCGGACGGGAGCGGGTGGTTGCCGCCACCATCGTGAACGCGTCGGCCGAGGGTTTGCAGTTGCGGATATCCGAGCCGATTCCCGTTCGTTCTCCGGTCAGTTGCACCGGCCCGAAGATGTGCGTATCCGGCAGAGGCACGGTTCGCTATTGCAACTTGGTCAAGGGAAAGTATCTCATCGGCGTCGAATTTCGCGGCGGTACCGGGTGGAGCGGAGCGCCGGCTTCCCGCTAGTGTAGATCGTTGTTGGTCGTCTGCGCACCGCTCTCGAACTCGGCAGGCCACGAAAAACGATGGCCTGCCCCACCGCTAAATTTGGCCGGCGGCGCCTGCATTACCCCAGGTAGTTAAACAAGCTTTGGGGCTTGAGCATGGCCTGCGCGGACATGGCGGCCTGTTCATCGGTGGTGGCCATGGTCAAGTCCAGGGAGGATTGGGCCGCGTCGGCATCCTGCTCGTTGCTAAGTTGCTGTTGCAGTTGGATGAGCGTCTGGCTGGCCGAGTTGCCGGCGGCGGTCAGGTTATTCTGCGCCGCGCCATAGAAACTGCTTTCGTCGTTCAGATGCGCCGAGGCGGTCTGAATGTCGGTCACGGCCGTCAGGATGCCTGGGCTGTCGTTATTCTGCAGCGCTGTCAGGAAGCCGGTAACCGCCGCGAAGGCGCTAGCCGCCGTGGGATTGCCGTTGGCATCCTGGTCGTCGAAGATTTGCTGGGCGGTCAATCCGATCGAAATCGGCAGGCCGTTGGCGTCCTGGATTTGTCCGGCAGGGCCGGGCTGGGTCGCCTGCTGCACGGAGTTGCCGTTGGCTGCCAGGGTGTACTGCGGTTGCCCGCTCAGGTCGCCGCTGAAGATGTATTGGCCGTTGACGGCGGTCTGGCTCAGGCTGAGCAACTGTTCGAGGATGCCCTGCACCTGGGGGATTTCGTCCTGCCGCTGGCTGGCATTCGAGGTGCTTCCGGCGGCCTCGGTGGCTAGCGACGTGGCTGTATCCAGCACCTGAATAGCCTGCTGTATGGCGTTCTCGCCGCTTTCCACCTGGGGTGTCACGTTGGACAGGTTTTCCTGCGTCTGCTGCACTCCCGCGATTTGGGCGCGCAGTTGCAAGATGCTGGAAATCTGGTCGGGATCGTCGGAGGCCACGGAAACCCGCAACCCGGAGGAGAGCTGGCGTTCGGCCATGCCGATGCGGTTTTGGATCTGCTGCAGGTTGCTGAGGAAGATTTCGGAATTTGGATTGATGCTGGGGGTCATAGGGGCGCTCGCTTTCAGGAGATTGGAATCATGTCGATCACCGATTGGGTCAGCGTGGCGAGGGTGTTTATCATTTTGGCGACCGCCTGGTAGCCCGCCTGGAACTGCAGGACATTGATGGCCTCGGCGTCGAGCGATACGCCCGACTCATTCTGGCGCATGCTTTGCGCCTGGGCCAGGGTCTGCGCGGTCATGGTCTGATTGCTCTGGGCCTGGTTCAATTGGGACCCGACCAGCGCAACGGTATTCCCGTAAAACGTGGAGTAACCGGTCGAGCCGAGACTTGCGGGGGTGGAGTTGGCCAGCGCCCCTAGCGCCAGTGGCACGCCGTTGGCGACGCCGTTCTGGTCGACGGGCGGCAACTGGCTGGCGGTCATATTTGGATTCGCCGCCATGGCGGACGCGGCTTGGGCGGGGTGGGCCGGATCCGGCGCCGTGAACAGAGCGAGGCCGGTGGGCGCCGCACCCGGCGAGACGGATCCCCGACTGACGATGCCGTTCACATCGCCGGCTATTTGGGCCGCCAAAGTATTCAGAGCGCCAGGCTGGCTGGCATCGCCGATCAAGCCGGGTATGGTCACGTTGCGGACCTGCAGCAAGCCGGCCAAGGAGCCGGATGAAATCTGGCCGTTCACCACGGAACCGTCCGCAGCGTAGATGTCGATGTCGGGCGGGGCTTGGGGATCGGTGGATTCCGCCGGTGGGGGGGCATTTCCCGCGGTCAGCGCGTACTGCCGACCCTCCATGACCAGCGCCGCGCCGCTCGAGAGGGTGACGTCGACACTGCCATCGGGCTGCTGGAGGACGTTGATGTTGACCAGTCCGGACAGGGTCTCGAGGGCGCTGTACACTTGGGCCTGCATCCCCTCGTCGTGCGCGCCGCCGTTCTGGATACTCGCGTTCAGCGTGGCGATCTGGCTGGTTGCCTGATTGATCTGGCCCACCGTGCTGCCGATCTCCTGGCTGACGGATTGGGATGCGCTGGACACGGCGGCGGCGGTGGTCTGGAAGCTCTGGGCCAGGGAACCGGCTGCCACCATCACGTCCTGCTGGGCGGTGCCGCTGGTGGGGGCGGCACTCCACGCCGATACCTCGCTAAAGAAGGTCGTCAGGGCGGCCGGGATACCCGCTCCGGCCGATACCGGTACGGCATTCTGGACGGCGGTCAGGGCGCTCGACTGGGCGCTGGCATCGCCCTGCGCGCCGGCCTGCTGCCACACATCGCTCTCGGCCAGCAGATCGCGGCTATCGACCAGCGGACCCGGAGAAACGCCGCCGCCCAGGCCCACGGCCGGGTCGAAGGGATCGGCCTGGAGCGCCACGGTTTGTTTGGCGTAATCCGGCGTTGACGCGTTGTCGATATTATTCTGCGTGACGCTCAAGGCGTATTGGAACGATTGCAGGGCGCTGTCCGCTCCGAGCATGGTGGAATTCAGGGAACTCACGGAACTCATGACTTTTATCCTAAGAACGAGATGCGCCCGCGGATGTGGAGCGGCGCGGCGCTGCCGGAGGCCGTGTACTCGGGGGCCATGGCGCGCAGGCCCGCGAGCCAGCGGCGGCCCAGAAGCGCGCCTTGCTGGAGCAGGACGCCGGCCTGACGAATCTCGCATGCCAGGGTGGCGGCCCGCGGGCGCAAGCCGCGGCTGACGGGCCCCGCCTGGGGGAGGCTGTCGCGCAACCACTCCAGATAACCCTGCGCCTCGCGAACCAGCGTGACGCATTCCTCCAGATTGCAGGCGCGCGGCCGCGCCAGCAGGGCGTGCACTGCGCGCACGCGCGACTCGGCAGCCGCCAGCAATCCCTGCAGATCGCGGTCCCGCATGTTTTTCAGGACCTCGCCATGACGCTGGCGATCTGCTGCGCGTCCGGTTGGTAGCGGCCGGCGCGGTAGTCCTTGTTCAATTGGCCGACACGTTGCGCCGACTGGCTCGCCAGGGCCTGCATGGTTTGCGAAATCCGTCCGGTGAGTCCGGAAAGATCCACGCGATCCCCGGCCGCGGCCGCGGCGGCGCCGGAGGTGGTGGCGGTGTCTACCTGAATGCGCTGGGATTCCGCCGCGCGGGTGGCGGTGGAGGAAACCTGATCGGTCGGGCTGTGTTCGTCGACTCGCATATCGGGGGCCTGGGTTGCTCCTCGTTACCCTTATCGGCGCAAGTGCGGGTAACTTTAGGAAGTGGGCGCGCGAGCCCAAGGCCGGTTCCGCCGAAATCTCGCTAAGGGTAGCCGGATAAACAAGCTGGACAATTGACGCGGTTTCGTGTACCGTAAGGTGGATGATCAGATCCACACGTCGTACAGCAGAAGAGAGGC
>Ga0224557_1002186_pt1 | contig 17165 bp, 14 predicted proteins | sample 714S31014metaG_FD_180677 | JGI IMG/M metagenome (GOLD analysis project Ga0224557, IMG submission 180677) | Peat soil microbial communities from Stordalen Mire, Sweden - 717 S3 10-14 | ecosystem: Environmental > Terrestrial > Soil > Wetlands > Peat | place: Sweden: Norrbotten County, Stordalen...
CAACAGCGTGCCGGTGGCGAGGTAGGTGGTCTTGTCGGCAGTCGCGACGAATCCACCGGGGGCGCCTGGTTTCTGACCAACGGCTTTCAGCACCAGCCTGCGTTTCGAGCCGCGGGTGTCGTGCAGATGCAGGACGTCATCGTCGTGGCGGCGGCTGAGCCATTGCCCGGACACCGGCAGCGAAATCATGCCGGCTTCGGGCGGGTCGATCGGGTCTTCCGCTGCAGTCAGCCATGCCCGTGCCGGGGCGGTGGCCTGCCCAAGCGCGTTCCTGGATGGCCGGAGTTTCACGATGCGCGGCCCGGGTTCTAGCTGTCCAGTCCGCAGCTTTGGTCCCCCAAGGTCCATAGCGACCAAGCAGGTTCGGCCAGTCGCTTCGGCCGCTTGCTTGACATGCTGTGCCATGGAGCGCCATGCCTCGGCATCGTCATGCGCACAGTTGATGCGTGCGATGTTCACGCCCCGTTCCACCAACTGGCGAACCAAGTCGCGGTCGGTCGCAGCCGAGGAGGGCAGTGTGACCATGATGCGGGTTACGCGATCGACCGGCTCCGGGCCCAGCAGCTGTTGAGTTCGGTGGCGGAGCAGTTCGGGGCCGTTATCGGCGCTGGCGCCGGTCAGCGGCGGCCGTTGCCAGGTGTCACCGAGCATGGCACAGATCGCCGACCTCACCAAGAGCAAGGTGGCCTCGACATGGGGCTCGCTGCGGCCCAACGAGGACAGCCCGTAGGCGGCGAGCCGGGCCTGCATGTCACGCAGATCACGTTGCCGAATTGCCCAATAGTGAACCATGTTCCGGGCACTTGATCGGTTCTGGGTCGCCACACCGGTGAGCCACCAAGACCACAGCGACTCGGCTGTGGACAATCGCGCCAGGAGGTCGTCTACGTCGTCGCGCAATCGGCTCAACTGCCGGCTCGCGGGTTCAACGTCGACCTGCGTATTTGACACCGGTGCTCCATGTGTTCGATTGCTCCGACGTCCGGCGACGGTAGCCATTGGGGGCTGAAACACTGAGAATCCCCAGCGGTCGCGACGATGGTGCGCGTGGTGACATGGCCAGTAGGAGGCTGCGCCGACTCCGATGGCATCCTGTCCTTTGTCGACCCCGACGTTACGGAGATCCCGACACCGGGCCCTAGAGGCATTGGTCACCGATCCCGGTAACAGTCGATCCATGGGGCGCCGATTTCTCTGACTGGTTCGGTGGACCCGGGTGGAGAGACTAGGGCCGCCGCCAACGTCACGATGGCCCGGGCAACTCATCCGGACAGGTTGGGCCCGGCCGGGTTGCTCTTCGCCGTTGCGCTGGCCGGGAATCCTTTCGCGTCAGGGCTAAGGCATCCGCCAAAAGTGGCGTGACCGCGGGCTCATTTCCAGGCTGCCGGGCGGCGAGGAAGATTCGGCGTTGGCCTTGATCTGCCGCAGCGTCGCCCGCAGGATGTGGGCGACGAATGGCCGGATCATCCACCAGTAGAACAGAAACCGTCGACGCGAGCCGGGATCTGTAGTTACTGTGCGGCATTCATAAGTCAGCAGCGAGGCGAACTCGCCGTACGGCAAGACGGAAAGGTTCGCGGCGATCTTGCCCCAACCAGATTCGGCGAATCCACTGAAATCCTCCGGTGATACATTGTGCCATTCAATGATGGGCTGCCAGAATCTTCCCACTGCGCCGAAGGCGATCTCGCGGTTCGGCCGCTGGCCAAGTAGTACCCACCCCGGCAACGCTGCGATGTCTTCGCCAATCACCACGCGGGGCGGGGGCGGAGGTTCCCTGCCAGACCAGCGGACGGGCAGACCTCGAAGCCACATTGACAGGGTCAGCAACGGCGTGCGCACCGTGAGCAGGTCCAGCTCCCGTGCGGCCGTGAAGGTCGCTGACGGATGCGCGGCTACCAGCAGGTGCTCGGCGATCACGACGTCATACGTCGGCATCACCGATTCGATCAACATTCGGCCGGCATCCATTGTGGTCACGGCAACAATGCTCGAGCGGCGCGCCGGCCGCCCGTAGGTCCTAAGGTCCCTCCTCTGCAGGACGAGTGACACCGACTATCCTTCCGGGGGCTTTCGGCCCTGGAGCAGCCCGCGATGTACACCCTAAGGTCGCGTTCGTGGCAAGACGACTGCGTTGCGCGGCCAGTGTCGCGTTGACGATTGGTGCCGCCATCGGTTATCGGAATTTGGTTCGTCCCTGGATGTACACCTGGGGCGCGTGCGCCGGCGAAATGGACGCAGTGTTGCCCGGAGACGAGTTGGTCGCCGAGTCCGCAGTGCGCACCACACGGGGTGTGACGATCGACGCCTCGCCCGAGGCGGTGTGGCGGTGGCTGGTGCAAATCGGTGAAGACCGCGGCGGTTTCTACAGCTACGACTGCTTGGAGCGGTTAGTCGGCGCGCGTGTCCACAACACGGCCGCCGTTCGGCCGGAGTGGCAGCAACTGCACGTCGGGAGCATCATCTGGCTCGCTCGGCGCTATGGACAGAGGGCCCAAATGGTTGTGGCAGCAGTCGAATCGGGGTCTCATCTGGTAATGGTGTCGCCGCCTGACTTCCGGCGCGTGCAAAGCGGTGCGAATGCCTCCGGCAGTTGGGCCTTCCACCTGCGGCCGCACGGTCGCTATACCAGGCTGCTGGCGCGCGGTTGCGGCGGCGCGGTCGGACACATCAGCTTTGACGTGCCCCATTTCGTCATGGAGCAGAAGATGCTGCGCGGTATTCGTGATCGCGCTAGCAGACCCTGAACTCCCGGCAATGGCGAGGACCTTGTCCTCTGTTGTTCGGCCCCACGCTTCATCGGACTCGAGGTGACGTGCAAGCGATGCTGCGTCCAGACCACAGAACTACGAGCAGATCACGTTGGCTGGCAAGCCTTGCAAAGGGGGCCGCCCCAAACGGGATCGGCGGGTTAGTCCCCATGGGTGTAGCCTTCGAGGTGTTGAGAATTTCATCTGGTTCGGGACGAGTTCAGCTGTTCGCTGCCGAACATGAGGAGCATTGGCTCCGAGGCACTTACGCGCCGGTGATCGTCGGCACATCAGGATCGCCATGACTGCTCCAGAAAGTTTCTCGGCTCGATCGGCCCCCTTACGACACCTCGGGACAACGACGGTTGCGCAGGACGTGGCCGCGAGTCCAAGCCGGGCGGGTGAGATGACCCCGAATAATGCGCCATCGCTGCCGCGTAATTCCCCGTTCTGGCTGAGACGAACTCGATACCCTGAGTGACTGGGTGGTGCAGCAACGATGACTTCCGGTATCGCGACGATTCTCACTGGGCGCCAGCCAGACCGCACTGCGCTCATCGACATCTTGTGGGATGTGCAACGCGAATCCGGCTACATTTCCGCTGAAGCCGCCGCCGGGATAGCCGATTGGCTCGGGCTGTCCGTCGAGGATGTTCTGGAGACCGCGACGTTCTACCATTTCTTCCACACCACGCCGTCGGGCCGTCACCGGATTTATCTGAGCAACACCGTCATCGCGAAAATGCACGGCTACCGCCAAGTGTATGAGGCCCTGGAACTCGACACCGGGACACGATTCGGCGGGCCCGGGTCGGTCGATTTCGGGCTGTTTGAAACCGCGTGCATTGGGTTGAGTGACCACGAACCGGCAATGCTCATCGATGATGTCGTGTTCACAGACCTGACACCGGCTTCGGTGGGCAAGATCATCGAGGGGCTGAAAAGGGGTGAATCTCCGGCGCAGATCGCCAATCCGGCTGGCCTGCCACGCGACGATGTGGCGTATGTCGATGCGCTGACACGCACCACCGTGCACACGTCGGGGCCGGTGTTCTTCTGCGGTGACACCGATTACGGCGCGTTGTTGCGCCGCTGCCTGGCGATGACTCCCGAGGACGTGATCGCCACCATCTCCGAGTCTGGCCTGCGGGGACTTGGCGGCGCGGGTTTCCCCACCGGCAACAAGTGGAAGTTCTGCCGCGCAGCCGCCGGCGACGAGAAGTACATCATCTGCAACGCCGATGAGGGCGAGCCAGGGACCTTCAAGGACCGGGCGTTGCTGACCTACTGCCCCAAGCAGGTATTCGTGGGCATGGCGATCGCGGCCCACAGCGTTGGCGCCCGGCATGGCATCCTCTACCTTCGCGCGGAGTACGTGTATCTGCGCGACTACCTGGCACGGCAGCTGGTGGAGCTGCGCGAGGATGGAGTACTCGGCGACGGGTTCGACATCCGCATCCAGTTGGGTGCCGGGGCCTACATCTGCGGCGACGAAACCGCACTCATAGAGTCCTGTGAGGGCAAGCGGGGAACGCCGCGACTCAAGCCGCCTTTCCCGGTCGAGCACGGTTTCCTGGGCGAGCCGACGGCGGTCAACAACGTCGAGACATTCGCCGCGGCGAGCCGGATCATGCGGGAGGGTGCCGGGTGGTTCGCGGCAATGGGGGTACCAGGGTCAACCGGCACCCGGCTGCTCAGCGTCGCCGGCGACTGCGCCGCCCCCGGGATCTATGAGGTGGAGTGGGGGGTTACCTTGCGTGAGGTGCTCGACATGGTCGGCGCCGACAACCCCCGGGCCGTGCAGATCAGCGGTCCCTCCGGGGAGATGCTCTCGGTGGCCGCCGACGCCGACCGCAGGCTCGCCTTTGACGATCTGTCCTGCAACGGCTCCTTCATGGTGTTCAACCACGAACGTGACCTGATCGACATCGTTGGGGACTTCATGCAGTTCTTTGTCGACGAGTCCTGCGGGATCTGTGTGCCCTGTCGAGCGGGCAACGTGCTGCTGCGACAGAAGGTCGGCCTGGTAGCCGCGGGTCGGGCGGTCCGATCCGATCTCGACGACATGGTTGCCTGGGGTGGGATCGTCGCTCACACCAGCCGATGCGGTCTGGGTGCCACCTCGCCCAATCCGATCCTGACCACGCTGAAGAAGTTCCCGGACGTCTATTCGGCCCGACTTCGTGAGCGCAACGGCGACTTGCTGCCTTCCTTCGACCCCGAGGCTGAGCTGACCGGTTATGCCCAAGCCGTTGCCGAGCTCGCACCACAGGAGTTGCTGTGACCATCCGAATTGAGGTCGACGGCAAAACCGTCACCTGCGAGGCGGGCAGGACGCTTGTCGATGTCGCCGCCGAGGCGGGCGTCTACATCCCGACCTTGTGCTATCTGCCCGAACATCCTGCCCTGGGTACCTGCCGGGTGTGTTCGGTCAAGGTCAACGGCGCGGTCGCCGCCGCCTGTGCGGTCAAGGTCAGCGACGGGATGCGGGTGGAGGTCGACGAACCGGAGACCACCGACGCGCGTAAAGCGTTGGTGGAGATGCTGTTCTCCGAGGGCAACCACAACTGCCCCAGCTGTGAGAAGGCCGGCCGGTGCACGCTGCAGGCGGTCGGCTACGAGGTGGACATGGTGGTGTCGCGTTTCCCGTACCAGTTCCCTGAGCGGGTTGCCGACCATGCGTCGGACACGATCTGGCTGGAGCGCGACCGCTGCATCTTCTGCCAGCGTTGTGTGGAGTTCGTCCGGGATCGCGAAACCGGCAAGAAGATCTTCAGCATCAACGGCCGCGGAGCGCACGCCCGCATCGAGATCGATGTCGAACTCGCCAACAAGATGCCCCCCGAACAGGTCCGCGAGGCCGTCGACATCTGCCCGGTTGGAACGATACTCGAAAAAGGGGTGGGTTATGACGAGCCCATCGGCGAGCGGCGCTACGACGTCGAATCGGTGAGGGACCGGGCGCTCGAACCATCACGGAGGCATGGAAAGTGACGACGTCGGACACCAATGAGGTTGCATCGCACGAACTTCCGGCGACCCCGCTCGACCCGGAACTGGCCGCCAAGCGCGCCGGGAAGATCAAGGTCTCGATGATCAGCCTCTGCGGCTGTTGGGGATGTACGTTGTCGTTGCTCGACATCGACGAGCGGATGATCGACCTGTTGGACAAAATCACCATACTGCGATCGTCGTTTACCGACATCAAGCGCATTCCGGAGCGGTGCGCGATCGGATTCATCGAGGGCGGGGTCGCCAACGAGGGGAATATCGAGACGCTGCGGCACTTCAGGGACAACTGCGACGTTCTGATCTCGGTCGGCGCCTGCGCGATCTGGGGTGGTGTCCCGTCGCTGCGTAACCTGGTCGGGCTCAAGGATTGTCTGGCGGAGGCCTACACGAACTCCCCGACGTTGCCGCCCGCCTCCAGCCCGGTGGTGCCCTACGACCATCGGATCCCCATCCTCACCAACAACGTCTACCCGTGCCACGAGGTCGTGCAGATGGACTACTTCGTCCCGGGCTGCCCGCCGAAGGCTGGCGCAATCCTCGACGTCCTGGAGGACCTGGTCAACGGACGTCCCGTGAATCTGCCCAAATCTCTTAACCAGTTCGACTGATCGGGGAATGGCCGGTATGGCGAAAACACTCGTAATCGATCCAGTCACCCGAATCGAGGGACACGGAAAGGTGGTCATCGAACTCGATGACGACCGCAACGTCACCGACGCCAAGCTGCACGTGGTGGAGTTCCGCGGCTATGAGAAGTTCATCCAGGGCCATCCGTACTGGGAAGCACCAGTTCTCATGCAGCGGATCTGTGGGATCTGCTTTGTCAGCCACCACCTTGGCGGGGCCAAGGCCCTCGACGACATGATCGGGGTAGGGCCGGCGTCGGGCACTTGTCTCACCCCGACCGCAGTCAAGATGCGCCGGCTGGGTCACTACGCACAAATGCTGCAATCACACGTCACGTCCTATTTCTACCTGGTGGTGCCGGAGATGTTGTTCGGGATCGACGCCGCACCCGAGCAGCGCAACTTCATCGGACTGATCGAGGCCAACCCTGGTCTCGTCAAACGTGTTGTTCGGCTGCGCAAGTGGGGCCAGGAGGTCATCGAGGCCGTCTTCGGAAGGCGTATGCACGGCGTCTGCTCGGTGCCCGGCGGCGTGAACAAGAGCCTCACCGCGGCCGAAGTGGACCGATTCCTGCGTGGCGAGGACGGATTGTCCTCCATCGACGAGGTCATCGACGACGCTGCGCTGGGTCTGCAGATGTTCTACGACTTCCACGAGGAGCACCGCGGCGAGGTCGACGGCTTCGCCAACGTGTCGGCGCTGAACATGTGTCTGGTGGACGATGACGGCAACGTCGATTACTACGATGGGCGGCTCAGGGTCGTCGACGACCAGAAGAAGCTCGTACGTGAGTTTGATTACCGCGACTATCTTGACCACTTCTCCGAAGGTGTCGAGAAGTGGACCTACATGAAGTTCCCGTTCCTCACCGACCTCGGCCGCGACGCGGGGTCGGTGCGGGTGGGCCCGCTGGCGCGGCTCAACGTCACACGGGCCCTGTCGACCCCGATCGCCGCCGAAGCGCTGGAGAGGTTCCACGCTTACACCGGCGGACGCGCCAATAATATGACGCTGCACACGAACTGGGCGCGCACCATCGAAATCATCCACGCCGCCGAGGTTGTCAAGGGCTTGCTCAACGACCCCGACCTGCAAAAGGATGACCTCATGGTGTCGCCCGGTGCGGACGCCTGGATAGGAGAGGGGGTCGGTGTGGTGGAAGCCCCCCGGGGGAGCCTGCTGCACCACTACCGCGCCGATCGCGAAGGCAATGTCACCTTCGCCAACCTGATCGTGGCCACCACCCAGAACAACCAGGTAATCAACCGGACGGTACGCAGCGTCGCCGAGGACTATCTCGGCGGCCAGGCTGAGATCACCGAGGGCATGATGAATGCCATCGAGGTGGGAATCCGCGCCTATGATCCTTGCCTGAGCTGCGCCACCCACGCCCTGGGGCAGATGCCGTTGACCGTCACCGTTGTGGACGCGCAGGGGCGGGTGGTCGATGAGCGCGTGCGCTGAACCGCACAATGTCAGTCCTGGGGTCACTCTTGGGCTCTTCGACAACCCCACGTCGCTGATCTACGGCATCGGCAATTCCGGACGTCAGGACGACGGCTTGGGCTGGGCCTTCATCGACCAGCTCGAGCAAATCCGTCCTCGGCCTCGCGCACGCCTGCGCCGTACCTATCAGCTGAACCTCGAAGACGCCGATCTGATCAGCCGATACACGCGAGTGTTGTTCGTGGATGCTACGAAAGACCCTGCGGTCGAATCGTTCACCCTGAACCGTCCGGAACCGAAGCTGGACTTCAGCTTCACCTCGCACGCAATCTCAGTGCCCTCAATCCTGGCGACCACCCAGCAGTGCTTCGAACACGTCCCCGAGGCCTACTTGCTGGCGATCCGCGGCTACGAATGGGAACTCCAGGAGGGACTGACCAGCCCCGCGCAACACAACCTCAGCCACTCACTGGAGTTCTTGTTGACACCGTGGTAGCGCTGGCAGCAAGCCAATCGTCGAATTCAGGCACTGACGTGGCCGTATCGGATTGTCCGCCAGACAGATTGCATGACCCGGAGGAGTTCAGGTGAACGTAAGTTTTTCGTCGATGTCGGCGATTGAGATTCTTGACTCGCGTGGTCGACCCACCCTGCGGGTGCGAGCGACTTTGTCCGACGGTCGCAGCGTGCGATCGGGGGTGCCCTCTGGCGCATCGACCGGCAGCCGCGAGGCGGTCGAGCTGCGAGACCACGACGAGAACCGGTACTCGGGGCTGGGCGTGCAGCAGGCGGTTGCCAACGTCAACGGGCCGATTGCCGACGCGGTGACCGGTCGTTCGTTCGCCTCGCTTGAGCAGGTTGACGACACCCTTCGTGGGCTGGACGGCACGGCCGACAAATCGCGGTTGGGCGCCAACGCGATTGTGGGTGCGTCGATGGCCGCCGCCCAAGCATTTGCTCTCGAGTCGGGACAGCCCCTGTGGCGGTGGCTGACTCCTGACGGAGTGATTCCGCGGCTGCCGGTGCCGCATTTCAACGTTGTCAATGGGGGTGTGCACGCGAAGAATGCCCTCGATTTTCAGGAGTTCATGATCGCGCCGATCGGGGCGCCGTCGCTGCCCGAAGCGGTCCGTGCCGGCGCCGAGGTGTATCAACGGCTGCGTGCGGTGCTGGCGGAACGTGGCTTCGAGACGGGGTTGGGGGATGAGGGTGGCTTCGCGCCCGAGATCGCGTTGCCGGAGGAGGTTTTGGGGCTGATCGTCAACGCCATCAGCGACGCCGGTTACACCGCCGGGCGCGACGGTGTCGCGATCGCCCTCGATCCGGCTTCAAGCGAATTTCATCGTGACGGCCGGTACGCCGTTGGCGGCGAGTCGTTGTCGAGCGAGGACATGATCGATCGCTATGCGCAGATGATCGAGAAGTTCCCCATCTGGAGCATCGAGGATGGCCTCGGCGAGACCGACACTGCAGGCTGGCAGAAGCTGACCGGCAGGCTTGGCGAACGCGTCCAATTGGTGGGCGACGACAATTTCGTCACCAACCCGGAGTTGATTGCAGGCGCCGTCAGCGCCGGCATCGGCAACGCCGCCCTGATCAAGGTCAATCAAGTCGGAACCGTGTCCGAAACACTTGAGGCGCTTCGGGTATGCAGGGACTCCGGATACGCCGCGATGATCTCGCATCGCTCGGGGGAGACGGATGACACGTTCATCGCGGATCTGGCCGTCGGTTCGGGATGCGGCCAGATCAAGTCCGGTGCACCGGCGCGAGGGGAGCGCGTCGCTAAGTACAACCGGCTTCTCGAAATCGCGGCCTCGGCTCCGAAGCACCCGTTCGGGTTGACGCGCTGACGACAGCGAGGACCGATGACAGCGACCGTGACGGGTCGCCGTTGCTGACTCGGTAAACTCGGACGGGACCGCTGCCGCCCAGCGTACCTGCGCCGTGGCCGAGGGCGCACTGCTTGTCGATCGGCGCGTCTGGTCTATGATTCCACAAGGCGCTGAAGGTTTTTCAGGCTCTCGGAGAGCGACCGGCCGACTTGGCGGGCGGCGATGCGGTCGGCGATCAACCCGAGCAGCCCGCCGTCTGAGTGGTAGGCAAGCCGGAATGTCACGAGGGTTCGTCCGGGCCCCGCATCGCGCAGCCGGAAGCGGCCGCGTTGGGTCACGCCGGTGATGTTGATCCAGGCCAGGTCCCGCGCCTTGTCGAACTCCACCACCTCGGCGATGCCACCCACCGGTATCGAGCCGATCTTCCACAGCACGGTGTAGCGCGACCCGACCCGCGGTGGGCCTTCGGTGATGGTCTCCCACCGCTCCAGGTGAGGTAGCAAAGACGGGTAGCAGTCCGGCGAACCGAGCACCTTCCACACGATGTCGCGATCCGCGTTGACAACGATCCGCTGTTCGACCCGCATCAGCCGATCACCGGGAATCGACGTTCGGCGGCCAACCGATCCACACCGGCCTGAAGGCTGGCCACGACCTTGTCGTACACCGCCTGGTCGTCGTGGTTGACCTCGATCGGCTCCTGCACCTCGATGACGATCTTCGCTGGCAGCGGGATGTGGCCCAACCAGTCGGTGATGTTCACCCCCCACGGCAGCGCCACCGAGATCGGCACGCTCTTGAGCCGCAGCACCTTGTCGAGCATCAGCAGTTTGGCCAGCCACTGCCCGCGTCCGAGGAACAACGCCGTCTCCTGGCCGCCGACGCTGGCCACTGGAACGATCGGCACAGCGGTCTCGCGGGCGAGTCGCACGAAGCCTTTGCGGCCACCGAGCTCGACGACGTGTCGCTGCCACGATGGGCGGTACACCTCGTAGTCGCCACCCGGATACACCAACACCGCGGCGCCGGACTCAAGGGCCAGCCGGGCGTTGTCGGGACTGGCCGCCACGGTGCCGAACTTGCGAAGCCCACGCAACAACGGATAGATGGCGACGAGGTTGTGCGCGAGTTGGTAGAACGGTCGCTCGACACCGAAGTAGGAGCAGAACGCCAGGGTGAACACGAAGGTGTCCGGGGGAACGTTGCCGCCGCTGTGGTTGCCCACCAGCAGCACCGGCCCTTCCGCAGGAATGCGATGCAGTCCACGAACGTCGGCCCGGAAGTACAGGGAGGCGAGCATCCAAAGGCCGGGCAACTGGTCTCGGATGTAGTCCGGGTCGCGCTGGTCCAGATCCGCCTTGGGGACCCGGGCGATGACCTGCCGCCTGGACCATTCAAGGATGTCCGCCACACCCGTCACAGCTCCACCCTGGCACAGGTGGCAATGCGATGCTCATGGGCCGCCGCATCGGAAGCCTCGCCGAAGACAAGGGACGTCGTGTCAGCGCCAGGGAGGCGTAACTGCGCGCCGTCACCTATTACCGCAATGCCCGCCTCCACCTTTACAGCAAGGCTGTTCCAGGCCGGGCTTCCAGCGGGTCGCAGAAAATACCCAGGCAGGACGGTTCCCTCGTACGGGATCTTGACGACCTCAATGGGGGCATCGCTCAAGGCCGCAAACTGCTGGAAAAGTTTGCGCGACTTCTCGATCGTGGTGCGGTAGTGCAGATCGGAGGTTCGCCATCCCCATGCGGACGTGCTGCCGACCGCGGTCAGTGACAGGTGCCAGCGTAGTTGCCTGCAGTAGTTAATGGACGTAGGCCTTCAGCCCGGTGAGGAGCGCGGTGAGACCCACTTTGGCGTCGCTGAACAGCATGGCGGTTTTGGGATCGGTGTAGAGCTCGTTGTCGATTCCGGCGTAGCCGTGGCCGAGGGAGCGCTTGATGACGATGATGCTCTTGGCCTGGTCGACGTTGAGGATGGGCATCCCGGACACCGCGTTGCCGGGCCTGCGGGCGGCGGGGTTGGTGACGTCGTTGGCCCCGACGACCAGGACGACGTCGGTGCGGGCGAATTCGGGGTTGATCTCCTCGAGGTCTTTCATCTGTTGGTAAGGGGCGTTGGCTTCTGCGAGCAGGACGTTCATCTGCCCGGGCATCCGCCCGGCGACTGGGTGGATGCCATAGCTGACCTCTACCCCGCGTTCGGTGAGGGCTGCGGCGAGTTCGACGATTTCGTGTTGCCCTTGCGCTGCAGCAAGGCCATAGCCGGGCACGATCACAACTTTGCCGGCGTAGGCAAGTTGGAGGGCGGCATCATCGACGGCGATCTCGCGGACTGTGCCGGTTACCGCAGTCGGCTGGCCGCTGTTGTTGTCGTCGCCGGTGCCGAAACCGCCGGCAATGATGTTGAGCAACGATCGGTTCATCGCGTCGGCCATCAGCTTGGTGAGGATGCCACCGGCGGCGCCGACGAGGGCTCCGGCGATGATCAGCGGGGTGCTGTTGATGACGAAGCCGGCCATGGCGACGGCGACGCCTGTGCAGGCGTTCAGCAGCGAGATGACGACGGGCATGTCCGCGCCGCCGATGGGCAGCGTGGCCAGGACCCCCAAGCCAAGGGCAGCTGCGGTGAGCGCGCAGAGGATCGGTAGACCGCCATATCCGGCGGTGTAGGTGATGCCGCCGGCGAGCGCCACGACTAGGAGGATCAGGTTCAGCGCCCGGCCGCCGGGGAAGGTCAACGGCTTCCCCGCAATGATGCCGGCGAGCTTACCGCCGGCGATCAGTGAACCGGAGAAGGTGATGCCGCCGATGAGCAAGTCCAGAGATGTGGTGAGGGTGGCGCTGACGGGCAGTTGATCCAGGTGCAGGGATCCGGCATGTTTGATCGCGTCACCGAAGGCGATCAGCGCGGCTGCACCGCCGCCGACCGCGTTGAACAGGCTGACGAGTTGCGGCATCGCAGTCATCTTCACCCGGCGGGCGGTGAGCAGCCCGGCCAGACCGCCCCCCAGCAGGCCCGCAGTCAGCACGATTGTGGCCAGGGCCGTGATCACGTGGTCGTGGGCGAGGACCGCGATCGTGCTCACGACAGCAACGGCCATGCCGGCCGCGGAGAGCAGGTTTCCGTTTCGTGCCGTGGCCGGTGAGGTCATCAGGTGCAGACCGAGCACGAAGCTCGCCGCAGCGAGCAGATACAGGATGTGGATCAGGGTGTCGAAGGCACTCATGACGTACTCGCGCTCTGCTCTGATGCCGCGCGCGCCGCAACCGGACGAGGCCGGAACATCTGCAGCATGCGGTCGGTGACGACGTAGGCACCGACCACGTTCATCGCTGCGAACGCCGCCGCCACGATCAGCAGGACATAGCCGAGCGGGGTGTTGACCGTCGCGGCGAGCACCATCACCCCGACCACGACGACGCCGTGGATCGCGTTCGACCCGGACATGAGCGGGGTGTGCAGGGTAGCGGGGACCTTGCTGATGACCTCGAACCCGACGAGCAGGCTCAGCACGAAGATCGTGATGTCGGCGAACAGCAGGGGAGTCATAGGTCTTTTCCTTCTAGTAGGGCGCGGACCGCGGGGTGGACGATGTCGCCGTCGTGGGTGATGAGCACACCGGCGGTGATCGTGTCGTCCGGTTCCAGCACGACGCTGCCGTCACGCACGAGGTGGGCCAGCAACGCAACGATGTTGCGGGCGTAGGCGGTCGAGGCGGCCTTCGGGACGCCGGACGGCAGGTTGCCGGCGCCGATCACGGTGACGCCGTTGCCGGTGATGGTGGTGGTCTCCGGGACCGAGCCTTCGACGTTGCCGCCCAACTCGCTTGCGGCGAGGTCGATTACCACTGAGCCGGGTTGCATTGCGGCCAGTCCACTCGCCGAGACGAGTGGCGGTGGTCGCCTGCCGGGTACCTGCGCGGTGGTGATGACAATGTCGAACCCGCCGATCGCGGCGTTCAACGCGGATTGTTGGGCGGCACGCTCGTCGTCGGTCAGTGTGCGGGCGTAACCACCGTCTCCTGCGGCGGATACGGCCGTAGCGAGCTCGAGGAAACGCGCACCGGTGGACAACACGTCGGAGCGGGCTGCGTCGCGGACGTCGTAGCCGGTCACGACCGCGCCGAGTCGGCGGGCGGTGCTGATCGCCTGTAACCCGGCGACGCCGGCGCCAATCACCAGGACCTGTGCCGGGCGCGTCGTGCCGGCGGCGGTCATGAACATCGGCAGGTAACCGCCGTAGTTGTCGGCCGCGAGCAGGGCGGCTTTGTAGCCGGCGACGTTGGCCTGCGAACTGAGCACGTCCATCGACTGGGCCGCGCTGAGGGTCCGAGGTAGACCGTCCAGGCTGATCGCGGTCACCTTCGCGTCGGCCAGACTGCGGGCCAGGTGCGGATCGACGAGGGGCGCCAACAGCCCGACGAGGACCTGACCCGGGCGCAGCAGGCCGACGTCCGCCTCAGGTGGTGGGTGTACGCAGACGACGATGTTGGCCTGCTCGTACAGTTCGTGCCTGGTCACCAGGCGGGCTCCGGCATCGGTGTAGTCGGTGTCCGGGAACCATGCTGCAGTGCCTGCGCCGGCCTCAATGATCACCTGGTGCCCGGCGGTATGCAGCCGGGCCGCGCCGTCCGGACTCAACGCGACCCGTCGCTCCCCGGGTGCCGTCTCGGCGACCGCGCCCACCGTCAGTGTGCTCATCTCGTCAACTTGCTCCGATCGCGGGTGGGTCAGAACTGGAAGACGATGCGGGCCGGTTGACCGGGTGCGACATACTTCATGGTGTTTCTTCCTCTGCCCTGGCATTAGGTGGGGCCCGTCATCGATGGCCACGAGTTACCCGCCGAGGGCCGATGGCTATTGCTCGCAACTTTCACTCAACGCCTGCGGCGGCCCCGCGGTAAGGGGCGAAAGACCTTGAGTAGCGGGGAATCGCCGTCGAATGTATGCGTAGCGTCTACGGTTACCAGGGGCCGTAGTCGGTGCTGTTGACTTGTCGTAGTGCGCTGACGTAGTCCCCGCGTTCCCGTGCGGTCTCGTCGTGAATCATGACCGGCGGTGAGCCGGGCCCGGCCGAACAGTGCGGCGTACGCGGTGGGCACTCGCGGGTCCATGCTCGATCAGGTGTACAAGGCATCGAGGACTTGCTTGTTCTGTTCGGCCACTACGGAGCGTTTCACCTTCAGTGACGGTGTCAGTTCACCGCGCTCGATGGACAGATCGTGGTCCAGCAGCGTCCACTTTTTGACTGTTTCCCATCGGTTGAGTTCGGCGTTGAGCTTGACCATGTACTCATCGACCATCTCCCGCACGGCCGGCGTGTTTACCAGCTCCTTGTAGGTCGCACCGTCGAGTCCGTTCTCGGCGGCCCACCCCGACATCATGTCGGGATCCAGGGTGACTAATGCCACACAGAAGTTGCGGGCCTCGCCGAAAATCATGAACTGGCTGGCATAGGGACACATCGCAATGAACTTCGCCTCGATCGCCGGCGGGGCGATGTATTTGCCGCCGGAAGTCTTGAACATGTCTTTGATCCTGCCGGTGACGGTGAGAAACCCGTCGGCATCGATTTTCCCCACGTCTCCGGTGCGCAGCCAGCCGTCGTCGGTGAACGTCTCTGCCGTTTTGGCGGGCAGGTTGTGGTAGCCGTCCATCACGCACGCGCCGCGGATCTGGATTTCCCCGTCCTCGTCGTTGATGCGTACCGACGTGCTGTCCATGGGCAGTCCTACGGTGCCCAACTTGTACTGATCGGGCCGGTTGATACAAGCCCCCGCCGCGCTCTCGGTCATGCCGTAGCCTTCCAAGATCAGCAGGCCCGCGGCGTGGAACCACTCGCCGATCTCGCGGTTCAGCGGTGCCGCGCCGGAGATGAAAAACCGGATGCGCCCACCGAACACGTCGCGCACCTTGCTGAACACCAGGCGATCGAACAGCTTGTACAGCAGCGACATCGGCAGTGGCATGGCGCGGCCGCTGCGCCGTCGACGGTCCACCTCGAGCCCCAATGAGAATGCCGCCGCGAACAGCCGGGCCCGAAGGCCCCCTTGGGCTTGCTGGGTGGTGACGATGCGGGCGTGCGCCTTTTCGAAGATGCGGGGTGCGGCGCCCATGACAGTCGGTTTGACCAGCGCCATGTTGTCGACGATCTTGTCGACTCGCCCGTCTATCGCGCTGACGAACCCGCACGCCAGCTGGGCGGTGATCAGGACCTTGCCGAACGCATGGGCCATCGGCAACCACAACAACTGCAGATCGTCCTCGCGCATCAGGTTCAGCCCGACGACCGCCTTCCCTTCATAGGCCCAGGCGGAATGCGGCAACCGCACCCCTTTGGGCCGTCCCGTGGTTCCTGATGTGTAGATCAACGTCGCCAACTGCTGCGGGGTGATCGCGTCGGTTCGGGTCCGCACAGCCGACGGATGTTCGAGCAGATACTTGTGCCCCAACTCGGCAAGGTCCGCCAGGGTGGTCACCCAGTCGCCGTCGCCGGGGCCCTCGAACAGCACAACCTTGATCAGGTTGGGCAACTCGGCGCGGTGTTCGGTCAGCTTGGCCAGCTGCCCGGTGTCCTCGGCGAACACGACTCGGCATTCCGAGTCGGCCAGGATGAAGGCCGTGTCGCGCGCGTTGGTGTTGGAATACACCGTGGTGGTGGCTGCGCCGGCACACATGACCGCCAGATCGGCCAGGATCCACTCGTATCGCGTACTCGAAGCGATACCGACTCGCTGCTCGGGTTCGATGCCCAGCGCCAGCAGGCCGGCAGCCAGCGTTTCGACGCGGTCCGCGGTCTGCTGCCAGGTTGCCGAGACCCACTCGCCGGCAACGAGGTAGCGGAAGGCCTCTTTATTCGCCGACTTCTGGACGCGGTCGAGAAACATCGACGCCACATTCGTCGCTGTTGTGGATGTGCGGTCGCCATTGATCGTCATTGGGGTCTTCCCGACTTTCGTCGCTCTCTGCTGCCGATCGGCGGCCGAGGATCAATCAGTTATCGTTGCACTTTCCTGCGCCACCGCGACAGGGTCGTTCGTCACCGGCGTTACCGAGCCACGGCCACCAAGCTCCACCGAGGGCTGTGCACCACCCCGCCCACGTTTGGCTTCCTGACTGATCGGGCCGGTTACCGATATGCGGCACTACGGCGCGGCGCGGGTGAGCCTGCGGGACGTGGCCAAGGTGCGCCAGACGTTCGGCGTCACGATCAATGATGTTGCGCTCGCAGCGATCGCCGATGGCTCCCGCGCCTGCAACGCAAGCTGGCCACCCATTGGCTCTCATCGCAGTGAGCCGCACGTGCAGGCGGTTACCAGGGGCCGTAGTCGGTGCTATTGGCTTGTCGTAGTGCGCTGACGTAGTCCGCGCGTTCGCGTGCGGTCTCGTCGGCGCCGACGGGTACGGCGAGCAGCCCACGCAGCTCCTCGACCGCGGCGTATCCCTTGCGTCCCATCCATTCGCACAAGCCGTCGAGCAGTACGGCGGCG
>Ga0224557_1002190_pt1 | contig 17143 bp, 16 predicted proteins | sample 714S31014metaG_FD_180677 | JGI IMG/M metagenome (GOLD analysis project Ga0224557, IMG submission 180677) | Peat soil microbial communities from Stordalen Mire, Sweden - 717 S3 10-14 | ecosystem: Environmental > Terrestrial > Soil > Wetlands > Peat | place: Sweden: Norrbotten County, Stordalen...
CTTGCAAGGTTCCATGAGGCGTGGGAGGCCTCATCCCCTCAAACCATCAGAAAGCAAACAGAATAGACAGACTGCTCAACCCTTAACTTGACAGCGCCGCATCAGACCACCGAATCTTTAAATTGACATGTCATATGTTATGAAGCCGAGGATGCGCTACCCCCGAGTAGGTTACACCAGCCATGCTGCTGTGGCGCTGCTTTTTCTTGGCCTGTTGATTCTGGGCTCTTCCTTCGCCCCATTCGCTCACGCCGAGCCCGCGCTGACCGCAACCGTCAACGTGGGGACCTTGCCATACGGGGTGGCCTATGATCCGGTAAGGGGCGAGGTCTTCGTCGCCGATTTCAGTTCGCTGATGGTCTCCGTGATTTCCGACACCACAAATGCGGTCGTCGCCAACATCAGTGTGGGAAGCGACCCTGCCGATATCGTCTATGACTCAGCAAAGGGGGAGATGTTCGTGTCCAACTCGGCGGTAGACAGCGTCTCCGTCATCTCCGACGCCGCCAACGCAGTCGTAGCGACCGTCCCGGTGGGAACCGAACCTCGGGGTGTCGCATACGACCCCGATCTGGGCGACGTGTTCGTGGCCACTTCACAAACGTCCGGATCCGACAGCGGTTCTGTGTATGCCATCTCAGACAGCACGAACAAGGTTGTCACTACAATTGGTGTCCCCGGGAGCGCGACCGGCATAACCTACGACACGGCGAAAGCCGAGCTGTTCGTCTCCACCGGCAACGACGCAGTCTCAGTGATATCCACGACCTCCAACAAGATCGTGGCGAGCGTGACGGTGGGGACGGGCCCCCGCGGCATCACCTACGACCCGTCTAACGGAGACCTTTACGTGGCGAACTGGTCCGCCGGAGCCAACACGGTCTCTGTGATCTCGGATGCCAGCAACTCGGTCGTCGCCACCGTGAACGTCGGTGACAATCCCTTCTACTCGGCCTACTACCCGGTACTCGGCGAGGTCTTCGTCGCAGACGCAGGGGCGAACACCGTCTCTGTAATCAGCGACACGACCAACTCCGCGGTCTCGACTCTGATCGTAGGGAAATACCCGGACGGCATAGCATACGACTCGGGCAAGAACGAGATGTTCGTTGCCAACTCCGCTCCCAATACCGTCTCAGTAATCGCCTTGGGGGCTGCGACGACGACAACCTCCAACACCAAGACTGCCACTTCAAGCTCTGTTGCGGTCACGGCCACTTCATCCGTAACCACTATCTCCTCGTCGGCTCCAACGAGCACCGTCTCGACTCAGACCACAACAAGTCCCGCGGTCACCTCGTCCGCTTCAACTCTATCCAGCACAACCACTGCTAGCAGCACCTCGAGCAGCTCATCGTTTCCATGGAGTTACCTTGGATTGGTCGCAATCTTCTCCGCACTGTTCGTAGTCCTCGGCGGGAGCGCGGCGCTGAGGGTGAGGATTTCGAGGAACCACGGCTGAAGAGGCCCTTCGACTTCGTTGGATCGCCATAGCCCAAACCGGGTCATCTAGGCACTTGCGATGGCAGGTTGCCATTACAGAGGGTCATCCAGAAACCCAGGGTTGCTGCCCGTTTCCAGATTGTGGCGAACCTCACCCGTGATTAACCAAACCTAGGCGATCCCTCGGCCTTAGACTGAGTATCCTTTGCTTCTGAAGAACTCTCGTGCCGTCGCCCTCTCCTCCCTCTCGAAGTCCGCGAGCTCCCCACGCATGAGGGCGTCCATATGGTCGATTGCGAGCCTTCGAGATACCGTGCGATAGAACTCCTTACAGACCGAAATCCCCCTGAGGACCTCCTTGTCGTTTCCGTATACTCCGTGCTCCTCTATCTCGTATCCCGCGTCTCTGAGGGCTCCAATGAATCGGGAGAAGTTGCTGCTCGCGTCTCGGATCGCTGAGACCCTAACTTCGGAGATAGTGACAATGGAGGGTCTCGAGTCCTCTATGAGCCGGAGAACGTTGGTCATCGACTGAAGCACGCCTGGTGCCGTGTTCCTGATCTGAGTATAACACTCGTCCTGCATCTCTCGCATATAGTCGACATCCACGTCGAGAAGCCAGGTTCCCTCTCCTCCCATCCGCGAGACCAGACCCATGAGACTATTCGGAGGGCTCGGATACACCTCGAGGCCGATTGTCGTCTCAAGGAAATCGACTACGGAGGAAACCGACTCTTGGGCATCTCGTACCCTCAGGTTTGGTGGCAGCTTCTGCTCGATGTCTGAAGCATGTCTCGCCAGCATCCTCTCGGGTATCGCCACGATGACCTCCGAAGGGCGTCTGCGCCGCAAGGAATTACCCCTGACGGTCGGCATCCCTCCTGAGGCCCCACACAGGGCCGCGTGCACGCTCGTCCGCTCTGCGAAGAGGCGAAGCTCCCTGGGATACACGCTCAAGTCACCTCCCAGAGATACGTCGAGATGAGAGTCCAGGCTGACAATCCTATCGGGCCGCGGGTTGAGACCAAAGATGGTCTCTGTGACCTGCGAATGGATGCTGTGGACGATTGCCCGCATGGCTGGTCTCCATTCTCAGACTTCGTAGAGGTAGATTGGATGAGGCTTCTTCCAGCCTACCGGGGTCACCTCCGCCTCACGTGTCGGCTTCCAATCCGGCACGGGGTAATCGAAATTCACGATCCTGACTCCGGACCTGAGCTCCTTTGTGAATTTGGGCGTCAGGAGGTTGAGGGTGTAGCTCGAGAGATACAGGGCGAGCACATCGGCCTTCCGGAGGCTGACCCTCTTGAAGTTCTTGGAGGTGATCTTCACCCTGCCAGCAAGGCCCATTTCCCTGACCTTCCGGCGGCACTCCTTCACGAGCCGCATCCTGAGCTCCACCCCCACGGCCCTCGCCCCGAAGTCCCTCGCCGCAGCTATCACGAGCCTGCCGTCGCCCGAGCCGAGGTCGTAGACGAGCTCATCCGGCTTCACGGAGGCCATCCTGAGCATCTGGGGGATGATGTCCTCGGGAGTGGGGATGTGGGGCTCTGTATAGTTCAACTGCCCTGTGAAAATGGGCGTACTAGATAAGCTTCCGCTTCGGCCAATGACCCGCGTTACCCGGGCGCACCCACGGAGACTCTGCCCAGAATCATCAGTGCTCGCAGTGGCCCGCGGGGCGGCATGGGGCCGAAGGCAACTCGTCCTTGACCGCTATTGTGGTTTCAGCAGGTACTCAGCCAGGTCGTCCGGGTCCATGATGTCGAGCTCCTCGACCGTCTCCTCCAGCTCGGAGAGGGGCATCTCGAACTCCTTCGTCATCAGCTTGGCTCCGTCCTTGTAGGTCAGACGCGACCGATTGTTCCCGGCGTCCGTCAGAGACACGAACTCCAAGTCTTTGGCCTTGAACGACTCCCGAACGTCCCCAATCAGAGTCATGCTGCTCGGGGCCCTGCGCGGGCACCTATTCATGCTATCGGTGGTTGACTCAGGCGCACTCTCGAAGGGGTTTGGTCGTATTCACAATGTTGGGCAAGAAATGGTCCAGGCAGAACTTTAGAGCGAGACTAGGATGCTCACGACCGCCGACAAGATCAAGAGGAGCATCACGATGATGCTCAGGATACGTATCCAGCGCCTGCTCAACTCTTCCGAACTTCCTCCGCTGGACGGGCTTAAGTTCCTTGCTCTGTCTCTCGAAGTCTCAGGCCCGTGTGGGTCTACGAGGGTAGTGCGGCAGGTTCGATCGGTGTGGTGCTCCGCCTCTGTCGCGTCCTCAAGGTGGCTAGGACGCCCAAGGCTGCTATCGCCGCGGCGTTTGCCGCTATTATGGCAAAGTACGCGGGCTGGAAGGCTGAACTGCTCGAAGTGGTTGTGGTGGTCGGAGAGGAATTCGCCCCAGTCGTAGAGACAATTGTCTTGGTGACAGTAGTCGTGGTTGTCGAAGCCGGACCAGCATCGGAGAGCACGGTGACCGTGTCAGCGGCTGGGTTGGATACGAACAACTCGCCCTTCGCAGGGTCATAGACTATCCAATACGGACCTGGCCCCGCGGCCTTCGTCCCAACCACGGAGTTGGTCGAATCGGAGATTATCGTGGTGCTGTTCGTGCTCGGAGTTAGGACGTAGAGCTCGCCCCTGGCAGAGTCGTAGGCGACTGCGCCTGCGCCGTCTAGGGGCACGGTCGCAACAACCGCGATCGTCGAGTCGGAGATGACCGATACGCTGCCACCAATGGTCGTGCTTCCCGAACTCCCTACGTACATCTCACCCTTGGCAGAGTCGTAGGCGATGCCGTCTGGGAAAGGTCCCACGGTCACGTTCGCGATCACGGAGTTCGTCGTATCGGATATCACAGAGATTTGCCCGTGCGCCGTGTTGGACCCGCTGACGTTGGAAGGGATTGCCCCGTCCTCTGCCACGAAAACCTCACCCTTGGCGGGGTCATAGGCGATGGCGCTGGGAAAATCGCCAAGGGGTATTGTCGCGACCACAGAGTTCGTGGAGTCAGAGATTACGGAGACGAAGCCTGCGCTCGCGTCGTATTGCCCGACGATGGAGGTCGCACCCTGGTTAGCCACGAATATCTCGCCTTTGACAGAGTCATACGCGAGGTCTACCGGATAGCCACCAATCCCGTTGTTCAGCGTGTCGTTGCCCAGGTCGATCGTCGTGACCACCGTGTTCGTCGCGTCGGAGATTACGGTGATGCAATTTCCATAGAGATTGGATACAAAGAGCTCGCCCTTGGCAGAGTCGTAGGCGACGTACTGCGGACTGGGGCTCTCGTGGAATCCTGGATTGTTGAGCCCGGGCACCTCGACCGTCGCGGACACAGCGTTGGTCGCATCAGAGATCGCTGCTACCGCAGGGCTGCTGAAATCCGCCACCCAAACCTGCGCTGTGCCTGAATCGTAGGCCAGACCGATCGGGTCCAGCCCGACTCCCACAGTACCGGGTCCACCCGAAGCCGTTCCCGTGTTGTATGAGAAACTCGTGCAACTTACCGAGAGCTGAGCCCCGATGGAGCCAGAGCTGAAGCACGATGACGTAGAGGTCGTCGCGGTGCCGGACGACCCGGATGAGGACCCGGTTGTGGCGGACGTGCTCACTTGGGCGGCGCTTACAGAGATGACCGCGATTCTGAAATTATTGTCACTCCCGACAAACACCTCTCCCTTGGCGGAGTCGTAGGCTATGACCGTATTGGTGAAACCGGTGTTGACGGCGGCAGTGACAGCGTTGGTCGCGTCGCTGATGACCGTCACAGATGTGGTGCTTGTGCTGACGTTGCCTTCATCGGCCACGAAGATTTCACCGGTCGCTGGGTCGATCGCTATCCCATTCGGGCCGAGCGGTCCGAAATGCGGGTTAGGGGCGATGGTACTGACCACCGAATTGGTCGCGTCGCTGATCACGGAGACGGTGCTGTCTCCGTCGTTGGTCACGAATACCTCCCCCTTGGTAGCATCATAGACGACTCCCGAGGGACCCGAACCAACGTTCACGGTCGCGACCACCGTATTGCTAGAGTCGGAGATGACCGATACGGCGTTTGTCCCATAGTCGGCGACGAAGACCTCGCCTGCGCTCTGATCATAGGCGAGCGCCCTGGGCTGGTTCCCGACCGAGATTGTGGTCACGACAGCGTTATTGACATCGGATATGACCGTAACCGAGGCGGCGGTCCTCGAGGTGCCGCTCGATACGAAGACCTCGCCCTTGCCGGAGTCGTACGCGACCGCCTGCGGATAGGCACCAACGGAGACGTTCGCGATAACCTTGTCCGTGGAGTCGGATATCACTGAGACTGTGTTGGCCCCATAGTTGGCCACCCAGATCTCGCCCTTCCCAGAGTCGTAGGCTAGGCCCACTGGCTCGTAGTTGGTGCCGAAGTCGATTGTGGATACGACGGCATTGTTCGAATCCGAGAGCACGGTAATCGTGTCATTGAAGAAATGGGTTACGAATACCTGACCTTTGCCCGAATCATAGGCGATGCCGTACGACGTGCCTCCTATGTTCTGCGTCGCCACCACAGCCTGGCCTCCAGCGAACGGGTGAGAGGTGAACGCAAAGATCAGAAGCGTCAGCAAGGCGAGCGCGGTCGCAATTTGGCGATTGCTGTTTACTTTCAAGAACCTTACTCTCCCCGAAGCATCGGCGTCTCGTCTTAAGCATTCCGTCGAGCTTCCTCAGCGGCCGGTGTCCGGCCCGTCCCCACAACCCTTAGATTGGCTTCCCCAATCCGACCTCCAGCTTGAACCAGAGAGAGTCCCTAGGGCCTTCCATGGCCTCGGGGGGCTCCAAGACAGACAAGCCGGCGACGGTTGAGCCTCCTTCCAAAGTGAGGAGGAAGGCGCTCGTCGGACTGGCCTCTCTCGCGGTGATGCTCTTGCTTGCTCTGTTCCTGCCGGCGGGGACGCTGGGATACTGGCAAGCATGGGCCTACTGGCTGCTCTTCGTCGTGAGCGTGTCGGCCATCAGCTTGTACTTCCTGAGACATGACGTCACCCTGATCGAGAACCGGTTGGAGGCGGGACCTGCGGCCGAAGGGGAGATGATTCAGAAGGTTGCCCAGGCTCTGATAGGGGTCTCCTTCATCCTCCTGATAGTCGTGCCGTCTCTGGACCGCCGTTTCCACTGGTCCAGTGTGCCGGCATATCTCGCCCTGGCTGGGGACGGATTCGTGGTACTGGGCCTCTCTGTGGTCTTCCTTGTCTTCAAGGAGAACAGCCACACTTCGACGGCCGTGAAGGTGAACGCTGGACAGGAGGTCGTCACCACAGGCCCGTACGGGTTGGTCCGCCACCCGATGTACGCGGGAGCGCTGCTCATGCTCTTCTTCACTCCTCTCGCTCTCGGCTCCCTACTTGGGCTGGTCTTCTTCCTCCCCATGTTCGTGGTGATAGTGGTACGGCTCCTTGAGGAGGAGAAGTTCCTGAGGAAGAATCTCCCAGGTTACGAGGAGTACTGCCAGATGGTTCGCCATCACCTGGTCCCTTTCGTCTGGTGATCGCCTCCGGCCGAGCACCGGCTGCGCCCCCACCGCAACGTTCGAAGTCCCGCCTCAGACACGCTTATCTCAATCTGGCACCTGCTACAATGCGGTCATGTTAGCAAAGAACTCGATAGGCTACAACGCCGTGCCGGACCTCGCGGAACCGACCAAGCTGGTCCAGATCTGCAAGCGCGCCGAGAAGGCCGGGTTCGATGCGATCTGGCTTCCGGACCACTTCCATCCCTGGTTCAACACGGACGCGATCGAGTACAACAGCTGGGTCTTCATGGGCGCGGCGATGCAGGAGGTGAAGATCCCCTTCGGCACGGCCGTGACCGTACCGACATACCGCTACCACCCGGCGATAGTCGCCCAGGCGTTCGCGACGATGCAGGGGCTCTTCGGGAACAGGGTGATACTCGGCGTGGGCACTAGTGAGGCGATGAACGAGGTCCCTCTGGGATACACATGGCCGAAGTACCCCGAGAGGCGGGACAGGCTGATCGAGGCGGTCCAGATAATCAAGGCGCTCTGGAAGGGGGGATTCGTCGACTTCGACGGGAAGTACTACAAGATCAAGGGGGCGAACCTGTACATCAAGGCGGACATCCCGATACTGATGTCGGCCATGGGCCCGAAGATGGCGAAGGTTGTCGGGGAGTACGGGGACGGGATAATAACGGCGGGGAAGACCCCGCAGTACATCAACGAGGTCCTTTTCCCCAACATCGTCGAGGGAGCTAAGAAATCTGGAAGGACATTGAGCGACTTTCTGAAGGTCGTCGAGATAGACGTCGGATACGACGAGGACTACGACAGGGCGGTCCAGGCCTGCAGGAAGTGGCGCGCTACCATCCTCCCAGAGATCTTCAACAACAACATCTCCGACCCCAGGGCGATTGAGGAGATAGGGAACTCCGTCACCGACGAGCAGCTGGCCGAGGTCTTCCCGATAGCGACAGACGAGAACGAGTTCATCAAGAGGATTGAGCAGTACTTCAAGTGCGGCTTCGACCACGCGTACCTCATGATCAACACCTTCGACGACGAGAAGGCCTTCAGCCTCTTCGAGAGGAAGGTCCTTCCGTATTTCAAGACTAACGAGAGAAAGTAATCAGGACGGCTCAACATCGTCTCGGATCGTCGAGAGGCAGAACCCGGTCGACTCCAAGAAGGCCTACGGCCGTCCTATCGTGTTTGCCGCGGCGAACGGGACAAGGCCGGGAGCAGGTGGGTCGCCGGCCGCCCTTCGAGAACCAGTAGAGAATCAGCCTGCGGCGGACCATCTTCTCCACGAGGCAGGAGGGATGACCCCGATGGTCGATGGGACTGGGCTAGCTGAGGGAGCGGCGGAACAATCTGGATCTCGAACAGGTTTGGCCAATCCTTCCCTGTGACGAAGAGGCGGTTGTTCTGCGAGTCATAGGCAATCCCGTTCAGAACATCGTTCGCGAGGTCGCAATGACAGCCCGTCAGGTTCTCGATCCCGGTCAGGTCGATCCAGGCCGTGACCTGCCCCGATCCGGGGTTAATCACGGCTATCCTGTTCGTGAGCCAGACGTTGGCGAAGATGCTTCCGTTGATGTAGTCGAGCGAGTTGAGGTTCACGATCGGGGTGGCCCCGTCATGCACGGCGATTCCACCGGTCCTCTGGAACGTCTGTGGGTTCAGGAAGTAGAGATTCGACGACCCGTCGCTCGCGATGAGCTGACTGCCATCGTAGGTGAGGCCCCAACCTTCGTCTGGATAGCTGAAATTCTGGAGCATACCAAAGGTTTCCAGGTTATAGACGAACCCAACGTGACTCTGGTACGTAAGTTGGATGACCGTGTTGTTGATTATGGCGATCCCCTCCCCGAAATACTGACTGGACATGTTGTAGATCTGGAGGACCTTCCCCGTAACGAGGTCGACGCGGCGCAGGGAGGAGTTTCCATAGATTCCCGTGCTTTCGTAGAGCGATCCGTTGTGGTAGACGAGACCTTCTGTGAAGGCCGCCGTGTCGTGGGGAAACACGTCGATGACTCTGTAGGTATAGACCGGGGCCGTCGAGGCACCGGTGACGGTGGAGGAAGAGGTCGTGATGGAGGTCGCTAAGCTCGAACTCGTCGGCACCTCTGTGATGCGGGGAGCGCTTGCGTAGTAGAGCGCCACGGACCCCCCTCCGAGTAAGAGGGCTAGCATCACCACCACCAGCGCGATTCTTTCCGCCTTTCCGAGTGGCCTTCTCATGCCCAGATTGTGGCAGGTTCACGCTCGTCGATTATATGTTTGCCCTGGTCCCTAGACGGACCGTCGAGACCCCTCCTGCGGGTTCGGGCGAGCATCAGTGGTCTACGCCGGGCGGCACGAGGATCAGGTCGGTTATGTCGATGTAGCCGTTGCTACAGCGGATGTCCTTTTGGGTTATGGTCGCTAGGCCCACGCTCACCGTACCGGATGCCGATGTGACCTGGAACGTCTGGCCCGCCATCGTGGTCAAGGACCCTGCCTGCACGAGTTGCGCGGTGGTGAAGTTACCCGAGACGATGTTGTCCTGCATCACATAGGTCACGGCGGACTGGTTCTCGAAGAGATTCTCGAGGTCTGCGAGGCAGTTGTCGTCCGGGGACCCACACGAGAAGAAGGTCATCGCGGAGTTAGTCGGCGCGAGGAGCGTGTACGACCCGGGCGACGACAGCATCGAGGCAAGGGCCGCGGTCTCCAAACCCGACACCAGATAGTTGAAGCCGAGCGCTTCAATGGTCTGGAGTATGGTCGTAACTCCTTGTGTCGTCTTGACTGGCGACGGCGGGAAAAGGACGGCGTTAATCGGATAGATGAGTCCGTTGGTGCAGTTTATCGAGGCCTGTGTGAGCGAGGCGTTGCTGCCGACATCCAGGCCGGTCAGATACACACCGATGGGCAGAGAGCTGCCCTGTAGTGTCATGAGCGAGGTCATCTCGAACATGTTGGTCTCGTTGAGTTCACCGGCGACGATGTGGTAGTTGAGCACCGAAGTGAGCTCCGTCAGATTCGCGAGCAGCGCCGTGAGGAATCCCGGAGGTAGGTCGGAGAAAGCTTCGTTCGTGGGGGCGAAAAGGGTGTACGGTGTAGAGCTCGAAAGCGTACCGGAGAGACCTGACACGGAGAGGGCGTTCACGAGTGTGCTGAAATCGCCATTGGACTCGAGAGTGGCGAGGATGGTAGACTCTTTCCCGGGTGCGCCCCTGTAGTATGCTGCGAAACCCACCGTTCCGGCTGTTACCAGAATCACTAGCACGATTGCAGAGGCGACCCTTGAAACTGCCGCTGATCCACTCTTTGGGTTATGCACGGCACATTGCGCAGGTTTCGCGTTATACCAGCAGATAAAGCCCTTTTGCTCGTCAAGACGCTCAAACGCCGTCCCGATTGCCCCGATACTTGGGCGAAATGGCCTATCCGACCTCTCGTGGAGCAATAGAGCTGGAATCAAGCTTGTTTTAGATAGCCCGACTAGGTTCCGCACCGATATGGGTACGGCCCGTCGCCACGCCGCGCATTTCTTCTCTTGGTCGCAACGAAGCCGCCAACCATGATGAAAACCGCCGCGTTGATAGCGACCATCCCGACATAACTCCATGAGATCAACAGTGAACCGCCGGAGCTACTGGTAGTGCTTGATGCTGAGCTGTACGAAGGAGAGCTGCTTGTCGATGTCGAGGCGGGGCTTGATGTAACCCCGACCGCAGTGCTGGAAGTGACGGGAGATGACGTCGAACTAGTTGGCGCTGACCCATCGGATATCACGGTGACATTCCCCGGCGTTGTACTGAGGAAACCTCCTGCGTTGGTGATGAAGAGTTCACCTTTGCCAGAGTCATAGGCCATACCGACTCCATTGGGAGATGTCCCCACGTTCACGGTCGCCACTACCGAGTCGTTGTCATCTGATATCACCGAGACGGTGTTCGAGCCAGAGTCGGCAACGAAGACGTCGCCCTTGGCGCTGTCGTAAGCCACGTCGAAGGGGTCGCTTCCCACGGTAACGTTAGCAATTACCGCATTAGTGCTGTCGGAGACGACCGAGACCGTGTTGGAGTGCTGATCGGCCACGAAGATCTCGCCCTTGACCGGGTCGTAGCCTATGCCGAAGGTGCCAGACCCGATGGCCACATTCGCGACGCTCTCGTACGTGCTGTCGGACATTACATAGACCGACCCTTGCGCATAGCCGGAAAGGAACAATTCGCCCTTCGATGAGTCGTAGGCCGCGTACTGCGCGTTGAAGTCCACCTCCTGATTCTCGATGATTTGGTTGGTACGATCGGAGATCACGGAGACATCAGCTGAGGAACCAGTGATGACGAACATTTCGTCCTTTGCCGAGTCATACACGATTCCGGCAACCCCATCTACATAATCCGGAATGGCTATGGTTGCAATGACTTTGTTAGTACTATCGGATATAACCGAGACGGTAGAGATGTCAGAGCCATTGGCTGCCCTCGTATTGGAAACGAAGATCTCTCCTATCGAGGGATCGTAGGCTACCCCGTCAGGCCCCTTTCCTACGCTGACGTTCGCGGAGACCGTGTTGGTTTGGTCAGATATCACTGAGACCGTGTCGGAATCGAAATTCGTTACGAAAAGTTCGCCCTTGGCCGAGTCATAAGCGATGGCACCTGGTGAAGCTCCGACAGTCACGGTTGCAACGACCGATGCTTGGGCGCGAGCGAACGGAACGAAAGCAGAACCGAGGACCAGCAGCGCGAAGATTGCGAGGACCCCTGTTGCCTGCCTTCGGGTGATGCCTGCCTTGTAGAGCATTAAGTGTGATTGATTCATAGCGAACCTGATTTAAGACTATGCCGTGAATTGGAAGGCCGCGAATTGAAATGTGAGCCTAATTTCGACTCACATTGTTTTAAAGAGTGTAGTTCCGGCTTGTTTAAGATAGCCCGACTAGGATTCGAACCTAGGTCAGAGGCTCCAGAGGCCCCTATCCTTGACCACTAGACGATCGGGCTGCGTGCCAGCAGGCCGGAGCGCCTTCCTTTTTAGCTTCTTCCCGCCAGGATCGGGTAGATCGCGCTGCCGCCCCCACCGGGTCAGATCTTCTCTGAGGTTTGGATCCCCGTCAGCTCGAGAGCGTCCTTGAGCGTGGTCGCGAACCCCTCGACGAGCGCAAGCCGCGCCGCCTTCAGGAGGGGGTCCGGCTCGCTGTTCACCTGCACCGCCTCGTAGAACTCGTTGAAGAGCGCGCAGAGGCCGTGGGAGTACCTCGCGACCTCCTTGGGGTTGAGGTACTCGCCCGCCTCCATGATGGCCTTGTCGAACATCGAGAGGCGCTTGATCAGCTCCACCTCCTTCGGGTTTGTCAGCTTCGCCGCGCTCGCCTCGTCTATCGAGGGAGCGGCGCCGGCCTTGGAGATGATCCTCTTTGCCCGGGCATAGCTGTACAGCAGGTAGGGCCCGGTCTCGCCCTGGAGCTCGAGCGACGACTCGATGTCGAAGGCTATCATCTTGTCCGGGTCCTGCTTCAGCAGCTCGAACCTGAAAGCTGCGATCGCCAGCTTCTCGGCGACCTCCTCCACCCAGCTCTCGGGGTCCTGCGGGCTTCGCTTCTTGGTCTCGGCGGTCGCCTTCGCCCTGAGCGCGTCCAGGACGGTGTCCACGTTGATGTACACGCCCTTCCGTCCCTGCATGTGGACGAACTCCTTCTCGGTCTCGATTCCCAGCGACTCCGCGGACTTCTTGGACAGGGCCACGACCTCGTACCCGCGTTGGAGGTACCTCTCGCTCTCCCTTCCCTCCATCCTCTCCAGCACCCTGCTCACGATCTTCTGCAGCCTGCTCTGACGCGTGTCTATGACCGATATGGCTAGGTCCGCCCCTCCGAACCTTGGGTGCTCGCTCTCGCCCATCCCCGTCGTCGTGGTCCAGAGGTCACCCGCCCCGGGCTGCTTCGAGTAGACCTCGTACCTGAAGGGGTCCTCGATCAGCCCGATCTTCCATGCTGCGTAGGGGATGTCCTTCGAGACGTAGACGGCCGTCCCGTCCGACCTCACCAGGACCTTCTCCTCACGGAGCTCATCGTCCTTGATCACCCAGCATCCGGCGTTCTCCCCCTCCGTCTCGTAGACCGCTATCCCCTTCCTCTTCAGGTCCTCGAAGAGCCTCCCCCACATCCCCGTCTTCAGTATGTGGGACTCCCAGTTGAGGAGGTCGTAGCGCGCTCCGAGCCGCCAGCATGTCCTGAGCTGGTCGGCGAGGATCTTCGACACTATCCTGTGGGCGTACTCGCTTATCTCGCCCTCCCCCCTCTCGATCTCCTGCAGGACCAGGCGCTGCTTCTCCTTGAGGGCCGGCTCCGCCTCATACCTCCTGTTCACGTTGATGTAGACGGTGTCGCCCGCGTAGGTGTCATACTTCACGCCCGGCGGGGCTTCATCGCTGAACCCGAGGAACTTCATGCCGACGATGACATCTGCGACCTGCGCCCCCGAGTCGTCTATGTAGTTCAGGACCTGCACAGAGTTGCCGAGCTTCCTCATTATCCTCGCCAGCGAGTCTCCGAGCACCAGGTTCCGGGCGTGCCCGATGTGGAGGGACTTGTTCGGGTTCACGTTCGTGTGTTCGATCAGGATGCTCCTACTCTCGACGCCGAGCGACCCCACTCCGGCCCGCGCCTCCGAGATCGTACCCAGCGCGAACAGCGGCCAGTTCAGCGTGAAGTTCAGGTAGCCCGAGGGATGTGCGACCACAGATGCTATCAGCCCCGCGCCTCCGCTTGCGGAGATCGACACTTCCAGCTCCTTTGCTATCGAGATTGGCGGTCTCTTCAGCTCCCTCGCCAGCTTGAGCGACACCGCGCAGGAGAGATCGCCTTGGCCCTCCTTGTTCGGGACCAGCAGTTCGAGCTCCGGCTCGGTGTACCCCTTCTCCTTCAGGGCGTTGTTGACCGCGCCCCTGACCTCATCTTCGAACACCCTGAACAGCATTATGATTCCCACTTGCTTTTCTCGGCTGATAAATCCTGTGGAATCGGGCCTCCTGCCACTAAGGATGTGCCTTGGGGAGTCCTTGCCCCAGCAGGTTCACATCCTCGAGTAAGCCTTTTACCGTGAACCAGAATGGCTTCGGAACTTGGGCCCGTAGCCTAGACTCCGTTTGAGGGGAAGCATGTTTGTGCAAAGCATGCTCTTCACAAATACGGATTAGGGCGTCAGCCTCCGAAGCTGAAGAGACACACTCAGAGACCGTGGGTTCAAATCCCATCGGGCCCGCTTCTCCGTCATCCATCAGTTTGGATAGGTTTATTTCACGCGGCGGTTTCCAAAAGCCTCTGCTTGGTATCCAGCGGGCTCCCCTGCGCTGGACAATGTGCTTTCTGGAGACGGATACCCTGACATGTCCACCGTCTTGGTGGTTGATCCTCCAGGGATAAGAAAGGAAGCCCTAGGCTACTGGTTCACGCTATCCGGCCTAACGCAGGGTGATTTCTGCCTGTACGTCACGAGGCTGTCCGTCAAGGAGGTCCTCCAAGACGAGAAGGGATTCGGCGTCGACACCCAGCAGAAGGTCCCTCTGGTTCGCGTCTGAGGGTGGGCAGGTCAAGTGCGAAGTGAACGACCTGGCCGGTCTGTCGTACAACATCAAGGAGATTCTGAAGAGGAACGCGGGCAGGAGGGTGAGGGTCGTCGTCGATGTCCTCCCATCGCTCCTCATGCTAAACCCGCCGGAGACGATCTACAGGCTACTTACCCAGCTCTTCGCTGACGTGAAGCAGTACGACGCAGTACTACTTGCGACTCCCCCGGAGGGTATGCACCAGCCTCAGGTGCTCGCTGCGATGCAGCAGCTCTTCGACGGGGTCGTGGAGATGAGGCCCTACGAGGAGGGCCTGAGAGTCCTCCCACTTCTCCGCGTCAGGAAGATGCGCGGGGTCGCGCCCCAGCCCGGTGGCCGGCTCTCTAGCCGCAGGTGACCAGTATCGTCGCGCTCGTCGGCTGGGTGATCACCGTGGCGTTGGCAGGCGCACCCTGGAGTGCGATCGTCCCTCCTTGCGCCGAAAGGTAGTAGAGATAGGCGCCGGCTGAGGACGGGTAGGGTGATGCGGCATACTGCGGGGTGACCGTCAGGCAGGAAACACTGGAGGGTGAGGTTGATCCGGAGTCCCCCTCGCTGCAGCCGATATAGTACTTGGACCCCAGATGGTGGATGATGCCCGTCGTCGACACGGTCAGGGTGTTTCCCGTCTGGGTCGCCGTGATGCAGGAGTCCTGGAATCCGCTGGATGAGCTGGACGCCAACCCTGCCCCAGTCACCAGCACCACGATTGCCACGAGGGCGATCAAGAAGATTAGCGAGTTGTTCGACTTTGACCGAACCCTCCTCGCTCCGGAGTCAGCCTGTTGTCCTGTCTGGCTCATTTGGTGCTTGGGGGCGCCTGTCAGCGGCCGTTTAAGCGTGTTGAATGCCGGGTCTGCCGGATTTGAACGAGTGGATTCTGGAATATTCGAGATTGACTTGAATATTCAAGGAGGCTTCGACCCGACGACATGTGGTTCATCACCCTAGTCAAACTCAGGAAGGCCCCGAATCCACAGGAGGCAGAGGCCATGAACAAGATGATGAGGGAAGCCGCCGCGAAGATGGGCGTGAAGATTCATCAGGGTTTCATGACCTTGGGACGGTACGATGCCGTCTGGATCACGGAGGCTCCTGACATCAACGGCCCAATGCGGATGTCGATGATGGGGGCCGACGCGGCCTCATCCGAGACTCTCGTCGGTACCTCATACGAGGAAGCGATGAAGTGGATGCACTAGAACGCGAAAGCGTTCTCATTCCTTTTTCTCTCCGCCGAGCGGAAGCTCTGGATCATCCCACAGGCCTTCATGTTCGCCAGCCGGTCTTACGGGAGGCTAGCCGCGCGCCGCAAGTCTGAGGCTAGCGCTTCCTGACCTGTCTGATCTTCTCGACCCTGAAGATCGGGGTCCCTTCCTCCGGCCGAGACACGATGTCCCTGAACTCATCGTACAGTCTCCTGGTCACCGGCCCGACTCCGCCCGTCCCAATGCGCTTGCCGCTGACCTCGCCGACCGCGGCCAGCCCGAGGAGCGTGCCGGTGAAGAACGCCTCGTCGGCCGTGTAGAGCTCGAAGGGCGTCACCTCGCGCTCGACGACCTGATTCTTGAGGTCCCTGCAAAGCTCGATGACCCTCTCCCGGGTTATCCCGTGCAGGATGCCGGAAGAGGACGGCGGAGTGATGATTATCCCGTCCTTCACCAAGAAGATGTTCATGGTCGAGCCTTCGGAGACGAACCCCCTGTGGTCCAGCATCACCGGGTAGTCAACCTTGGCCCTGTTCGCTTCTAACACCGCGAGGACGCTGTTGAGGTAGTTCAACGATTTTATCTCGTGCGAAGTGGAGTCCACGGGGTCCCTCCTCACCGAGGTGATGACCGTCTTTAGGATCCGTGGGTCCTTGGGGAATGTCGACGATGCTACCGGCTCCGTGATCACGAAGACCGTGCCCTCTCCGCACGAGGCGGGATTGACGCTCATGTCACCCGACCCTCTTGTTACCACCAGCCTGATGTAAGAGTCCCGGAGGTTGTTCTTGCGGAGCGTCTCGGTGACCGTCTCGACCATCCGCTCCCTCTCCATCGGGATCTCGAGCTCGATGCAGGCTGCTGACTGGTAGAGCCTGTCGACGTGCTCCTTCAGCTTGAAGACGGACCCGCCGAACGCCCTTATGCCCTCGAAGACTCCGTCGCCGTACAGCAGCCCGTGGTCGAAGACCGAGATCTTCGCCTCGGACTTAGGGACGAACTCTCCGTTGAGGTATACGAGGGTCTCACTCTGCATGGGGACGACGGGGCGGTGGCGGATAGAAATGTCTTGTGCCGGCCCGTCACCCCGCCGGGCGATAGAGTTATCCAACCTGGGCACCGCCGTTGGATGGCCTCATGGCTCCCATCTTCGACAGCGTCCTCGGCGCGATTGGCAACACGCCCCTCGTGGCCCTCGACCGGCTGAGAGGCGGGAAGGGCGATGGGCCGCGCATCCTTGCGAAGCTCGAGTTCTTCAGCCCCGGCGGGAGCGTCAAGGACAGGGCCGCCCTGAACATGCTGGAGGAGGCCGAGAAGAGCGGGAGTCTGCGCGCGGGACAGATGGTCGTCGAGCTAACCAGCGGGAACATGGGGATCGGACTCGCCGTCGCCTGCG